>Ga0208980_10000115_pt1 | contig 38897 bp, 37 predicted proteins | sample WetSurMetagenome_3_FD_187993 | JGI IMG/M metagenome (GOLD analysis project Ga0208980, IMG submission 187993) | Wetland microbial communities from Twitchell Island in the Sacramento Delta, sample from surface sediment Aug2011 Site A1 Bulk (version 2) | ecosystem: Environmental > Aquatic > Marine...
GCATAAATATACATCATTCGCCCGAACTCAATCATTCCATAGGTGATCAATAATATGACAGGAAACACTATGGCAAACTCCACCATCGTCTGGGCGATTTCCCTTTTTGAATGAGCCATCTTTTTGAAAGGTTTGATCATATTCACAACTCTTCTTAGAATAATAGTATTTAGCAAAAAATGTTCTTAATATTCAATCATCCTGCAATAAAAATAACAACACCTAATTTTACCTTATAAAACGAATCTGATTGTGATTTGTTACACCAATTTTCTCTATATTACAGCCTAGTCGATTAAAAATTATTAACACTTCTGATAGGTGTTCCAAAAAGGAACTAATCAAAACAGCCTACCTTAATGCCAGCATCCCAGACTGGGCGACCTGGATGGCCAGGTTAATCCCAGGATGGGCAGCAATTGGTGAAGACCCTTTTAACACATTTAGCATAAAGATCTCGCTGGATAATGTATCCCTAAACGATTCAACCGAAGGAGCCAGAATCGCTGGATCCGACTCTGTAATCTCATTCAACACGTGTAAAGAGGCAATAATATCCGACTCCATTCGGGTAGCTGCTACGGGAAGTTGCTCATACTTGCCTTCCATCACCAGCTCAATAAATTCCAGGGATCGCTCCCTGGATTGCTGGATATGGAGATTTGTTTTCTCCACCGGGTTGAAAGTCAGAGCCAGCTGGAGATCTTCAATCATCAGCTTGGTGGAATAGAAAGGATCCCCGGGGATGGACAGGCGGGCAGTTATCACGGCACTGTTGATCATCAAGGCAAAGAGTAGAAATACGATGATGGGTGCAGCGATATTAAACACCCAACGCTGAGGGGTGTATCGTCTCGTGAGGTTTTGCCAAAATCCGCTGGGATGTGTGGATTCAATTTTGGCTTCCAGGTATTTACGCGAATCGTGGATAAAGCCTGGTCTGGTGGCGACAGAAAGTTTGGCTTGTTGCAACCAAATCACTGCTTCTAGCCTGGGGCGAAGCTCAGGCGCAATCTGCGGGTATTCGGCAAGGATCGAATCAAGCGTCTCCTCACCCGAGGCAATAGCGGTTACATTTTCATTAATAATCTGATCGATCTGACGTTCTATTTTCATCTTATCCTGTTTCATCCAATTCGTCCCGTAAAGCTGCCAGTGCCCGATGTTGTAAAACACGAATAGCACCTACAGAACGGTTCATCACCTGAGCGGTTTCCTCAGGTGAAAGCTCACTGATAAATCGAAGCGTGAGAACGGATTGGTAATCGGATCGCAGCCTGTGTAATTTCCGAAGTATGTGTTGGTGCTCAATTTGGCTTCCGACAATATCAACCGGTTCCGAAATCCCTTCCGCAGTAAATCCGTCCATATCCTCCGGGTCTTTGGACTCCAGGCGATTATTTTGACGGTAGTGATCCACGAGTACGTTTCGGGCGATCCTAAAAAGGAATGCCAGGAAGGGTACACCACGCTCGGTATATTTTGGTAAGGATTGCCAGGCTTTCAGGAAAACTTCACCGGTGAGGTCTTCCGCATCCATCTGGCTGTCCAGGTGGATATAAAGGTAACGGAAGATAGCAGGTGCATGGCTTTCATAAAGATCACCGAATGCGTTGGAATCACCTTGTTGGGCTTTCCTAATCAGCTGTTTGTCTATTTCCAGCCTGCCAGGCATGCATTCACCTTATTGAACGACAATACTAAGAATTTGTTACATGCGTTGCAATAATGTAACCAGAACAGACGTCATCCCCAGGGTGAATGAATCAGGGTTCAGGTGATGCAATGGCTATATTTTCGTGGAGAAACCCCCAATGTTGGGGTGGTAAGTAGATCACCTCAGCCCGTCCGATGATATTCTCAAGGGGTACAAATCCCCAGGAGCGCGAATCAGACGAGTTATTCCGGTTATCCCCCATAACAAAAATTTGTCCAGCAGGGACAGTCCAATCGCCACCGCGATTCGTTGTAACCACAAGGTAAGGCTCAACCACCGCCTGACCATTAACATATACTTTTCCATCAGCAATATGGATCTGATCACCAGGAAGACCGATGACGCGTTTTATATAAGGGATCGCTTCAGGGTTGGGTGGGTAGCGGAACACAATCACGTCACCACGGTTGGGAGTTCCTTTGAAACGATAAGCCAGCTTATTTACGATGACATAATCACCGGGGTAGAGAGTTGGCTGCATGCTGATTGATTCAACTCGTATGCGTTCCGATATTGCGTTGATCGCCAGAAAAAGAACCAGGGATAATATAATCGTTTCAAGCGTGTCCAGAATTGTCCGTCGCCAACCTGGTTTTTGCTCCTCAGGTAGATTATCTGGGACAACATCAGCCTGCCATAAATGCACTTAAACCTCCATATACCTGTATAAAAATCATTCGCGCCAGATTATACACCCATCAGATCGCCTGATGACCAAGCTCAGAAGAAGGATCCTCCCGGAGAAGCTGTACCGCATGGGGGAGAACGGGGATCAGCACAGCGAGATTTTCTACAGCTCCCTTGGGACTCCCGGGTAAATTAACGATCAATGTGTCCGACCGAATGCCGGCGGAGGCACGAGAAAGCATCGCATGGGGGGTGATGCTTAAACTTGCGCTACGCATGGCTTCAGTTATCCCTGGGGTGGGACGCTGGATAATTGCCAAGGTTGCCTCAGGTGTGACATCTCTGGGACTGAAACCAGTTCCTCCGGTTGTCAGAATGACATCCAATTCGCCACTATCTGCCCACTCAGCTAACGTTGCAGACAATTGACCTACATCATCAGGCAAGATGGTGATTCGGGTGACCTGCCAACCTTGCTGTGTGACCACACTCAGCAAAGCGGGACCTGATTCATCGGGACGTTCCCCATGATAGGAGCGGTCAGATACAGTGATGATTCCTATGCGTATAGACATGGTACCCACAAATTATTGTTTTTTTTATTTTAAATCCTTGGCTAAAATCAGGATGTCCATTGGCTCCCAATTCTGAGATTCGTAGAACTGGATGGCGTCTACATTGTCATGTGTGACCAACAAATAAGAGCGGATACAGCCTTTTAGCTTCATCCGTCTTTCAAGCTCTGTCATTAATGAAGTGCCAATTCCCATTTTTCGGTAATTGGCATCGACTGCGAGGTGGTAAACCAATCCACGCCGTCCATCAAAACCACCCAACACGGTACCGATAATTTGTCCACCCAATGCAGCAACCAGGAATAGATCAGGATCACGCTGTAGCTTTTTATTGATTTCCTCGGCACTGTCTGAGCGACGGATATGGATCCCTGGGCCGGCATTTTGCCAAAGGGTAATTACCTGGGTGTAATCTGAGGGTAATCGAAACTCGCGCAGGATCACTTGATCTGGCAGGGTTGGGTTATTCCTCATCACCACCAACCAAGGCTTTCCAGCGACCGTGTATACCATCCTCGGTTACACCAAAATACAAGCGATATCCTTTATTTGTGTGTTGCATCAGGTTGTAGCGTATATTCTTTCCCTGACGCTGAACTCCGAGTAAACCGACATTCCCCTGCCATTGGATTTTTACCTTTGAAAGGTCACTCGGGAGCTGGTCGTATTCTGTAATGGCATAATGCCACAGGCGGCGGGCGGAAACCCGGGTAACATTCTTCACTTCGTTGCCGTTGCGTAAATCACGCATGGTGTAATATGAAATCCCATCCCGTTCTTCAACTTTCACCACTTCAACACCGGTGCGCGGAGGAGATTCACCTTCCTGCTCCATTTTCGCATGCAATTGGGTTGCTACAGGTTCCTGAATCTGCTTCTCGAGTTCCGGTTGAGGCCGAGAAACCTGGTGAATAGTACCTGAACGTAAAACCAGGGATACGATTTCGTCGCGAACCGCAAGACCAGTTTCCGCTTCATCACGAACGTAAACTTTGTTATCATCCACGGCATATGGAGGTTCACCGCCACGAGGTATGAGCACACGAAGGATCTTCTTACCATCGGTTTCATGGACATCAATCGAACATTGAATTGGAGGGGTGATGCGGGTGCTGATCTCCTTAGTAAGCTGCGTGATAGCTTGTTCTGTTGTTGACACACCAGTGATTGGTTTCTTTGGATCACTACTTAATCCGATATAAAGTGTGCCACCATTTGTATTCGCAAAAGCGCACACATCCGCGATAATGGCGTATAGTTTTCCACCCCGAACAGTCATGTTTTCATGAAAGTCTTGAATGATGTTGGCACCTTCTTCGCGGGCAGCCTGGATGAAATCAAACGCGGGTTGTTCTTTTTGTTGGCGTGGTCGGGTGCGTGAAAAATCATTACTCAAAAACAGCTCCTTGAGCTCTTCAAAGTTCGCTTCTGGGAGCAATACATCGGTGACCCTGTCACCAATTCCAGGATTTTTCTTTCGTATTGGATCTGTACTAAGCCTGTGTGCATCAGAACCCTGGATGCAATGCATACGCCGTGGGTATTCTGGCTTGGTGCCACTGAAGAAGGTAGCTGTTGTCCTGGCGCCTCGCTGTTCAAGATCTGTCACCTCCAATGCGTGCAAATGTGGATCCTGAGTGTAGGCTATCTTGGTTTGCCCACCAATGGGAAAACCTCGCATGGCAATACCATTGTTCGAATTGGCATGCGCAGCGATGACAATTCCCCCAGCTTCATCAATCATACGATAGGCAGTAAGAACATCTGAGGTTGCTCCCACCGTCGCTGAACCGAGATCCAGCTGTTCCGTAGGGATATTCAAGTCAATAAGCAAGTGCTCGATCTCACGAACCGGCGTCTCAGGTGGAAAAATGCCGATGATGTGAAAGCCAAATGTGGCTGTGAATTCAAAGCCAGGCAGAATCAGAATTCTTTCAAGCAGGCGCCTGAATTCACGCAATCGATTTTGCTCATCAGGCAGGATACGGTTTAGCCTCTCCAATAGTTCAAGCTGACTTATCTCATCCTGCAGTTTTCGGTAACCTGCGACGGTATTATGGTCGGTAAAAGCGATGATATCCAACCCACGCGCTTCTGCGCGTTGAAGCAGCTCAACATATTTAATATCAGGCTGCTGGAAATCACTTGAAGCAGGAGTATGGAGGTGCAAATCCATTGAGTACCACTGCATTTGAGAGCGTAATTTTTTCTTAGTCATAGTAATTTCTTCATCTTAAAATACGAATTATCCATTATGCACAATATTCGCGTGGATTAGTTTTATCAAATCATCAGGCATAAAGGGTTTTTGGATGAAGCCATCGGCTCCAGCCTCGATGCATTCATCCCTTAAATTTAAACCTGAATACATGAGGACGCGGGTATGCATAAGATCTGGTTCCATCCGAATATCACGGACTAAATCCAAACCGCTACCTAACTGTAGATTGACATCCACCAAGGCTAATTGTGGACGTTCTTTAACGATATCGCTGAGGATATAATCCATGCGCTGATTTGAGGGTGTTTTTACCGAATATCCTTCAAGATTTAATACCATAGCCAATAAGGAGACCATGGTTGGATCATCATCAATGAGCATTACTTTTAACATCAGCATTCCCAATCAAGACTTTTTTATCTTTTTCAGCTTTTCTTCTGATATTTTTTTTGGGATGAGCTATTGGCTCAAGTGCAGCTTGTAAAACCTCATCCACTGTTTCAACATATACAAATTTCATAGATTTACGGACTTCCTCCGGAATATCCTCGAGGTCGCTTTCATTTCGTTTGGGCATAATTACAGATTTCAAACCGGTGCGATGCGCAGCCAATACTTTTTCTTTAATTCCTCCAACGGGTAATACCTGGCCTCGAAGCGTGATTTCACCCGTCATTCCGACATCTGCGCGAACCGGTCTCCCAGAGATAAGTGAAACCAATGCCGTTGCCATCGTCACCCCAGCGGAAGGACCATCTTTGGGTTGGGCACCAGCAGGTATATGCAGGTGGATATCGGATTTCTCAAAGAAACTCTGGTCAATATTGAGCGACTCTGCCCGAGATCGTACGAATGAAAGGGCTGCGTGAGCAGATTCCTGCATCACATTTCCAAGTGAGCCCGTGATTTGGAATCCTTTATGGCCAGGCATACGGGTTGCTTCAATAAACAAGACATCACCTCCAACTGGGGTGTATGCCAACCCGGTGGCGACACCGGGAATAGAGGTACGGATAGCAATTTCTTCATTCCCAAAGAAATGTGGTCTTCCGAGATATTCGAGAACCTTTTCGGGTGTAATAATCACCGATTTGGTCACTTTTTCTGCAATGATCGTCACTACTTTACGGCAAACCGAACCTATTTCCCTCTCGAGGTTACGTACACCTGCTTCACGAGTATATGAGCGAATGATCGTCAACAATGCTTCATCGGAAAATTGAATCTCATCAGCATGTAAACCATTTTCTTTGATCTGTCGTGGTATCAGATAATTTATTGCGATAGCGGTCTTCTCATTTTCGGTATATCCAGAGAGGGTGATGATCTCCATACGATCACGTAGCGGATCAGGGATGGGTTCAAGCAAATTTCCCGTGGTAATGAACATAACCTGAGAAAGGTCAAATGCTACTTCAAGATAGTGGTCACGGAATTCAGAGTTCTGCTCAGGGTCCAACACTTCGAGGAGAGCGGAGGCAGGGTCGCCATGGAAATCCATGACCAGCTTATCAATCTCGTCCAACATAAAGACAGGGTTGTGCGATTCGATCCGGCGAATTGCCTGCAAAATGCGACCAGGTAAAGCACCAATATATGTTCTGCGGTGTCCACGGATTTCTGCTTCATCTCGCATGCCACCTAACGAGATGCGGATGAATTTTCGTCCCATTGCATGGGCTATTGAACGCCCGAGGGATGTCTTTCCAACACCAGGAGGCCCGATAAAACATAAGATCACACCCTCACGTAAGCGGCGGATCTCATCCTTATTCTCTGGCATGGGCTCATCTTTCCGTTCCTGGCGTAGCTTGCGCACCGCCAGATATTCCAGGATGCGCTCTTTGATGTCGTCCAAGCCATAATGGTCCTGATCGAGAACTTCACGTGCATGAGCGATATCCAGGTTATCCTCAGTACCAACTGACCAGGGCAAGGAAATCATCCAATCGAGGTAGGTCCGGATGACACCATACTCAGCTGCAGCCGTAGGAAGGCGAGATAAACGATCAAGCTCATGGCGTGCTTGTTTATCCGCCTCTTCTGGCATTTTGGCAGCCTCTATTTTTTGACGTAACTCATCAACTTCGGCAGCCTGTTCATCTCCTTCACCAAGCTCGCGTTGAATAGCCTTCAACTGCTCGCGTAAGAAGTAATCCCTTTGCATTTTTTCGATCTCAGAACGGGCTTCATTCTGGATCTTTTGGCCAATCTCCAGAACCTCGATTTCACGAGTTAAAATGGTGACTAATTTGTGTAGTTTTTCTTTGACCGAATCCAATTCAAGAAGTGATTGTGCCGCAGTCAGGTCCATCCGTTGGAAATTTGCAATGGTATAAACCGTTTGCAAGGGATCCTCGATGGCTTGAACTGAGGCTACCAACTCACGTGGGATGGAGGTAATCAACTCACCGATGTGTGCAAACTGGTCGCGAGCGTTTCGGGCAAGCGCTTCAACTTCCACCCCTTCTTCTTCTGCTTCAGGGATGAGGTGAATGTTTGCTTTTAGATATGGCTCTTGTTGAATAAATTCGCCTAATTTGAAACGTGCTGTACCTTGAACCAGCAAGCGAATCGTACCATCAGGTGCCCTGAAAAGGCGATGAATCATCGCCACAGTGCCAATTTCGAAAAGCTCTTTTGGTTCTGGAATTTCGAGATCAGGATCACGCGAAGCAACCAAACCTATCAACCGATCTTCACCTGCTACAACGTCATCAACGAGGCGGATAGAACGGGGCTGTCCGATTGTCAACGGCACAGCAGTTTCTGGATAAACGACCAGGCCGCGCAGCGGAAGAATGGGTAAAACAGGTGGAATTTTTAACTGGGGTTGGTCACCTTCCAATAATTGTGCCGAGTCTGAAGATTGGATCATGGTACTTGAAAGCTGTCCGGGAATGTCGGAATCCAGAATCATTTCTTTTAGCTCCAAATCTTCATCAGGCCAACCATGCTCCTCAAGCCAGCGCATTAAGTTTAGGGTATTCCAGCGTGTAGCAGACATAAAAGCGGTTATTTATCTTCCACGCTAATATGTTTTGGTTGCGTGATTGGGAGAGTGATTAGTAAAAATCCATCGTGGTAGATTGCATCCACATTATTTGAGTTGATCATATAGGGCAATTCAAACTCTGTACTGAATTCACCAAAGGGAATTTCCATTTGGTGGTAAGCTCGTCTTTCAGAGGTATCCTGACGAATGCCACGGATAGTCAGATTGCGGCCGACCAGTGAGATGGTAAATTCAGTTTCGCGCATACCAGCGACTTCCACCCGAACAATTATGGCATTGTCTGTCTCATACACATCTGTGGGAGGCCGCCAGGCATGAGGGCGGGAAATAATTCGCCAGCGAGATGTTTCGGTAAGCGAGTTTTGTAAATCTTCTGAAATATGCCAGATATGCCGCATTGAATCTGATGAAACAAATATATCTTCCATTTTGTCCACTCCTCTGGAGCGCGTTCCAGCTTAATTAATCCCGCAAAACTTGGCTGGCTGCAGCCAAAACTTCAGGGTAATTGGGCTCATCGCCAATGGCAGGCATGTAAGCTGAGTAAACGATAGTATCGTTTCGATTGACCACAAAAATAGCCCTACGGAGAAAGCGATGTTCTTTTATTAAAACCCCATATTTCATGCCGAAGTCAGCGTCTTTATGGTCTGATAACGTTATTACACGATCGATGCCTGCAGCAGCGCACCAATTTTTTAACGTGAATGGTAAATCCATACTAACCGTGAGTATGATAATCCTTTCATCCAAATTGGAGGCTTCCTGATTGAAACGTCGAGTTTCACGGTCACAGACCGATGTGCTCAGAGATGGGAGCGCACAGATGATGCGTACTTTACCTATGCTATCATGTAAACCATTGAAAGGTGACCAATCTTGGGCTTGAACGGTAAACTCAGGTGCTTTTTGGCCAACTAAAATATCAGGACCGAGAACAGTAACTTCTTTGCCTGCGAATTTCCATATACCGAATCTCTCTATTGTCATTTAAAACTCCATATTAACCTATGTTAACATATCAATTTTATTTTCTTACAACTGATGCCAAATCAAGTAGTAATGTAAATGGCGCCCCTGGCGGGATTCGAACCCACAACCAACAGCTTAGAAGGCTGCTGCTCTATCCTTTGAGCTACAGGGGCGATCATACTTACCCCTCCAAAATTGGGCGCAAACCCCGGTAAATCTGCTCACCGGTCATGACACGCAGGATCAACTCAGGCGATCGGCCTGATTGCTGGGAGAGTTCGATGGGTGTCATGGGCATGTTCCCATTGGCCAAGAAGATGCGGAAGATCGCATCCACCAGCGTGGTGTATGGAGAAATAAATCCATCCATCTTGGCACAGTGAGTAATTAATACATGTTGCAGCCCATCCACTCGCTGCACTTCCGCAGTCAGGGGGTCAACAAAATCGACCATATGATCCTCAGGTAATTCTGCAAAAGCTTGCTGGTGATCTGGACAGAGTAAATTTTGTAAGAAAACGCGCCAATCGCGGTCCCGTTCCTGCCACCAACTAAAGTCGATATGGAAATCGGTTTGAATGGTTGGTCTAACCCGACTTGTGCGTTTCACATCTGGCAGGGGTGTCATTTATATCTTCTCCGAATCATCGAAGCGATAATGCAGATCGCCCACGTGGATGAACCAAGATCTGGATGCCAGCAGAGCCAGGATTGGACCGGGAGGACAGCGACGAAAGATATTCACTGCAGTATAGAGTTCACTGGCATGGACATGACTCTGAGGGTTTAGTTTTGCCAGGTCGCGCAGTGTATTGACCACAATTCGCTCAAAAGGAATGCGATCCTTTTGAATTTGTTTCCAGGCTGTATCAAGCCCCTGTGGATCGGGTATTGCGATAGCCATTCGCTCATCATATGCGGCCGTGATGATTTGTTTGAGCATTGCAAAGACTATTCCACCATCGGAACCAACCAAAACAGTACGAATCCACTCCCGCGAGCCGCGTTGAGAGTCACATTGGACGATTACTTCCCCAGGATTTTTACCACGCTTTACCCTTATCAGACTACCTGGCATCAATCCATGTGATTTATACCAATCCTGGAGACCATACACATAATGGTTCGCACGTACAACCCAACCGGGAAACTTTTGACCCGTTTCACCATCAACCAGCAAAAAACGGATTCGGGGCGCTTCATATGCCGTGGGGAAGAGGTGAAATAACCTAGGAGTGAGGGGAAGTGTCCCAGCACGCCAATGGGGGAAAGTAAGGGTTAATTGAATTTCATTTGCCACCGGAAACTTACCCATTAAAGGAGAAAGCTCATCATCCAATTTTCGCTCCAACTCAAGCATTTCTCCCGTGAGCAATAAAGGATCATATTCCAATGGTTGATAACGAAGATTTATGGGTGTTTGTAACACACTCTCAGGTTCAAGCCGATGCAGAAACCAAAGGACTTCTCCCGAAGGTCCAACTTCATCAAAGCGGGGATCTTCCTGTAAAGCATGGTCGAGGGAAAATTCTACTAAATTCGAATTTAGATTCGAAGCCAATCCAACCTGTTCGAGTAATGGCTGGGTTGGTGAAGGTCCACCGCCGGCCATATCCAGAATTGCTTCAACGAGATTCAAATGTCCTACGTTGATGTCGATCAAGAGTGCCCGAGGAAACCATTTTCCTGCGATGCGTACAAATTCCTGGTTTTTGATTAAATCAGTATTGATGATCTCAAGTAACTTGTCACCATAATTAGCTAATACCGTACCTGTGTCCAGCGATGATTCTTCGATCGAAATCTCTTGAGGTTGATTGAGAGGATGAATGAGGATATTGGAGGCAAACTCACGTGTATCATTATTATCAAACTTCACCTGAATTACCTGGAAATCACCCAGGTCCGGATTCTGCCCTGGACGAACACCAATTACACGGGCGTGTTGCCATCCAAAAGCAGGAAAAACTAAATCCTGGTCGTTTTTATAAATATTCGCTGGAATATAAACATCTCCCCCAGATGTGCGTTGTTTTTCCAACGCTAATTTCTCCTGACGTATTCGCTCGTTTACTAATGCAGAAAGTAATTCAGGTGAAGTTAGGGGAGTTTCGATTTCAAGGAGATAGTTATAAATGAATTCACGATCTTCATCTGTAAGCTCAAAAATCTCCCAGTAATCTTCACGAAGTGATAATGATGCCGTACTTGCCATTATTGTTGTAACCTTAATACGTCAACCTTTTGTAATAGAAATGCATAAATGATGACTACCAAACGAATCATGCATTATTTTGGCGCGCCTAACTATCGCGTGATTGACGCTTTTTAGTCGATATCTTTTGTTTGCGTATTATACCCGATGATTAAATAATTCAGTATTTCTGGACTCATTTCAATATAATACCGAATAAATAAATTGGGACTATAATTATTATAGGCTTACGTTTTTAATAAGTGCGTTGATACCATGATGTAATAATTCTGGAGCGGTTGTATGGCAGATGATGAATGGGTTCTGGTTGAACAGGTGCAAGGACAATTACAGGCAGAGATAATTAGGGGATTGTTGGAAGCCCAGGGGATCACGGTATGGATGAATTCACCGGGAGCTGCTCATGCATATGCGGTTACTGTGGGAACAATGGGAATGGTTGAATTGTTGGTTCCATCAAGTTCTGCTGATCAGGCTCGACAAATCTTAGAGGCCTATTATCGGGGGGATTTCGAAAATATGGAGTTCGAGGAATCGGATCCTGAAGAGGATCCAACCGAATAAAACAATGACGGAAAAATTATATTTAGGGAAATTCTTGATTTAACCAATCGAGAGGGTCCACTTGCACACCCCCAACCAGGACCTCAAAATGCAGATGGGGGCCTTCGACTCTTCCGGTATTACCAACAGTTCCAATCAATTGACCTTTCTCTACATGCTCTCCCACACTGACGAGTATCTCTGATTGGTGCATGTACGCAGTATAGATACCCCAACCATGATCTATCATGGTTGCTTTTCCGCGTACAGTCAGCGAATCTGCAAAAACCACAACACCTGATGCAGCAGCATAAATTGGGTGTCCAACCTGACCACAAAAATCAAGGCCTGTGTGGAAATAAAGATACTCACCACCATTATATGAACGCCGATTTCCGAATTTAGAAGAATAGCAATTAGCATACGCCGGATCCACTGGCACTGCAAATTCACCGGACCAGAGCTTTTCAGGACTTACAACCGAGGAAAGGCGCGACCAAAGCTCGTTTTCTGTGCGGTTCGTCTCAGGATCAAGAGTTGCTGGATCCACAGGCAGCGACCGATCGTATGGAAAGTCACCAGCCTGTACCAAAACCATCTGTGAATAATCATACTGTGAGTTATCTGGGGTACTTATCTGTAAATTTAAGGGATACAAACCGGGTTTCGCCATGGCATGCACCCCTTGCAATGCAAGATACTGTTCGGTACCGTTGGGGAAAAAATTCAGGCTATGATCGATTAACGAGCCGTTTAAAGTAATCCCTTGATCACCAGTCACCTGAATTTCAGCAGTTTTACCTTGAGATAAATTGGATATAGTTGCAGAAGAAATACTTGAGGGCAATGCACCTGGTCCGGTATCGCCCTCACCGGGAGAACGTAATACTTCACCTGGCAATACAGACCAGTTGTCTTCATTGTCATTCGTGATCATTATCTTCCATGGATCAGTATTATTTAAGATCGCTAACTCCAACATGGATTGACCGGCATCCAGGTTAACCCTTTTACCCAAGGTTGGGGAGGTGTTGATTTGTGGAATTATAAGAGAGTAACCTGCATACAATTCATTTGGGCTGGTGATATGGTTAATTCTCATGAGAGTATTTGTGGAGATATGATTACGAACGCTCAAGCTGTGTATATTTTCTCCATATGGAACAGGCTGGGTTGTCAGCACTCCCTCGATCCCTTCCAATCCCGGAATTACTAACTGCTGTCCAGCCCTGATTTGATCTGCGTTTATGATCCCATTTGCATTAGCCAATTCCTCCTGGGTTACATGAAAACGATAGGCAATTTCCCATAAAGAATCTCCTTCTTGAACAATGTAGACAGGTCCGGAAGAAGTGGTCTCCTGTGCGTTAACAACTCCGTTTGATGATAAAAAAATATAAGCAATAAATATAAAAAGTGTTTTTATCCAGAATTTATCCATTAAGATCCAATAATGATTCTTCAAAATATACCTTGTCACCAACCTCGAAATCATTTATATGTTCAACACCGATTTCCAAAACATACATCGCCGGACTTTTAGGGAGATACCCTAGCTTCCAACGACGTGCCAATACCCGATCAACGACTGTATATTCACTGTTGATCCAAATTACAGCCAAATCAATCCACATAAACATCATATGAATAGATGAATTTATCTTACTATCAGCTCTTTGCACTAATACTAATCCCTGGTCATCGGGCATCATTTTTCTAAACATCAAGCCACGCAGCTGACAAAAAAAAGACTGGCAGTATTTTGCCAGAATTGGTTGCGATAGCGGTTTCGTTTGATTACTAATCTTAATATATTTCACAGGTTATAATCAGCCCCGAAATTTCATAAAAACGGGGAAAAGTAAATAATTTAAACTGGCCGAGAATATACACCTAATAATGCGAAATTGTCTGGAGTGGTTATTATTTTTGTTTCGATAAAACCTGTTCCACTCTTTGAAGTAACTCCTGTGGACTAAAAGGTTTGGCAATGTAATCTTCCACTTTGGCAATGCGAAGCCCTAGAACTTTGTCAATATTTAGTGCCTTTGCGGTAATTACAATAACGGGTATATCACGGGTTAATTCTTCTGATTTCATCTGGTGATATACATCCCATCCGTCCATATCTGGCATCATGAGATCCAACAACACCAGGTCAGGCAATTCCTTCCGAATAAGCTCGAGTCCTTCACGACCTCCGCTTGCTCCTAAAACTGTATAACCACGCCGACCAAGGATCAAACGAACCAGGTCAATCATCTCTGCTTCATCCTCAATGTATGCTAATCGTTTTGGCTGAGTGGTCAAGGATTCCTCCTGTACAGTTTTGGATCCAGTAAAGTTTACCACAAAATGAATATTCACCATCATCAACAGCCTGTGTGAGCATGTATTTGGGATATCTGACCTTGCCAGAGGAAAAGGCCTAAACTATAATCTCTATTCTAAAAATAAACAGATAACGAGGCAATATTATGATTGATGTTAATGACTTACGAAAAGGGGTAACCTTTGAATTCGATGGGAAGCTCTATAAAGTATTAGATTATCACCACAACAAACCGGGTCGTGGTAATGCCACCATCCGGATAAAAGCAGTTGATCTGCGAAGTGGCACCACCATAGAAAAGACCTTTCAAAGTGGTGAACGTGTACAGGATGCGCGCCTCGATTTCCACAACGTTCAGTATTTATACAATGACGGTGAGTTGTATCATTTTATGGACCTGGATACATACGATCAACCAGCATTATCAAAGAGCGTGCTTGGTGATAGTGCAGAGTATCTAACCGAAAACATGGAGATCAAGCTAACCTTTTATCAGGGAGAACCGATTGATGTCGAGCTTCCGATCACTGTTGATATGGATGTTGTTGAAGCAGAAGTAGCAGTTCGAGGTGATACCGCCACAGGCGTCAACAAAAAAGTGAAAACAAACACCGGACTGGAAGTACAGGTACCAGCATTTGTAAATGCAGGAGATCGAATTCGGATAGATACTCGCACTGGTTCCTATGTAACCAGGGTGTAAATTCCACACAAGAAAACATCATGCGCACACCTGCTGGCAAAGAATGCAGTTATTTTTATGGCAACTATTTCCGTGGTCGTTCACAGGAAGAATGCCGGTTATTAGGGGACAACAATCCTCCAATTCTATGGAAACGAGAATTATGTAACACATGTCCCGTGCCTGGCATCCAGCTGGCAAATACATGCCCGTATATGGTCCTAAAACCTAAACTAGTACGCAAGCTTCCATTTGGTAAGCAAGAAGTACGGGTACAGACCTATTGTAGGAAGACAGAACGTTCAGGATTTGACCCCCATATTGGCTGTGGAGAATGCCACAAGCTGCCACCTGAATTTGAAGAAGGCTTCAGTGACTCTGATTCTGTTTGATCTGGATGATACTCTGCTTGGCAATGAGATGAATAACTTCATCCCGGCCTACCTGCAATCTTTAGCAAAAAGAATGGCAGATGTATCTGATCCGGCGTTATTGATCAAAACATTATTATCTGCGACTCGACAGATGATTGAGAATCTCAACCCTAGTCAGAGACTGGAAGAGAAATTCGATGCTGCGTTTTTCCCAGCGTTGAACTTGATCCGACAAGAGGTTCAAGGAATCATCGATGCTTTTTATGTAGAAGATTTTCCCAAGCTTCAGGGGTTAACTCAATTCCGTCCAGAGGCGGTGAGAGTTGTAAAGCAGATCATAAACCAGGGCGACCAGGCAGCGATAGCGACCAATCCATTATTTCCCCGTACAGCGATTCAACAACGTCTTAATTGGGCTGGATTGCCGGTTGAGGAAATACCTTTTGTATTGGTCCCGTCTTATGAGACATTTCACTTTGCAAAGCCTAATCCTGCGTACTATGCGGAGTACCTGGCACAGCTTGGTTGGCCAAAAATTCCAATCGTGATGGTGGGGAATGATGTCGACTCGGATATCGACGCTGCCAGACAATTAGGTTTACCTGTATTTTGGATTAACCATAATGGAGCTTCCAATTGGAATGGACGTGAAGCTATCCCACCCCATGGTGAAATAACCGATTTGATCCCTTGGTTGGATGGATCACGTTTAGAACCGCTTCATACCAACTTTACCACTCCGAATTCTCTTCTCTCCGTGTTACGCTCAACACCGGCAGCACTGGATACCCTTTGTAAACGGAAGAAAGTTAATCTGGAATGGAGACCAACGCAAGGTGAGTGGAGTGCAGGTGAGATATTGTGCCACTTAAGAGATGTGGACATGGAGGTTTATTTACCGCGCCTATATAAAGTGCTTAATGAACAAAATCCATTTCTTCCAGGCCTGGATACAGATGGGTGGGCAATCGATCGCCAGTATTGCAAACAGGATAGCCTATCGGCATTATCAGAATTTATCAAAGCACGATTAGAAATACTTCAGATACTTGTGGATTTAGATACCGAAAGCTGGGGTCGTAGAGCCCGGCACGCGATATTTGGTCCCACTCGACTGCTTGAATTGGTTAATATCATCGCCGGGCATGATATCTTGCATATACAACAGATTTATAAAGTTCTCGAATCTCAGAAATAAAATCGAATCTGGTATACTTCTATTTCTACCACCTAATTAAGGTAGTTGGACTATATACGCCAAAGGTCTGAGAAAAAACCACAAAGGTACCTATGATTTACCGAAGGAGGTATTAATGCGCAAAAGGGTCGTGATCACTGGTATGGGGTGTATTTCTCCATTGGGAAATGATGTGACAACTTTGTGGAGCAACATTGTTTCTGGGAAATCTGGCGTGGGGAAGATCACGCATTACGATACCACCGAGTTTAAAGTCAAGATTGGGGCTGAAGTAAAAGATTTTGACGGGACTGCATTGTTAGGCTTGCGTGAAGCTCGTCGTATGGATCCATTTACGCAATTTTGTATAGTAGCTGCACTCCAGGCAGTAGAGGATTCTGGTTTAGTTATCACAGAGGAAAATCGCGATCGAATTGGGGTTGTAACCGGCACAGGCATCGGAGGGATGAATACCCTATTCGAACAAGCCAAGATATTCTTTCAGCGCGGACCTGACCGGGTAAGCCCATTCATGGTGCCAATGATGTTACCTGATACTGCTCCGGGTATGGTTGCACTTCATTTTGGTTTACATGGCCCCAATATGGCAGTTGTTTCTGCTTGTGCGAGTGGTACGAATGCTTTAGGTGAAGCTTCAGAAATCATCAGGAGGGGAAGTGCAGATGTTCTCCTGTCTGGGGGTACCGAAGCGGTTATTGTCCCGATAGCGATGGCTGGACTTGGTGTAATGACTGCACTTTCAACAAATAATGAAGAACCTGAAAGGGCATCACGACCGTTCGATTTGAATAGGGATGGATTTGTGATGGGAGAAGGTGCTGCTATATTGGTTTTGGAGTCATTAGAGCATGCTCAGGCTCGAGGCGCTCGTATCGTGGGTGAGATCAGTGGTTATGGGGCCTCAAATGATGCTTATCACATTTCAGCTCCAGCAGAGAATGGAGCCGGTGCGGTATTGTGTATGCGGAATGCTTTGAAAAGTGCTGGATTATCAGCAGATGATATTGGTTATATCAATGCTCATGGTACAAGTACGGTGCTCAATGATAAAAGCGAAACTGCGGCGATAAAAACCGTTTTTGGAGAAAACGCGTATAGAATCCCGGTTTCTTCAACAAAATCTATGACTGGCCATTTGCTTGGGGCGGCTGGAGCATTGGAAGCATTGATCTGTGTAAAAGTTCTACAGGATTCAATCTTGCCACCAACGATCAATTATGAGACACCTGACCCTGAGTGTGACCTAGATTATGTTCCCAATCAATCAAGGCGAGTAAAAGTAAACCATATTATGTCCAATTCATTTGGGTTTGGTGGACATAACGCTACTATCATAATAAGCAGATTTAACGGATCTTAATCATGAGTCCTTATGCTCATATCACTGGATGGGGGATGGCTGTACCCGCCAGAGTGTTGACCAATATAGATTTGGAAAAAATTGTCAACACAGACGATGAATGGATCCAATCCCGCACTGGGATTCGCCAAAGACATATCGCTAATGAGGATGAATCCACAGCTACTCTTGCGAAAGACGCTGCCCTTAATGCGCTTAGAGTAGCAAATCTCAACCCAACAGACGTCGATCTGATCATTGTTTCCACATCTTCTCCCGAGCATTTTTTCCCTGCAACGGCGTGCCTGGTTCAAGATTGGATCGGGGCATCCCATGCGGGTGCTTTCGATTTATCGGCGGCATGTTCAGGGTTTATATATGCATTGAATATGGCTTCACAAGCGATTCGAAGTGGTTCGGTACAAAACGCATTAGTCATTGGTGCAGAAACTTTATCACGGTTCGTAAATTGGGAAGATCGTAGTACATGCGTCCTATTTGGAGATGGAGCAGGTGCATTTGTATTACAAACAGGTGATGAACCCGGGGGGGTGCTTTCTGCGGTGATGCGATCGGATGGATCAGGTGGTGATTTGCTTTCTATTCCAGCAGGGGGCAGCCATCTTCCAGCCAGTCAAGAGACGGTATTGAATAAACAGCACACCATTCACATGAATGGACGGGAAGTATTTCGGTTTGCCACGCGTGTTATTGCACAGGCGACCAGGGAAGCGTTATCATTAGCCCAGTTGCGGATTGAAGATATTCAACTGGTCATACCCCACCAGGCAAATCTTCGCATCATTGAAGCAGCAATGCGCGGGCTGGAGATTCCCCTTGATCAGTGCTTTATTAATATTGAGCGCTATGGTAACACATCCACGGCGTCCATACCCATAGCAACCTGTGAGGCAATCCAACAAGGGCGGTTGCATGCGGGTGATAATACAGTATTTGTCGGTTTTGGTGCTGGTCTCACTTGGGGAGCCAGTGTTGTCCGCTGGACTGGACCCTTTCTGCCTCACCGTCACGTATATCCAGCATCTTATCGGTTGTGGGTGGCAATACGTTCTAAGCTTCTCAGAATGTTACGTCATATAGAAGGTTGGATCTGGGGACGCAATATTTAGGCAAAATAATTGTTGGCACCAGATCCAAAATATTGCTTTTTATTGATGCATGCCACCAAGGTTTAGGAAAAGTTCCAATGTCTTGGGGAAATCGTTTAATTCCCAATAAAGCAGGAAAAATTACCAATCGATGAAGCTTTTTGGAATAAAAACGGACCGAATTGTTAGAGTGATGTTAGAGTTATCGGTTTAGCTTATTGGATTACTATCTATCGAGGCAAGAGGTTGGTATAATCAAAATCGACCTTTAAATAACTTGCTTCTGGGTAAGTTTATGTATTGGTCAGGGTGATAATTTTTGGAGGTTTAAGTGAATCCGAATCGTAGTCGTTCAACGATTATATATGTTTTACTATTTGCTGCCATCATAATTCTTGTGTTTTATAGCTTTAATCAGAATTCAACCGCACAAGAAACACTATCCATCAACCAGGTTGCTGCTGATATTCAAAGCGGTAAGGTTTCACGCATTGTTGAAGAACAGGATCGGTTAGTTGTTATTTATGGGGATGGTAGCAATGCGATAGAAAAGACATCTCATAAAGAAACAGAAACAACTCTCGTACAACAGCTCAAGGATCTGGGAGTTTCTTCTGCGCAGTTAGTTCCAGAGAAGATAATAATCAATGTGAAACCACCCAGTCCATGGCTTGGCGTGGCTTCTGCAATGGGATATATCCTTCCATTTATTATCCTTGGTGGTGTTTTCTGGTTTGTTTTCCGACAGGCACAGGGCAGTAATAATGCTGCAATGTCGTTTGGGAAATCGCGTGCCAGAATGTTCACGGGAGACCAGCCTTCGGTAACATTTGGGGATGTCGCAGGTGTTGAAGAGGCAAAAGAAGAACTCCAGGAAGTGGTAGAGTTTTTACGTGAACCAGAGAAATTCATTACATTAGGTGCACGGATCCCTAAAGGTGTGTTACTGGTAGGTCCACCTGGAACTGGGAAGACATTACTCGCAAAAGCCGTTTCTGGAGAAGCAGGTGTACCATTCTTTTCAATATCCGGCTCTGAATTTGTTGAAATGTTCGTTGGAGTTGGTGCTAGCCGGGTGCGCGACCTTTTCGACCAGGCAAAACGACATTCACCCTGTATCGTGTTTGTAGATGAAATAGATGCGGTTGGTCGCCAACGTGGAGCAGGGTTGGGGGGAAGTCATGATGAAAGGGAGCAAACCCTGAATCAAATGCTTGTAGAAATGGATGGATTTGATACCGACACGAATGTAATTATCATGGCGGCAACCAACCGTCCAGATATCCTTGACCCGGCGTTACTACGCCCTGGCCGATTTGACCGGCGCGTGGTACTTGATCGACCTGATATGAAAGGTCGAGAAGCGATTCTTAAAGTACATGTTAAAGGTAAACCTCTTGCAGCCAATGCGGATTTGGGGATTTTAGCTCGTTCTACACCAGGTTTTGTCGGCGCGGATCTCGAGAACCTGGTTAACGAGGGTGCGATCCTGGCAGCACGTCGAAATAAAAAAGCCATTGAACAAGAAGATCTTGAGGAAGCTATTGAACGTGTGATTGCAGGTCCGGAACGAAAGAGTCGTTTGATCAGCGAGGAAGAAAAACGAATCGTGGCGTATCATGAAGCCGGGCACGCTGTGGTGATGAACGCGGTTCCGGAAGCTGATCCAGTACATAAGGTGTCAATTACTGCCAGAGGAATGGCTGGTGGATATACCCTGGCACTACCTCAAGAAGATCGAACATTAATGGGTCGAAACAAGCTCTTTGCAGATATGGTGGGTTTAATGGGTGGGCGAGCAGCTGAAGAAATCGTGTTTAATGACATTACCTCTGGTGCATCGAATGATCTGGAGAGAGTTACAAAAATGGCACGCGCCATGGTCACCAGATTGGGGATGAGCAATGAACTGGGACCAATGGTCTACGGACAAAAAGAAGAGTTAATTTTCCTGGGTCGTGAAATCTCTGAGCAAAGGGATTACTCGGAGGCTGTGGCTGAGCAAATTGATAAAGAAGTAAGGCTTCTGGTTAATGATGCCCACGAAAAAGCCAAGAAAATACTCATTCAATATCGAGAATCATTAGATAAGATTGCTAAGAAATTATTGGAAGTTGAAACCTTAACCAGGGATGAGTTTGAAGCAATTTTTCCTCCACCAATACCCAAAAATGGGGGCACACCGATACCAAAACTGGTATAAGCAATCAATCCTGTGACAGGACTCATCTTTCGGGGTTTCTGGCTGGTTGGTTAAGCTTGAAATCCCGAAATTGTTTAGCAATCGATAGATAATTTTGACTTTTTTTTCTCGGCTTGGTATAATCTAAGTTTGCATAAAAATCGGATAAGTGGAGAGTTGGCTATGGATACCAATACTATTATGGGTACTCCCAGCAACATAAAAGATATTAAACATAAGATGTATTTCAGAGGAAGAGTGGTTAAAACTACTCTTGCTGGGGCATTAGTGGATATTGGTATGGAAATCCCAGGCATGGTACACATTTCGCAACTTCAGAAGGAACCGGTTAAACGAGTTGAAGATGTGATTCATGAAGGCGATGAGGTGGATGTATGGGTACGGAGAGTGTCACCCAAAAAAAACCGAATTGAGCTGACCATGATCAAACCATTAGGTTTAGAGTGGGGTGAGATTAAAAAGGACATGGTTGTAAGCGGGAAGGTAATACGCCTTGAAAAATTTGGAGCTTTTGTGGATATTGGTGCAGAACGACCAGGTTTAGTACACATCAGTGAAATGACCCATGACTACATTCACGCCCCCAGTGATATCGTAAAAGAGGGAGATGTAATAGAAGTCAAAGTATTGGAAGTGATCAAACCTAAGAAGCAGATCAAGCTGAGTATGAAGGCGCTACAAGATAAACCTGAAGATGTGGTAAAAACTGTTTTAGAAAAGACTGAAAAGAAAGAACAACATGGACGGGAAAAGGAAAAAGAATCAGAACAATCAGAAGAGGTAAAGGAAGTTCCCGTGCCTACCGCGATGGAAATGGCGTTACGCGAAGCGATGGAGCGAAAAGGTATAGATAATGTCAATGAACCAATTGATAAGAAAAAGAAACGGAAAAGCACAGAAACTAACCCGGAGCTTGAGGTTATATTTTCCCGGACTTTAAAAACTCGTTCACAAAAATAAAAAGGTCTGATAATTCAATTCCCTGCGAAGGATTATACGCAGGGAATTTTTGTTTTAAAATATTCATTAGACAAAAAATGTACCTTTTCGTAACGAGGTTTAATTTATATTGTTAAGTCCTATATCTTTTGTGTTGCTTCCATAGGTAAGTCAGGATTGAGGCAAAAACGATGAATATTATTACCGTAATACTAGAACGGTGCAGTAATATTTTCCGCCTTTTTATTTGGAGAAGTTCTTGATTCATTATTGCTGATTGAAGCTGGTATTTCCAATCAGGGATGCTTTCTTTCGGTGGGAGACTGTAACAATTAGACCAAAGTGCCTGATAATTGGTTAGTTCAAATTGCCAACGAACCTCATTCCATCCTAATTCAGCCATGCAAATTAGTTTAACTTTTGTAAATATCGATTCTGCTCCATCAGGCAATATCAGCCCAAGCCTCGTTCGACGGAGTAAAAGATCATCCAGATGACATACGCCTTCAGAACGTGCTGCCCAGCGTAGCTCAGCCCATAGATATCTTGTTCCTGGAATTGTGTCCATTTCACCGGGTTGAGCTACTTTCACCATGAGTGAGGCATCAGAGCCAAGCCGGCCTAATAATCTTCGTCGACAATTGTCACTCATGTCGTTACATTCCGGTATTTGATAGTCAATCTGGTTAAGCACAGGCATGTGATGATCTGGTTCGCGCATCTCTGGGAAGCGGTGACGGATTGCGTTAAGGACATCCAATCCGATCAGACGGAAGGTAGTCAGTTTACCTCCAGTCACGGTTAGTAATCCGTTTTCTTGCCAAATGATATGCTCACGAGATTCTTCAGAAGGATTGAGCTTACCACAGCCAATCACTGGTCTAACACCAGCATATGTCGCGATGATGTCCTCCAGGCTGACTGATAAAGAAGGAAATTGATATTCCACAGCGGCCATCAGGTATGCAACTTCCTCAGGGCTGATCTTTGGCTCAACATCAAGCGGATATGCATGATCCACATCGGTTGTTCCCACCAAAGTAACACTTTCCCAAGGAAATATGAAGACAGGACGATGGTCAATCGGGTGTAAAAAGCTCACCGCTTGTGCAACAGGCAAACTCCAGCTTGGAAAGATGAGATGGCTTCCTCGCAGAGGGCGAATGTGTGATGTGCCTCCGACCTGATTTCTAAGGAAATCTACCCATGCACCTGTTGCATTAATCACAACCCTGGCAAAAGCATTCGTTTGTTGTCCATTTATCTGATCATAGAGCTCCACTCCAATTACTTGGTTCTCGTCCATGATCAGGTTATTCGCTTTTGTATAATTTATCGCAGTCGCGCCATCAGCAACCGATTCACGTATCACCCGTAAGGTTAAACGAGCATCATCAGTTTGGGCATCTCCAAAACGAAAGCCACCTCTAAGACCATCCTGACTGATATGAGGTGCCAGTAGTTGAAAATCCTGAGGCGAATAATATGTATGATCCCAGCGAAACGCCAGTAAGTCATATACTGTCAAACCCATTGCATATGTCCATCTGCCTGGAAAATCTCCTTTGTGAACGGTCAGTAAAAAACCAAGAGGATCGATCAGCCCTGGACCTTCGTGGAGTAATTGTTCTCTCTCATGGACAGAATCGCGAGTGAGCATTATTTTTCCTTCTTTGAGATAACGAAATCCGCCATGCACCAATTTAGAAGAACGGCTGGATGTTCCCCAGGCAAAATCACGCTGTTCGATCAATAAGGCATGTAAACCAAGACGGGTGGCTTCACGCAGAATCCCTGCACCAGTAATGCCTCCCCCGATGATCAGAATATCCCATGGACCATCGATCGATTTCCAGATTTTTTCACGCCAATTATTTTCCCACATAACCTTTTCTCCACCAAGAAATCATCATATAACTGGAACAAAGACTATGCAACCAACTTACCCGGATTCATAATACCCTTAGGGTCGAATTGCCGGCATAAAGCAGAAACTGCTGCCAAACCCAGAGTCCCCTTTTCTGGTGCAAGATATGGCAGGTGATCTAAACCGACACCATGCTGGTGACTGATCGTCCCACCAGTAGAAATTATTGCCTGGGAAGCAGCAGATTTCATCTTTTGCCACCTTTCCAGAGTTTCACTTGGATCCGCGGCAAGCCTGAATAGATAGGTAGTATAAATGGATGATCCAGACGGATACACATGAGACAGGTGGGTGAAGATGTGAATCCTATCTCCAGAAGGCGAGATCGCCCCTCTAAGGCCGGATTCGATCTCGTTAATCATCCGCTGAGTATTCCCCCAATCGGTCGCTGTTTCAAGTGTGTCCACTCCATACCCCATTTCCCAAAGTGTATTTCTTAAGTATGGAGTTCGAAAACGATTTTTATGCCACTGCGCGCCGAATGTTTTTCCAACATGTATTCCATTAAATTTTGCAGTTATACCGAGAGCTTCATTACGATTTAGACGAACCAAACCTGATTTACCACTAAATCCTAGCAATAGCAAACATTTGCTATCCCCAAGTCCACGGATAGCCAATAATCGCTGCATTGCTCCGATTAAATTTTCGTGCCCAGCAAGCGCAAGTGTGGTTATGGTTTCGTTTTCCGTACTCAATCGCAACATACAAAGGGATAATCCAGAAGATAGTATCTGACGGACTGCTTCAACCCCATGCTGAAAATCGGGGAAAAAGACAGCATGGAACTCTTCGCGTTCAGGAAGAGGGCTTATCCGTATACAGATTTGTGTCAGGATTCCCATCCTCCCTTCCGAACCTAAAATCATTTCCCGTAAATCTGGTCCAGCCGCTGAAGCAGGAAAAGCGGGAAGTATTAGCTCGCCAAGCGGGGTTATCACCTGACCACCGGCAAATAATTTTTCAATACGTCCATAGCGTAATGACTGTTGTCCGCATGAACGTGTAGCCACCCAACCACCTAAGGTTGAGTATTCGAAAGATTGTGGAAAATGCCCTAAAGTGAACCCATGGGCGCGTAATTGGGCTTCCAGGTCTGCTCCGGTCACACCAGCGCCGAATGTTGCCTGGAGGCTTTCGGTATCGAGATCAATTAACCTTTTCATTCGAGTCATGTCGACGGTCAAAACAGGTGATTTAGTATTTATTGGATCGATATGACCAACCACACTCGTACCACCCCCATATGGGATGATTTGTATCCGAGACTTACTTGCATATTGGATCAGGTTGACCACGTCCTCATTTGTGGTTGGAAAAGCGACACCATCAGGGTATGAATGTATTTGTCCACTTCGAAGCTCAACCCAGTTTGGAAAGCTTTGTCCCCGTGCATGGAGAAGACGTGTCAGCTGATCAGTTAACACCAAGGGATGTTTTAGAGATTTGGCTTTTGGTACTTGCGAGATCGCTTGATCAAGTTTAATATCATGCTGAGGTTGACCCTTACCTACTTGTTTTTCTAAAAATAATGCTGCAGATACTGGAACAGAATAATTAATTGCATCATCACCCCAACCATTCCACCGCCTCATATCTCATCTCCTGAACGAGATTCCCATAGCTTTATGCTCTTCGTCATCATAGAACGGGTGATATTTTCAGCTGAGATGGCATCATTTTGTTTTCCAGCTTCATATAACGAACGGTAAAATTCCCATGAAGCTTTTCTTGCATTTTCCTGCATAAAGTACATACCAGCCATTTGTTCATAAAAACCAGCGAAACCATTTAATATCAAAGTATATATTGGATTTCCACTGGCAATCGTCAGAGTGTAATGTAATCGCCAATCGAAGTAAGCATAATCTTCAGGAAGATCTCGAATACTTATATATTCCCTCAAGAAATCGGATACCTGGTCGAGTGAATTCTCAAATGCTTGACGGGTATAAGCTGGGGCAAGTGCCAGGCGGACATGAAGCAGGTTGAGAATGAAATCTGATGGTAATTTATTTGAATATTGAACTAAAGCATTTAGCACATTAAGTCCACCCTCTTTCCAGTAATCATTAACCCGAGTAGATTTGCCTTGTTGGATACTCAACCAGCCATCTCGTCCGAGGCGCTGTAAAGTTTCCCTCAAAGTTGGTCGGGTGACTCCAAGCATCATTGCCAGCTCACGCTCGGAGGGAAGGATTGATCCCGGTGGAAAATCTTCGTTTAATATCGCTAATATCAGAGATCTTTCAGCATAAGCAGCCGGTCTTTTAGGGGGAGACCAATCGGTCATATATTCCTCGAAAATGGCAGCCATATCTGGTAAGTGGTCTGACCAGTTAACTTGATTTTAGCATTTATAATTCTCGAAGTCAACTATTCGTTTAAACAGTGTGATTTTCTATAAAAAAAGAGGACTTATAATAATCCAATGATTAATCCGTTACACGATAATTTGTATTATCCTTCTACTGGAACTCCAAAACACCGATTACCAACACCGGCTTTACTGATAGACCTTCCATTGCTGGAATTCAACCTTTCATTAATGAGCGGATATTTTCTTAATAAATCCGTAAAGTTACGTCCGCACTTTAAGACGCATAAATGCCCCATTATTGCACGAAAACAAATGGAACGGGGTGCAATTGGAATCACTTGTGCCAAACTAAGTGAAGCAGAAGTGCTGATGAATGCCGGGATTTCAAATGTGTTAATTGCTAATCAGGTCGTTGACCCGGCAAAAATTTCACGATTAGCAACACTGGCAGGTTTTTGTAACATAATTGTAGCCGTTGACGATTTGGATAACCTGCTCAAGATAGGAGAGGCTGCTCATAAAGCAGGAAATACAATCCAGGTGGTCATTGAAGTTGATGTCGGCTTGCAGCGCTCTGGGGTTCAACCAGGCAAGCCTGCACTAAGCCTGGCAAAGGAAGCATCCAAACTTAAGGGGATATATTTTTCCGGTCTGCTCGGTTATGAAGGGTTTACCATGTTTGAAGTTGATCGTGGAAAACGGCATCAAAATGTACAACATGCAATGAATGCTTTAGTAAGTACCGCTGAGCTGATTCGACAAGAAGGAATTCCAGTCGAGATTGTTAGTGCGGGTGGGACAGGGACGTATGACATGACGGGTGAGTTCTCAGGGATTACAGAACTAGAAGCAGGATCTTATGTATTTATGGATACCAAATACAATCAGCTTGGTTTAGATTTTAAACAAGCATTGTCCTTGTTAGGAACGGTAGTGAGTGTTCAGCGCCCTGAACGATGTATTATAGACGCAGGTATGAAAGTTTTAACTACTGATAACGGCATGCCTTATTTAATAAAACCAGATGGTTTGAAGTTAGAGAGATTGAACGAGGAGCATGGGATTGTTGGTGTTAATACTGAGAAAGCATATCCTGAAGTGGGGATGTGTGTAGAAATCATTCCAAGCCATGCCTGCACAACGGTTAATCTGCATGACAGATATTACATTATTCAAGATGATCAATTAGTTGATGTATGGGAAATTAGCGGACGGGGAAAATCACAATAGAGATACCAAATAAGGATATATATTATGATAATTCTGACGGGAATGGATCGTTAAGGGCCTTCTCAAAGGCTGTTTTGATCTCTGTTTCAACATTTGATTCGATAGATTGTTTTTCTTCTGGAATTAGCCGGCTTCCATGGATTTTTATTGGATCGTAATTTTGCCAAAGTTGATCTACCAGATGTGGGTCACGTGTGTCATCACCTTTCGAATGGGGACCAAAGCGATGGGTATTCAATATCAGAGCAACAGGTGAGTGCTTGTGTCGTACTTCAGATAGCAGATCAGCAGAAACAGGAAGGATCTCAAGGACGTCGGATGTTACCAGCTGGTGCGCTGGAATACCAAAAGCTTTGAATCTTGCGGTGATTTCACCCGCCAGTGATAATTTTATTTCTGTAGTTTGAGCAATTTGATTATTCTCTAGCACGAATAGTATGGGAACTTTCCACAAAGAAGCCATATTCAACGCTTCATAGATGACTCCCTCTCCCAAGGTGCCATCGCCCAAAAAAGCGATTGTGATTGCGTCCGTTTTTTTATATTTTTCTGCCAATGCCATCCCGGTTGCAATCGGAACAATGCCTCCCTGAACTCCATTTGAGTAAAAATTTCTCCACTGAAGGTGTTGCGAACCTCCACGTCCTCCACAGACTCCAGTGGTGCGGCCCATTAATTCAGCAAACAAGGCATGTGGCTCACCACCATAGGCGAGAAAATGCCCATGGCATCGGTGATTACTAAAAACTATATCGTTCTCTTGAATGGATGACAGCACACCCACTGCATTTGCTTCCTGTCCAAGATACGTATGAGTGGTTCCGAAAAAGAAGCCACGAGGATAATTTTCCAGAACAGTCTGTTCAAACCTTCGGATAAGATAAAGCGAGCGGTATAAATTGTTGTTAGAAATCATAATTCTTATAATTATATGCTATGACAAAAAAAGCAATCCGACACCTGTTACTGCCAATATTGTTCCCGCTACAGCCCGCCAGGTAATTTGCTCTTTAAATATATAATGTCCGATTGGAAGTAGAAATATCGGGGGCAAAGCAATGATAGTGCTGGCGATACCAATATTTGTATTTTGAATAGCAAACAAGGAAAGCGAAACCCCGATTAAGGGGCCAAAAAAAGCACCACCCAAAATATAGGGAAATCCAGATCTATCGTTCTTTGCCTTTTGGATTGTGGACCTCACCTGGCCTTGAAAAATTGTAACCAACCATAATGCCATGAAAGCTGCGGACATTCGGATTACATTTGCAGAAAGGGGTGGGAAGTTGCCAGATAATCCCACTTTTGCCAATACCATCCCAAACGACTGTCCTGCTGCGGCGATTAAACCAGCCAATATACCCTTCGTGTATTTCTTTTGATTGATATTGGTGTTATTTTGTTCGGTAGAATTGCCATTTGGATTGCTCTCCAATACTACCCAGGCGAGTCCTGCCAAGGTTAAACAAATTCCCAAAATATTGGCAGCATTTAGAGTTTCTCCAAGGAATATCCACGCCAAAAGGGTGGTTAGAACCGGGGATAGACTAAGAAACAAAAGACCTAATCTCGGACCTACTATAATGTATGCCTGGAAAAGAAATAAGTCTCCAATCGCCAGGCCGATAATTCCGGAAAAACTTAACCACATCCAGTGTTCTGGTCCAGCATCCAATGGAATGGGTGTACCAAAAACGATCCAATGAGTGATGCCTAAAAGCATAATAGCAACAATAAGCCTGAGGCGATTTGTCACCATCGGACCAAATTTCCGACCGGCTATGGTAAAAAATATGGATGATGCTGAAAAGCAGATTGCTGTCATGAGCGCAGCGATCTCACCAATATTAGGAGTCATGCCTACCCATGAACTCTTCAGCGGTTGCGTGACCAGGTTGGGTTATACCTTCCCTGCGTAAAACTTTTACAGCTGTAATAAGGAGAATTTTGATATCCAATCCAAATGACCAATGATCCACATACCAGACATCCATTTTAAATTTTTCTTCCCATGTCAGTGCATTTCTGCCATTGATCTGTGCCCAGCCCGTGATTCCTGGAAGCACATCATGCCGACGAGCCTGTTCCGGAGAATAACGCTCAAGGTATTGCATCAGTAAGGGGCGAGGCCCAACCAAGCTCATTTCACCCCGGAGAACATTGAATAATTCCGGCAATTCATCCAGGCTGTATGAGCGCAGGAACTGACCCAGCCAGGTGATGCGTTTACTATCCGGAAGTAGGTGGTTATCTGCGTCTCGGGCATTCGTCATTGTGCGAAATTTATAGACCCAAAAAGGCTTCCCTAAGTGGCCGGGACGTTGTTGGCGGAATATGATCGGAGTGCCATAAGAAATGGCTACAAAGACGGAGATCACAAAAAGGATGGGAGATAAAATCAATAAACCTGGTATTGTCAGTAATAGATCCAGGATCCGTTTTGAAATGGGTATTGACCTATTATTTTCCGTAGATCGCATACATAGAATTCTACCAGATGTCATGAGAGATTAAAAATAGTAAGTCGATACAGGTTGTTTGGATCATAATTGGTATATTGGCATCCTGTAAGCCGATGTCATTATTAAAAAAAAAGCTGAAACCAATAAGGTTCCAGCCTAGAAACTTGAAATGATTTATTACTTTATAGTAAAGATACTTCACAAGGGCGGATAATCATGACGATCTTTCCCTGTATATCGACGGTAGAAGGATCGTCAATGAAAATTGGTTTCATGGTTGGATTTGCAGGCTGTAAGCGTACTTTACCATTCTCAAGGAAGAAATACTTTAGCGTAGTTTCATCCTTGTCGCGCAACCAGATTGCAACCAGGTCACCATTATGGACATCTTTGGCAGGCTTCATAATGACAATATCACCATCGTTGACCATAGCATCGATCATTGAATCTCCGTTTACTTCTAAGGCGAATAATTCTTCAACTTTTTCGCGAGCAGGTAACATGCTACGAGCCACACTGACCACTGATTCTGTATCGAGATATGCAAAGTCTGAAGGTGGGACTGGTACAGGTTCGCTAGCAAAGATGCGACCCATTATCGGGATGCGTAAGACCTGTTGCACGGATTCGCGAACATTTTGAATTGCCCGGGAGGTTGTCTGAGAGAGTTCGGAGAATGGATGTACCAAGCGTATTCCTCGTGAGACATGCCCTGAACGTTTGATATGACCCATTGTTTCTAATTGTTCTAAATAATAATTAACCACGGAGGTTGAGGAGAAATCACCAATATCCTGGATATCTCGAATAGAAGGGGGAAAACCATTGCTATTCTGATAATCTTCGATGACTCGCAAGACTTTTATTTGCGGATCGGTTAAGGTTGAGCTTCTACGTCTTGGTGCCATTATTCACCTCCAATATATTTAGCAGTACACTTGTTCTATGAATATATAATACCAGAACATTCGTTCGATGTCAAGTATCTTTGCGGGTGTGTTGAAGAATATAAAATACCATCCTGTTCTGACAAGCGAATTTCCCAGCTGAAAATTGTGGGATAATTATTAATCTAAATATCTTAATCGTGTAGGTATGGAATCAAATCCATAATTGCAATAGCGGAGTGGTAATGATATTTAAAAAAATATGTGTTATTGGCTTGGGTTATATTGGTTTACCAACTGCCAGCACTTTTGCAGCTTTTGGATTGCAGGTGGTAGGTGTTGACACAAACCCCCGGGTTATATCCACACTGCAAACCGGGGGAATTCACATTAGCGAACCTGGATTACGAATGCTCGTCCGTGAAGCTATAGATTCGGGTAATCTTCGGATAAGTGGAAACCCCGAACCGGCAGATGCATATATCATCGCAGTGCCCACACCATTTTTTGAAGATGAGCATGGTGTATATAATGGTCAGGCGTACCGTCTGGCAGATATGCGGGCAGTGAAATCTGCAACTGAATCGATCGTGCCACATCTGCAATCAGGCAATTTGGTCGTTTTGGAATCAACCTCTCCACCACGGACTACCATCGATTTGGTACAACCGATCTTAGAGAGGTCAGGACTTAAAGCAGGAATGGATTTTCATTTGGCATATTCCCCAGAGAGGGTCTTACCTGGGCAAATAATCAGGGAGATGACTGAGAATGCGCGAGTGATCGGAGGCATTGATAAACCATCTGCCGAAGCAGGACGGGATTTGTATGCTCATTTTGCTAAAGGTGAAATCATACTTACTGACGCAACAACAGCTGAGATGGTTAAACTAATGGAAAACACCTCTCGGGATATAAATATTGCCATCGCCAATGAATTCTCACGATTAGCGCAACGATTTGAAGTAGATATATGGGAAGCGATCAAAATTGCTAATCGCCACCCACGGGTTAAGATATTAAATCCTGGGCCAGGTGTTGGGGGCCATTGCATCAGTGTTGATCCGTGGTTTTTTGTAGAAGCGGCACCGGATTTATCTGAATTGATTTTTGCTGCCCGACATGTGAATGATAACCAACCAAAATTTGTATTTGAGCTCATCCGGACAGCTCTTAATAGTAATCTTGATGGAAAGCACATCACTGCATTGGGACTGGCTTTTAAACCTGATGTTGATGATTTGCGAGAAAGCCCTGCGATTGAAGTGGTTAAGCTACTCAATCAAGCGGGTGCAATTGTCAAAGGGTATGAGCCTTATAAAACGGATGCCGATATTCCTGGCATCAGGATATCACAGTCGCTTGAAGAAGTGCTCGCGAATGCAGATCTTGTGGTTTTATTGGTGGCACATCGGGATTTCAAGGAATTAGATCCAATTAAATTGCGTGAATTAACCCCGACACGTCTAATTATTGATACAGTGGGATGCTGGGATATCAAATCCTGGTCTGAAGCTGGTTTTAAACTAATAAGGTTAGGCGTGGGTGGTTTTCAATAAAGATGTAAATCTCTGACATTTGACTTATGGTGATTAACTACAAGAAGATATCCTATGAGACGAGATGTTTATTCCAGGTTGGTAAGTGCGCGAAAAAGCCCTTTGATTGGGAAAATCGCCTATTATCTACTTAAACTTATAGGTGTTGAGATTCCCCGTTCAGTGACAATTGGGGAAGATTTCGAGCTGGCTCATGGTGGTTTTGGAGTCGTAATCCATCCAGCTACTACCATTGGCAATCGAGTGAAGGTTTATCCGGGGGTTACATTAGGACGTGCAGACATTTACCGTCCAGCCATCCAATCACAATTCGAAGGAATCATCATTGAAGATGATGCCATACTATGCCCTGGTGCAAAGATTTTATGTAAGGAAGGAATGTTACGAGTTGGCATGGGCAGTGTAATCGGTGCGAATGCTGTGTTACTCGAATCTACGGGGGTGAATGAGTTATGGGCAGGAATACCAGCCAAGCGTGTGGGTGTGAGGAATGGGGATAATTAATCGCACCACCCGAGTATGCCTGATCCCGAATGTATCGGGAGTGGGAGGAATGGTATCTTTCCGGGGAAAGTTGATGCAGGGATTAACGGAACGTGGTATTGGTGTAACCTTTGACCTTGCTGATACGCCTTATGCTGCCATACTCGTGATTGGAGGTACGCGTGATTTAGCAGGTTTATGGCGTGCCAGGCGACATGGCGTGCAAATCGTTCAACGCCTGGATGGCATGAATTGGATCCATCGTAAAAGACGAACCGGCTGGAGACATTATCTGCGGGCTGAATATGGAAATATCATCCTTTCGTTGATCAGGTCACGATTGGCAAATCAGATTATCTATCAGAGTAAATTCTCACAGAAATGGTGGGAACGGGTCTATGGAGTTGACAGGACTCCTTGGAAAGTGGTTTATAACGGGGTGGATCTGAATCGCTATACACCATATGGTGATGGGAATGTACCAACAGACCATAAAAGGATTTTATTGGTGGAAGGATCCATCGCTGGCGGTTATGAATGGGGACTTGAGACAGCCATTCAGATGGCCGAATTCCTTCGTTCTACATATAATCATTCGATTGAGTTGATGGTTGTCGGTTTTGTATCGGCAACCCTGCAAAGTGATTCCCTTAAGAAGACCAAGCTAAAAATAAATTTTACCGGTCGGGTGCCCAATGAAAATATTCCAGAATTGGATCGGTCAGCGCATGTGCTTTATGCGGCTGATATAAATACCGCTTGCCCAAATTCTGTAATTGAAGCAATGGCATGTGGTCTGCCTGTGGCGGCATTTGATACAGGCGCACTATCAGAACTAGTAACGAGTGATTCTGGCCGGCTTAGTCCGTATGGGGGTGACCCATGGAAGTTAGACCCCCCAAATATTGATACACTTGCTGAAGCAGTAAATGCCATCATTAATAACCAGATTGCATATCGGACAGCAGCCAGGAGAAGGGCTGAAGAAGCTTTCAGCGTGGAGCATATGTTGAAAGGCTACATGGAAGTATTAAATCTATGAATGGATTTTTTTCTGGTCGCGTAGGTTTTCAGCAAAGGGTTATTCCTTCTTATAGAGCGGTGTTTTTAGACGCACTAGCTGAAGCCTGCACGGGTGGAATGTCTGTATTTGCAGGAAAACCACTCCCAAAAGAGGGTATTGAACCAGTTATTGATTTACAAATCGCTCAGCTTGTTCATGCGAACAACACAAACTTCTTAAACCCCAGCTCTTCACTTTATATTTGCTGGCAAAGTGGTTTAGTAAAATGGCTGGAAGAATGGCAACCTGAAGTTTTGATCGTTGAAGCCAATCCGCGTTATCCAGATACACGCAGAGCAATTTCATGGATGCACCAAAGAAATCGTAAAGTAATAGGGTGGGGGCTTGGGGCACCAGCCATTAGCGGACCCCTTGCGAATATTCGGAGGCGGGAAAGGTTAAGTCTATTACACTCTTTAGACGCCATCATTGCCTACAGTCAACAAGGAGCTGAACAATACCGGCAGATTGGAATCATCGAGGATCGTGTGTATGTAGCTTTCAATGCGGTTGATAAAGCACCAATTATTCCGCCATCCCGAAGAACGTTGCAGGAAAATGAAAAGGCAACCATCTTATTTATCGGGCGTTTACAATACCGTAAAAGGGTGGATCTTCTTTTACAGGCATGTGCATCACTTCCGCATGAACTCCAACCTCATGTGGTAATCATTGGTGATGGTCCTGCTCGGGAGCAGTTTGAAATTCTCGCCTCCCAAATTTATCCGGATGCGGAATTCATAGGTGCTAAGCATGGTATGGATATTGAACCTTTTTTTTCACAAGCGGACCTGTTCGTATTGCCAGGCACCGGTGGATTAGCCATTCAGCAAGCAATGGCGCATGGCTTACCAGTGATTGTCGCACAAGGAGATGGAACCCAAGACGACTTAGTGCGAAAGGAAAATGGTTGGCAGGTGCCACCCAATGACTTGATTGCATTAACTGATGTCATACACCAAGCATTATCTGACCCGATCAAATTGCAGCAGATGGGGAATGCCTCCTACCAAATCGTGGCTGAAGAGATCAATGTTGATAAAATGGTGGAAGTATTTATCCGAGTGCTAAACAACATTTGCAGGTAAGACAAATAGCTTTTCCGTGGCTACATGAAGATCAATGGTAAAACCACGATCAAGAAAATTGACCAGACTAAATACGCGGTGGTAGCCTTGCTAAAGACCTTTTGTAAACGCTCGTTCCAAGGAGAGAGGTTTTTTCGAAACTGAGTTAAAAGCAAGGCGAAAAGAAGGACGATATTGATAATGTTCCACCCAATAATTGTGGTTCGGTTAAGCGTAATCCCATCTAAAACAGTCCGGTAGATAACAGCTGAAAGAGCATAAATGCTGATCACAAGTGCCAATATTGACACTGTGATAATCCCTCGTCGAAGCCAGGTTTGCAGTTTTATTGATAGATCATCGAGATTTAATGGGGTAGCACCGATTAACAAACCGATTATCGCAAACTGCATCACATTGTAAACAATAAGAAGATTACGGTTTTGGTATGGTGCTATGAAATTAAATGGAATTACGAAAATATAAGTCACCAAGACAAGAATGGTGAGTGGTAATAATAAACGTACCAGGGTGAAAATGAATTTACTCAAACCTTGATTAAAATCTTGTGCCTCAGGCGATAACTGAGGATCATAAATAGTGGCCACAGCCATGATTGGAATCAATCCAAAACCACCAAATACCAGCAAACGCATAATTATTTCTGGTGGTGTAACATTTAACGCAGAAAACATTCCAAGGGTTATTGCACCCAATGCAATCCCAAATATCAAATAGATACCTGCGGTTATCACCACTTCAATAGATTTGATGAGAAAGGCGAAGCGATTCTTATCGCTGGATTTGAAACCAAGGACTGAAATACCAATTCCAATCCAGCAAAGAAGGGGGAGGGTAATAATCATGAGAAAGAGATAATCCCGGTTGTAAAATTCTGATATACCCGGTGCTAGCAGTAATACATAGGCGCTTGCAATGATCAAACCAGCACATGAAAGAGCGGTATATAGATAGTTTCTTTTAGAAATCACAGCCAGGTAGATTAAGGTCGGAATAGTAGCGATAGGTGCCCAGAGAAGAAGAAAGTAGGGGATTTTATCAAGGAAGAGCCATTGGGAATCTGAGATCGCCCACAAAATTAGACCGGTGATAACACCCAGCACCACCGCTATCCCCCAATGGGTTGATCGCTTAGGTTTTGGCAGAGGTAGGTGGGTGAAACGAGCGTGCCAGGCTGATAATAATATATTGTCCGGTGTTTTATCGAAGATATCCTGCAGATCAGCGCGAAATTCAACTTCTTCATTCGCCTGGCTGGATGATTGGTAGAGCACTTCAAGCTGTTCAGGATCGTTTGCAGCTTCTTGGATTTTGGTTGCATATTTCATGAGCATTTCTCCAGTCTATAGTGATTAACCATTCACTCTATATCAAAAACGTAAACTGACTTAAATACTGACACATTCTATGGGAAACAGGTGAGATTATAAACGGAACACAACAATTGAACCATTGCTTTTCTTGGCGATGTGTTGTACCCTATGGATAATGAAAATATTATACTTCGCAGATGGTCACTCACCGATTGCGCTGAACTGGATCAGCTATTTTATCCAGGTGGGGCACGAGGTTCACCTGGCATCATCCTTTCCATGTCCACCGATCCCTGGATTGGCGTCGTTGACGATAATCCCTCTGGCTTTAAGTGGTGTATACGGTAAGTCAGAGGTCGGATCCAAGAGCCGAAGGCATCTGATTCGGCAGGTGATGCCTGTTACATTACGGACAAAAATCCGCCAATTCGTCGCTCCTTTATCATTTTCAAGAGCTACAAATTCTCTGTGTGATGTGATTAATATAAGTCAACCTGACCTTATCCATGCCATGCGCATTCCTTTTGAAGGCATGGTGGCGTCCAAGGCATACAAACGCAGTATAGAAATTGGAGGATATGTAAAGCGCTCATCATTATTGATTTCTGTATGGGGGAATGATTTTACATTGCATGCCAGGTCTACACCCATCATGGCTTATCATACGCGTAATACATTGCAAAGATGCGATGCATTACACACTGATTGTCAGCGAGATCTGAAACTTGCGAGAGAAATGGGTTTTAGCTCCACAAAACCCAGCATAATCCTTCCTGGTGGAGGTGGGGTAAAGATGGATGTGTTTCATCCGCTTGAGAACCAGAACCAGAATGGGGGGAATCATATCGGAGCGGATAAACACGGCATTACAATCATCAATCCACGAGGATTTCGAGCCTATGTTAGAAACGATACGTTCTTTCACTCCATCCCCCTGGTTTTAGAAAAATACCCGGAGGTGCACTTTATTTGCACCGCAATGAAAGGAGAGGCTCAGGCACAAAAGTGGATCAAAGTATTGGGGATTGATGGAAAGGTCGAACTGCTACCCCATCAAACACAGGAAGAAATGGCAGATCTGTTCAGGAGGTCTCAAATTAGCCTTTCGATAACCACCCATGACGGTACCCCCAATACCCTGCTGGAAGCGATGGCATGTGGATGTTTTCCCATTGCTGGGGATATCGAATCACTTCGTGAATGGATAAACCCTGGAATTAATGGTTTGCTGGTGGACCCAGGAGATCCGAAAGCGCTTGCGACTGCAATGATTGATGTAATAACACAGCCTGGTCTACGCGAGCAGGCCAGGGAACAAAATGTCCGCATGGTGCAGGAGATGGTTGAATATCACAAGGTCATGGGGGCAGCTGAAGATTTTTACTTGAAGTTACTTTTGAAATAAGCGGAATTGTTTTATAAAAGTTATTCAATTGGCATTATGTTTTTAAAAAACCAAAAAATGGTTTTTTGATTCCAAACATTAGGTGAAAAAGGTTAGAAGCAGTTGGTACGTGATGTCCTGGAAATGGCGGGATATCTGATAGATCTATGAAAATGAAAGGCGGGAAGGATCCCCGCCATATTAAAAGATTTAGATTACTTCCGATGGATTACTTTAAATACTCATCGGGTAATGCTTGAACCTGGACAATCAACCTGCGACCATCATCGAAGTGCCCATTGAATATCCACATTGGCTGGACGTAAAGCCAGGGAGCCATGTTTGGATCCTGTGCAGCCGATGCCTGGCAGCGGTCCAAATTGATGGCATCATAAGCAAGCTCGATCCTGTCAATCGTGACATTTCCTTGCAGGACCGCACCCGGATTTGAGCCAGGATCCTGGGTGTGATCCCAGATAGATATCTGGGCACTATCTACCACATCATCGCCTGGATAAGAACCAGCCAGGTCTTTTAGAATCGAATATCCTCCAAATTGCTGGTCTGGCTTAACATATCCTTCAAGCTCGATCAAATCACCAAGGTTTCCAATAACATTACCTTCAGCTCCCCAATCCAGCGAAGAGTTCACCACATAACTTTCGCCTGTTGTGGTTGTGAAGATGACGACATCCTGCCCTTCCAATGAGACGATTTGCTCGGTCCCACTCCATGCCTGGATTTGTATCCCTGGATATACTGGCTCATAGTGATCGATTTTTATGAAAACAATTCCTTTATCGAGATGGTCAACAAATCCCCATATCCGTACCGGTAGATTTTGATATTGTTCAATTCCAGCTAAATTCTCTCCATTCAATGCATAACCCCAACCTGGTGCTAAACTATCGGGTGGGTCAGGGTAGAAGTTTACCTCGATGGACGATTTATCACCAAGATACAGATGTTTGGTTATGGATGCTATTCCTGTGACAGCCTGAATCTCATCTCCGGGCTGATATGGAACGATAACCTGAGTGGCAACAGGAGCAGGTCCTGTATCAAAATTAAGAAATGCAAATCTGCCTCCACCGAAGTTGGCATCAGGAGTGCTTCCAC
>Ga0208980_10000116_pt1 | contig 38795 bp, 36 predicted proteins | sample WetSurMetagenome_3_FD_187993 | JGI IMG/M metagenome (GOLD analysis project Ga0208980, IMG submission 187993) | Wetland microbial communities from Twitchell Island in the Sacramento Delta, sample from surface sediment Aug2011 Site A1 Bulk (version 2) | ecosystem: Environmental > Aquatic > Marine...
TTCCCCGCCAGTTATTCCTTGTGCCTATCCAGGCATATGCTGCCGGACGTGTCATATCGCGCGCCAATATAAAACCCATGCGCAAGGACGTGCTAGCCAAGTGCTATGGGGGAGATATCTCACGCAAGAAGAAGCTGTTGGAAAAACAAAAACGCGGTAAGAAGCGCATGAAGATGGTTGGGAATGTTGAAATTCCCCAGGAGGCTTTTCTCGCCGTATTGCGCATTGGGGAGGAGTAATATCGCAATTTCTTCAACCAGGAATAATTGGAAGAGCATCCTGCCAGGCTTGTTGACCCAAGGATAGGCGTTTATTCTCATCTGCCATCAGACATCCGAGCGCCTGTGACCATGCCGTTATATCATCAGGTGGGCAAAGCACTGCGTTGGCTGGGTTTAACACTTCCCGGATAACGGGGAGGTCACTTGAAATGATCGCCCGATTGCTCGCCATATATTCGAACATCTTCATTGGGCTGGCATAGGTGGCGGAATTGCCACCACTACTCCCACTGATCACTTTCCCATATGGCATTAATAAGATGTCCGCAGCTGCCTGGAACAACGGGAGCTGGCTGTTTTGAACAAATCCTGTCATGGTAATATTTGAAATATTTTCAATAACCAGATGCTCACGCCATTTAGTAACATCAGATGGATTGCCACCCACCCATAAAAAATTGAATTGAGGAAAACATCTGGCTAACTCCACTAACAAAGACATCCCTCGCCCAGAATATAAATGCCCGGTATAGCCAGCGGTCAACTTTTGTGGAAGCCCAAGAACATCACGGGCAATCTTGGGTTCTGGCAAATCCATGTAATGATCCAAGTCGACTCCATTTGGAGAGAGACGTGCCAGCAGTGGATTTTCAATATCATAGTTGTAGCATTCATGGATTTGATTTGCCAAAGCATGAGTGATCGGTAGTATTCGTTTTTTACCAGGAATATACTGAAAGAGGCGGAATATGGAAGGACCAAAACTGCCCTCTGGGGGACCATGGAGCTCAATAATCACCGGCAGCTGTGACAGGAGGGAAAATATCCCCGCTTGAATTAGCCATACATACGTAACATCCGCATTTAGTTTATGTGCTTTTCGAACAGCCTGAAAAGAAAAATCATAGCGGTGAAAAGCCGGTTTAGAAGGTAACCATTCAATGGGAAACTGAGATTTTAGACCATAGTAAAGAGATAACTCCGCATCATCAGGTTGTTGACCATACCCAGGTACATATAAATGTACTTCATGCCCCAATTGGCTGAGTGCCTGACAGGCTTTCATCACCTGCAGGCTATTTGCAGTTCTCGATGGGATTTGTGAGGCAGAAATACAAGCAACCTTCATGTGGCTATGTCCTCAGATATCGTTCCTTGAGGTTTCTGATCCAAAAATTCATTATGCTTGATCAAGCGCCAACCCTTCCAGGCAATAATCCCAACCGAGACAGCAAGGTAAACAGATAGAATAGCTGACATCACCAGATAACCACCTGTTGGGACGAGAGAAAGTATGAGTAGGAGCTCAAGTGCCCCCACCCCAAGCGCTACAAATAGAGGATAGGACGGTTTTCCTAGAGCAAGCATTAATGGTCTATTCCAGTTGAAGGTGTTTGCAACCCCATATCCAACGAGAAGGATCAGCACTACTGGATATGCGGGTAAAGCGGTGGGGCCGTACAGAAATGGGATCAACCACCAACCAAATAGTGCAATCCCAGCGGAAGCGGAAAAAGTCCACGCGCCAGCAATTGAGCTAACCTGTTTAAGTAAACCCCGCGTCTTCTGCCATTGATGAAGTGCAATTGTACGCGTAATTTCAGCGTATGTAGGCCAGATAAACGGATCTATGGGCAGGGTGATAAGGTTGATGATAGACAAACCTAGTTTGAAATATCCGACATATGCTGTAGTTACATCAGCAGGACTCAAGGCGGCAAGGTAGAGGGGAGCATTATCGCGGGTGATCAGATTGACCGTACCATTCAGGTTGGTATTAATTGCAAAGCCGAAGATGCTGCGCCAATCTTTTACCAACCGTAAGGAGGAATGCCACCATCGGTAACCAAAGCTTCGATTCATCTGTCTGAAAGCTAGAATAGCGATGGAAATACCTGCGAATGACTTCCCCAGCAGGTATGCTCCCAGCACGTCCAAAATACTACGCCTGAGAATAAATGCAAGCAGAATCAGGATGGCGGTGATGATACTCTGAATGGTATTAATCGTTCCCACCCAGCTAAAACGCTTATGGGTTTGCAAGACCCCTAGCGAGGTTTCATAGACTAGATTTGCAAGTAATACCAGTCCATATATCGGGAATAAAGCAGCCAGAGAGGGATCTTTCAAAAAAACCCTTGCAGCCCAAGGTGATAATAGAACCAAAATCAGATATGCCAGAATTGACGTACCAGCTTCAATTGCCCCGATACCTTTTACAAAAGCAGAAGCTTGTGGATTGGTTTGGGGAAGATGAAGAGCACCTTCAGTGGAAATCCTATTCTCCCCAGCAATTTCAAGATCGTTGGCCATTGCCTGACCAAGGTATTTGACCACAACTTCGCTCATCCGGAAGGATAAGAACCGGTTAATATTCGAGGTGAATGTTTGAACTGTGGTGACCAATCCCAACCCGGTAATGCCGAGCAAGCGAGTAACAAAAATTGAGTTAACCATGCTTAACGCAGCGGCAAGTGTATTGCTGCTAAAGAGGTAGCTCGTGTTTTTTAACACCCCTCTAAGCAGGTTATCCTGCCACCAGGAGCGAATGGTTTTAAACATTAGCTGATATTATCGTGAGGAAAGGTCTTGTGGGTGATTATGAGGTAGTGTTGATATGGCTTGCCCATGAACGTTCCTGGTTGTACCAGTCAACCAGTTGTGAAACACCTTCTTGCAATTCGACGATGGGTTCCCAACCCAAAAGCTGTTTCGCCTTTTCCACATTTGCCCAATTCGTCATCATATCTGCAGGGTGGCGTGGAAGGTACTCAACATTGGCAGTCTTTCCTGTAAGAGACTCCATCAATCTGATCAGCTCGTTTATTTTAATCACCTGATGGCCACCCAGATTAATGATTTCATACCCCAATGGTTTTAGACCCAGGATCGTCCCGCGAGCGATATCATCTACATACGTGAATCCCCGAGATTGCTCTCCGTCACCATTTACCTTTACCGGACGTCCTTCACTAATCCATTGAGTGAAACGGAACATGACCATGTCGGGACGGGGGGATGGACCATAGACGGTAAAGTAGCGGAAAACTGTTACATCCAAGCCATAAAGATAATGATAGACATAGCACAAAACTTCAGCACTTTTTTTGGTAGCAGCATATGATTGAAGAGGGTAGTCACTACACTCCTCTTCAGAAGTTGGAAGTGGTGCGTTATCTCCATAGATGCTTGAGGTAGATGCCAGAATTATTTTGGGAATATTCTGTTCATGGCAGAATTCAAGCAAGTTAAGAGTACCGGTAATATTGGTATCTACATAAACCCATGGATTTTCAACCGATTGCCGTACACCTGCCCGGGCTGCTAGATTAATTACCGCATCAAAGGGTATTTGCCTGAGATGAGACCTGGCATTGAACGTCTCTCGCTCTGCAATGTCAGACAGGTAAAAGGTAAAATTTGGCTGCTGTTGCAACTTCTTCAGACGATGTTCCTTCATACGAACGTCATAGGCATCGTTCATATTATCCACCCCAACAACGGTATGACCATCATCAAGGAGAATTTCAATCACGCGTGAAGCAATGAATCCGGCTGCACCGGTTACCAGGTAATTTTTCATGCTCTAAAGCCGAACCACCTTCGGATTATTTTTCCCCAGTTTTCCCAGAGCGTTGCGAGAATCAAAGATAAATTTAGCCTCCTTCAGGATGGCCTGATAATTATATGACGAATGATTGGTGATAATGACGATGCAATCAGCAAGACGTACTGCATCCATCACATCCGGCACACTCTCCATGGCGATATCATCATGGGTACGCAGGTGGGGAATGAATGGGTCATGATAAGAAACCTTTGCGCCTTTTTTCTGGAGTAATCCAATCACATCTAAGGCGGGTGATTCACGGATATCATCGACATCAGGTTTGTAGGCAACACCCAAGACCAAACAGTTGGAATTATGTAATGCTAATCCACGTTCATTGAATGCGTCCATTACTCTATTGACTACATAGCGTGGCATATTGGTATTAATATCCGCTGCTAATTCAATAAATCGGGCATTATATTGAAAAGCTTTCATTTTCCAGGAAAGATATAAAGGGTCAATAGGGATACAATGGCCGCCAAGACCAGGACCAGGATAGAATTTCATAAAACCGAATGGTTTTGTGGCTGCAGCATCGATGACTTCCCATACGTCGACTCCAAGACGCTCACACATTATTGCCAGCTCATTGACCACACCGATGTTTATCATTCGAAAGGTATTTTCAAGCAATTTGGATAGCTCAGCGGTTTCAGCAGATGAGACCGGAACAACCGTATTCAGCGCCTGCGCGTACCAAGTTGCTCCAACTTCGCTGCATTCTTCAGTAATTCCGCCGATCACTTTTGGTGTGTTGAGTGTAGTCCAATCCTCACGACCAGGGTCGACCCGCTCAGGTGAAAAAGCCAAGAAGAAGTCTTTACCAACAACAAGCCCCTTGTCCTTACCCAGTTTTGGGAGCAGCACTTCACGAGTAGTGCCGGGGTAAGTGGTTGATTCAAGCACAATAATCATACCCGGATGCATATACTTAGCGAGCTCATCGGTGGCATTCAGGATAAAAGACATATCCGGATCGCCGGTTTTCCTTAAAGGTGTTGGGACGCAAATGCTCACAGCGTCGCAGTGGAGGAGCACAGAAAAATCTGAGGTGGCAGATAGCCTTTCGTTATTCACTAATCTGGAAATTTGTTTTTCTGAAACATCCTGGACATAGCTTTCACCATTATTCAAGGCTTTAACTTTTCGGAGGTCGGGATCGATGCCAAAAACCTGGAAACCCGCTTCACCAAAAGCAACTGCCAATGGTAAACCCACATATCCCAAACCCAGGATACCAATCTTTGCAGAATGGTCACGGAGAGAGTAAATCAATGCGTCTTTTGTTATAGTCATAACACCTCAATAGATAGTGATCAGAACAAACTCAATTGAGTTGGCTCAGATTTAGGTTCGGGAGGCTTATCCTCCACGACATTTGCCTCGAAAGCTTTGGTAATTAACTCTGGTAAATGAGAAAAATCGCGCTCTATAGAAATTTTAAGAGAAGGTTGGTGGAGGGCAGCTGCTGGATGGAACATGGGTACTACCAGATGACCTTTGATCCGAAATGATTGCCCGTGGATATCGCTAATTTTAGCGTTGGGTAGAAAGCGTGCCATCGAATAACGTCCCAGAGTGACAATGACTTTGGGAATTATGGCCTGGATTTGACGCTCTAGATAATCACTGCATGCTGCTAATTCGTCAGGGAGTGGATCACGGTTGTTGGGCGGGCGGCATTTGACGACGTTTCCGATAAACACATCTTCGCGCCGTAAATTGATCTTTGCTAATAATTCTTCCAGATATTTCCCTGCTGCACCGACAAAAGGTCGACCTTGTTCATTTTCATGAAACCCCGGTCCTTCGCCGATGAACATAATTTGTGCATCCACCGGGCCTTCACCTGGAACAGCTAATTTCCGTGAGTGATGCAACATGCATCGTTGGCAGATAGAAACCTCCTTAGCAATTTGTGCCATTGTAGCTTCAGCGAGATGCTTTTTTTCTTCGTCCACTACCTGCCTCCTTGAAAATGTGGCATAAGTATAAAGGATAACCTTTCATTTATCCAATATTTGTATTAATCCAATTTCTCAAGTTTATTTAACCACACAAGATATTGCACTCCTAACGGTTTGATCGTCATTACCAAGGCATCTTCATTATTATCACGATAATAGTTTGGGCGGCGATTCATCGTGATAAAACCAAATGAGCGGTACAACTCCTGGGCAATCAGGTTAGTCTCTCTAACCTCGAGGGTTGCCATGAGGGCACCCCGTTGGATCGATTGACGCAATGTCTCGGCAAGCAAGCTTTTCCCATATTTATTTCCACGGAAATCTGGATGAATGGCAATGGTAGCAATATGAGCTTCGGTAATGATAATCCAAACAATAGACATTCCAATAATAACAGGTGCGTTATTTTTTGGACTGATCTCAGCTACGACTGCCAATGTAGAAGGATTCTCGGTCAACTCGAAATGATAGGATTTTTCTGGCCAGGGCAAAGAAAATGATAGTATATCAATTTCATGAACGCGAGGGATATCCTCCAATTTCATCGGGCGGTATGACAGTTTATGAGTCTCATTCAATTGTATTGGTAACGCCATAGATCTTCCTGAAGCTATCAGGAGGTACGTCCTTTGGATTATTTCCCCGGAATCGATTCATCCAGGGATAGGTTCACCAATAGGGAGATAAGTTGGGGAGATCGTGGCAGCTTCATCAATATCACCTGCCTGCCACCGCTTCCATGCCAGCTCTGCAAGTAATGAAGGTCTTCGAATGGAGTGAGCCGGTGAGGCAAGAACTACATTTTTGTATTTTCTCGCCAGGGCGTGCTGCTGTTCTTCATTCAGTTCTCCGCATATCATGGTTGGCTCATGTATATTTCGTGAAAGTTTAATTACATCCATGACTTGTATCGGTGGAGTGATCTGCCAGTGACCATCCACTGGAATATACCAACCAACAGCCAATCGTCCACGACCCACCTGGAGAATAGCTGCCAATGAGAATCCTGGAGAAACCGGTTGCGATTCAGCAACAATATCTAACGTAGGGATCCCAATGATCGGTATATGACGGGCGAGGGCAATGCCTTTTGCAAATGCCATACCAATCCGTAAGCCGGTATAAGACCCGGGTCCGGTTGCAATTGCCAGGAATTTTAAATCTTTCACCTCGACGCGGGCACGAGATAGGGTTTCAATAACTGCGGGGGCCAGCTCAACCGTATGATAATCATGGCTGGTCCAGATGTTTTCAGAAAGAACCTGGATGCCATCATATACGGCAATGCCAATATTTCGTGTTGAAGTATCAACCGCTAATAGCACTCAGCCTCCGTAGATAATTTTCCGGAAACGAGATAGTAGATCTTGATAATATTGCCCACGACCCGAGAACATCAGGTCTCGCTGGACATCGTCAATATATTTCAAATGCACCCATAACCCCTGGTCGGGTAACACTGATTGGACGCGCTCCGCCCACTCGACAATCATAGGGCCCTGGTCAAGCATTGATTCTAAATCCAGATCTTGTGCTTCTGAAGCATCATTCAAGCGATATGCGTCCAAGTGGAAAAGACGCAAACCACCTGTATGGCGATAAACATTCACTATCACAAAAGTAGGGCTGGATACTGGGTCGAGAGATCCCCAGCCGGCAGCGATACCTTGAACGAGAGTAGTTTTACCAGAACCAAGGTCACCTACCAGAGCGACCAAATCAGCGGATTTGAGTAATGCTCCAAGCCGCATACCCACCCGCCGGGTTTGTTCAGTGCTCCTGCTAATGATTTCCAGAGAGTGGGGATCGAGAATTGGCATGAGAGGATTATACAGCGGATTATTGAAAAAGCATAATTATATCCACCCAGCATGACATTCGGCGAAAGCTCAGAGGTTGTTATAGCTATCCTTTCGTTTTTAAGTTAGCCAGAGAAGCAGCCACGCGTTTCATACCTACATTCTCGAAAAATACATCTACAATTTCATCGTCATCCTGGAGACGGCTATTCAATACCATTCCATCTCCCCATACCGGATGCTGCACATGTGCACCCGGTGGATATTTTTGTGACGTAACGCGCTCCGTTCTGGAATGTTTTGTATCCCATTGTATGGCTTTGGGATCAAATTTACCAAACCTGGATGGTCGCGTGGTACGCAAGGAACTTGCTTCATAGATGAGGCTGTCTGGAATATCAGACAGGAACCGCGAAGGATCGACCGGATCGGGATAACCAAAAGCATTTCGATTTTGGGCATAAACCAGATAAAGCCGATCTTTTGCACGGGTTATCCCCACATACAATAATCGTCTTTCTTCCTGCATTGCTTCGAGGTCATCAAATGAGCGCGAGTGAGGGAGGGTGCCGTCATTTAACCCGGCGATAAAAACAACACTGAATTCCAAGCCTTTGGCTGCATGTAAGGTCAGCAAAGTTGGTACATTGGCACTGGCTTCGATCGTATCCTGGTCAGAAACCAGGGCGACATCTTCAAGGAATTCGGATATCGTCCGATCTTGATATTCAGCAGCTAAACGGCGTAACTCCATTATGTTTTCCCAACGCTCATTGCCTTCATCGGTACCGTCGTCAATATATGCATGGTAGTCGGTTTCATCGATGATTCTATCCATGATATATAAAGGAGGAAACTCAGCTACGATGGACGTCCAATGGGATAACATTGTGCCGAATCCAGTAAGGATTATAAGCGCACGTTGAGGAAAGGAGGCTTTGAATGGCTCAGAATCGCGCCCTAATTGCAGTAAAAGATTACCCGGATTCAGACCAATTTTCTTGGCTTGAGTACGTAATAATTGTAATGTCTTCTCCCCCACACCTCTTGGAGGTGTATTGATGACCCGGATCAGACTCAACTCATCATTAGGATTTTGCACCAGCCGCATAAATGCAATGATATCTTTCACCTCTTTACGTCCATAGAAGCGTTGAGCACCAACAAGCTTGTATGGTAAGCCGGCATGAAGAAAAGCTTCTTCGAGCAAGCGAGACTGTGCATTGGTGCGATACATCACTGCAACTTCGCCTGGCTGTACTTGTTTCTTACCCACCAGGCTAGCAATTGTATCCACAATAAATGCTGCTTCCTGGCGATCATCATAGGTCTCATGAAGTACGGCTTTTTCGCCAACACCACGATCCGTAAAAAGCCGCTTTGGTGTCCGGTTAGGATTAGGATCGATGATTGACATAGCAACATCGAGGATCTGTTGAGTAGAGCGATAATTCTGCTCCAACAAAATGACCTGGGCACCGGGATAATCCTGTTCGAAACGTAAAACATTGCGGTAATCAGCCCCGCGCCAACGGTAGATAGATTGGTCTGCATCACCCACGGCAAAAATATTGTTATGGTATGAAGATAACCTTCGCAACAAGACGTATTGAGCCAGGTTGGTATCCTGAAATTCATCCACCAGTACGTGCTCGTAACGTCGAGCATACCTTTCACGAACCGAAGGATTGTCATCCAACAGGAATGCCGTATAAAGGAGAAGATCGTCAAAATCCAATGCGTTGTTGGTCAGTAATAATTGCTGGTAGCCGACGTATACTCGTTTGACAACTTCATCCCGATAGGTCTGTAGCGGGTATTCATCTGGCAAAATAAGTTCATTTTTCGCATTGGAGATGGAATTCAATATCGCTAAAGGCCGGTATTGCTTGTCATCAACGTTTAAATCAGCGATAACCCGCTTAGCAAGACCCAACTGGTCATCTTCGTCAAAAATGACAAAATTCGAATCGAATGGAAGGTGTTCGGCTTCACGACGGAGGATGCGCGCACAGGTGGCATGAAATGTACCTAAAGTGACCCCACGGGCGTTTTCTCCCAATAGATTAATCACCCGATTTTCCATCTCATGGGCAGCTTTGTTGGTAAAAGTTACCGCAAGGATGTTAAAAGGTCGTACCCCCATCTTGCCTATCAGATAGGCGATACGTTGGGTGAGAACCCGCGTCTTACCTGATCCAGGTCCAGCCATGATTAAGACGGGACCTAAACCAGCCGTAACAGCCTGTTGTTGTTGGGTATTTAGACCCGCAAGGAGGTCCATCCGGCAAATTCTACCATACTTACAAAATTGGCAATTTTTAGGTTGCTAGTTGTCAAGATTGTTCACCTAGGCTAAAATCGAACCATGGATTGGGGCATGATTGGTCATGAATGGGCAGTAAATTTACTTGCAGAGCATGTGGCGTTGGGTCGTGAACGACATGCATATTTACTCACCGGGCCATCGGGTGTTGGACGGCGTACCCTAGCTCTGCGATTCGCTCAAAGCCTGAATTGCCTCAAACCACCTTTAGCTGGTCAACCATGCCTGACTTGTTCTACATGTAAGCGCATCGAGCAAATGCACCATCCTGACCTAATGATGGTGATGGCTGAACATGAGGGCGAAACGCTGAAAATTGATCAGGTACGAGAGTTACAACATAAGCTGGCATTAGCACCTTATGAAGCACAATACAGGGTGGCATTAATCCTGCGTTTTGAAGAAGCCCACGTCAGTGCAGCCAATGCCATGTTAAAAACACTGGAAGAACCCCCGGAGCATGTAATTGTTATATTAACCGCCAATAGTGCTGAGGAACTCCTGCCAACGATCGTATCGCGGTGCGAGCTGCTACACCTACGCCCTCTGTCAACAGATGAAACCGCCAGAGGTTTACACAATCTCAAAGGTATGCCAGAAGAAATATCCGAGAAATTGGCACATCTTTCAAATGGACGTCCAGGCTATGCCATTCGTCTATTTGAACAACCCCAATTACTCGAACAGAGACAATCGTGGCTGGATGAGTTGATCCAAATTCTTGCTACCACCCAGCGCGAACGATTTGCATTTGCCAAAGAAATTGTCGAAGATAAAGAAAGACTACGTAATGAGTTGCAAGTCTGGCTGACATTTTGGCGAGATATACTTATTTGCACCAGCGGAATGAGACATTCGATTACAAACCTCGATTATTCAAATCAAATTCAAAAGCTGGGTGCGGTCATTGACTTGAATAGTGCCAAGATCCAGGTGATCGCTGTTGAGCGTACGATCGATTATATAGACCACAATGTTAACGCTCGCCAAGCTTTAGATGTGTTACTGATGGATTTTCCAAAAGTGAATCACATTACCTGAATGGGACTATGCTATACTGAGATTGAGTCGTATTTTGAATGAGTAATTTATTACCAGCTACCCCAGAGGATATTTCAACTCGCTCCTCTTTGGAATTGCTCTACCATATCAGCCGCGAGTTAAGTTCAGCACTCGATTTACGCACGGTGCTAGAACGAATCCTGTTTTTATCCATGCAGAATGTGGGGGCAATCAATGGATCTATTATTGTTTTGGATGACAATGGAGCCCTGGTTGATTCTGCGATTATTGCAGGGGATACAATTCACAACCATACAACAATGCGGCTGAAAGAAACACTCGAAAAAGGATTGTCAGGTTGGGTGGTCCGCGAACGACGGGTAGCTTTGGTTGAAAATACCAACGAAGATAGTCGATGGATGCCACGTCAATATGAAGATGATGAAAAGCAGCTACCCAAATCAGCGGTGAGTGTGCCACTACTCACCCATGAGAATCTGGTAGGCGTCTTAACCCTTGTACATCCAAAAACGGGTTTCTTCACAACTGATCATGTAGCTCTGGTGCAGGCAATTGCAGACCAGGCGGGTATAGCAGTGCTTAATGCCCGGCTGTATGCTGAAAGCCAACGCGATGCACAGGTAATGACTTCTCTGGCAAAAAGTGCTTCAGGAATTTCAGTAAGCCTGAACCTCGAGGATGTATTTACAGGCATCCTGGAGCAGACAGTTCAAGCGGTCGACGTGCAAGAGGTTGTGCTAACATTGCTTGATTTACAAACTGGCAAATTACAGCTAAGAGCATCTAGGGGAGGGCCGAAAAGCAGTAGTTCTAGATTACCGCAGGAAATTGAGCAGGGGATTTCACTGTGGGTCTTTGAACATGATGAAGGCGTTATCATTCCGGAAGCAAGGAAAGACGAGCGATTCAATCCGAGTACAGATCAAATGAAGGGAAAGATTACCAGAGCGATTCTTTGTGCTCCGATCCATTATCGAGGTGAGGTTATTGGTACGATTGAAGCAATCAATCCAAAAAGCACAGATTTTGACCAGGATTCGTTGTTGATTCTGTCGGGGATTGCTGATTTAGCAGGAACCGCAATTCGGCATGCACAGTTATTTACTCAGCTTCAAGCAGCTCATCAAAGTTACCATGATCTATTTGAAGATAGCATCGATCCAATTTTGATCACAAACTGGGATGGAGCAATTCGCGAAGCAAATCGCAAAGCTGTTGTATTTTCAGATTTTAGTAAGAATGACCTGGCTTCAATGCATATATATCAAATCCATCAAATTGATAAGGATTTAGTTGGAGAGGATTTTTCCAATCTTCGTTCTGGTAAAACAATATCCTATGAGTCACACCTAATCACCGCCAGTGGCCATCAGGTTCCAATAAAAGTTTACGCACGTGAAATTCAATTAGATAATGTCTCTCATCTACAGTGGATATTACGTGATATCACTGAACAGAAAAAGCTCGATACATTACGGGACGACTTGATCTCGATGATATATCATGATTTAAGATCACCTCTGGCTAATGTTGTTTCAAGTTTAGATCTATTAGATTCGATGATGCCAACAGATAATCCGGTTTTGAAGTCATTGTTAGATATATCCATGCGTTCAACAGAACGGATCCAAAGGATGACTGAATCTTTATTAGATTTGAGCATCCTGGATGCCGGACAACCAATTGGAACGCGAAAATTAACCAATATTCTGGCACTTGTATGTGAAGCTGTTGAAGCCATGGAGTCATTGGTGCATAATAAAAGTCAGATCATTAGCTATAAACTTCCGGACCATCTTCCAAATGTGTTAGTTGATCAGGATATGATCCGCAGGGTTGTAACTAATTTGTTGGAAAATGCCAGTAAATACTCGCCTCAAGGAAGTAGAATTGAGGTTGGGGCGCGGCAAGAGGGTGACCAAGTCCAGGTTTGGGTAAAAGATAATGGCTCAGGGATTCCTGCCTCGGAGCATGAACGTATCTTTGATCGGTTTACCCGACTAAAAACAGAAAATACTCCAAAAGGACTTGGTTTAGGTTTAGCATATTGCCGTCTTGCAATACAAGCCCACGGCGGTAATATTTGGGTTGATAGCGAAGTAGGAGCGGGCTCGCGTTTCACCTTTTCCCTGCCATCTGCATAATCCTGAATCATAAAAAGAGGAAAAACTAGAGAGAATTATGGAACAAATCGAACACGGAATTTTTATTGAAAATTCATACCCGGGGGTAACAGTAGGAGCAATCCTTTTACCCATGGGAACCATCATGATTGATGCTCCTCTTCGACCTGAAGATGCCCGTATGTGGTTGAACCTGCTCTATAATTTTGGTGCAAAAACCAACCGAGTACTGGTAAATCTTGACGCTCATCCCGATCGGACACTTGGGGCAAGGTCAATGGATTGTACTATCATTGCGCATCAGAAAACTGCCCAGGTTTTCAGGAGTCGTCCTTCTATATTTAAAGGACAAAATGCCGAGAGTGGTTCGATCTGGGAGACATATGATGATGTGGTTGGAACACGATGGGCATTACCAGATATCACATTCACCCACCAGATTTCGATTCATTGGGGAGAGCAGGAAGTTTTAATTGAATACCGTGCTGGTCCAGCACCTGGAGGAACATGGGTAGTAGTTCCCTCCGCCAAGGTGGTATTTGTGGGGGATGTTATCCTTCTTAACCAGCCACCTTTTTTGACGAATGCTGATATTCCAGCCTGGATAGAGACGCTTAATATTTTAATGTCTTCATTTCGCGAATATAAAGTGATCAGTGGGCGAGGTGGGCAAATTGGGCTGGAGGAGATAAAAATCCAACAGCGTCACCTTAAGAATATACTGAGAGGTTTAGACAGACTTGTCAAGCGTAATGCTCCTCCCGCAGATGTCGAAAATTTAATCCCCAACCTGCTTTCAGACTTGAGTTTTCCGCAGGAATACCATGATCAATATTATCAACGTTACCGGCATGGGTTGTTCCAATACTATGCCCGACGTTATCGCCCAAGTGAATCCAGCGGTGAGTGATCGGTATTCATGGCACAATTATCTTACCAACCTATATTTGAGTTAACCAGGGGAAATATTGTCGAGTCGGTACATTTTGGGGCGATTGCGATCATGGATTCATCAGGGAACCTGGTAGCCTGGCATGGGGACCCAGAATTAGTGACATTCACACGGTCATCAGCGAAACCACTTCAAGCTCTACCATTTATAGAACTTGGGGGTATGTCATTTTATCAGCTGACACTGCAGGAAGTGGCATTAATATGTGCATCACATTCCGGGACTGATGAGCATGTTGCAGTGGTCAAATCCATTCAAGCCAAAACTGGGGTAAGAGAAGATGAGCTGTTGTGCGGTGTGCATACACCGTATAGTCGAGCGACTGCTGAAGCAATGAAGGAGCGAGGAGAGAAAGTTACACCCAACCGGCATAATTGTTCTGGGAAGCATACAGGGATGTTAGCGTTATCGCGAATGCTCGGTTACCCGGATGATCCAGACGAAATGGCATACATTGATCCCAAACATCCGGTACAGCTGAGAATCCTGGACACGGTGGCGGAAATATGTGACCTTACCCCTGAAAAAATTCAAGTTGGCATAGATGGTTGCTCTGCTCCGAATTTTGCTCTGCCATTGCAGAATACTGCGCTTGCTTTCGCCCGATTATGCCAACCCCAAGGGTTAGCAGAGAAAATGGCTTATGCCTGTCACATAATCTCAAAAGCCATGCGTACATACCCGGATATGATTGGAGGACCAGATAACTTTGATACTGTCCTAATGAAGGCTGCTCAAGGGAGGATAATCTGTAAAGGTGGCGCAGAAGGTTTTCAAGCTCTTGGGATCATGCCAGGGGCAATTAAGCCCGGCTCACCCGCGTTGGGAATTGCATTCAAGATATCGGATGGAGATTTAAAAGGTCATAACCGTCCAGCCGGAGACCCAACAGGTCATGTGCGACCTGCCGTCAGCCTAGAAATCTTACACCAATTGGGAGTGTTTAATACACAGGATCTGGACAAGCTGAAAATCTATGGACCTGAATTTCCTGTGGAAAATTGGAGAAAGCTTAAAGTGGGTTGGGCATCACCGTGCTTTAAATTGAACTTCACGAAATGAACACACATGAGTGCGCTAAGGAAGTGCATCGCCGTTTACTAGAAAAGTATGGTGACCCATCGTGGCGGGATAACCTACCAATTCTAGATGAGCTGATCTCAACAATATTATCGCAAAACACGAATGACAATAACCGCGACCGAGCATTTATAAATTTAAAAAAGACCTTTAACACGTGGGAGGATGTGCGAGACGCTGATGAAAATGGGGTAGTCGAGGCGATTCGATCAGCAGGCTTGGCAAACCAGAAAGGTCCTCGTATTCAAAAACTATTACGCCAAATAACCGCAGAGCGAGGATCACTAGAGCTTGATTTTTTAAAGGAGAAATCAACCGAGGACGCAATGAGCTGGTTGATGCAATTTAATGGCGTTGGTCCAAAAACAGCATCGATTGTATTGTTGTTTTCTTTGGAAAAACCAGCTTTTCCAGTAGACACGCATATACAAAGAGTAACCGGAAGGATTGGTCTACGCCCGGCAAAGATGAACAATGAACAAGCACATCGTTATCTCGGAGATTTATTCCCTCCTGAAACTTATAAGTCTGTTCATTTGAATATTATCCAGCATGGACGTAAAGTGTGCCATCCCCGTCATCCAGAGTGTGAAGTATGCGTCTTACAATCCTTGTGTGACTTCTACCTGAAGTCACATATATGATTGTGAGAGAAGTCACCAATAAATAATGACAGTTGACAATAAAACTAAGAAGATTTGTGAGGTATCATTTCTACAGAGAAGTGAGCCGAGGTATTGACCAAACGCTTACACTCGTTGCTGTTTCCTCCTTTGGCGAAAGCCTCCGCTGGGTACCTCACCACCCCAGCGGAGGCAGTCATTTAAGCTCCTCGAGCTGGTTGAACCATTCAAATGATGGTTATGACGGTTAAAAATCACTTAAGGGGGAGGATTATGGTAAAGGTTGTTCCAGAGGGTGTTGATTCCAGCCAGATTCGCCCATGATGCTTGTCGACAACAGATTTTACAATGGATAAGCCCAAACCTGTCCCAGGAATATTTTGGGAGAGGTTACTGCCACGATAGAATTTGTCAAATATCCGAGGCTGGTCTGCGAGGGGGATACCGGGTCCATTGTCAGATACTTCAAGAATCAATTGGCTTGTTTCGGATCTACAAACTATACTGATCTTTCCTAAGGGTGGAGTGAATTTTATAGCGTTTTCCAGGAGATTGGAAACCATACGCTGTAAGTGTAAGGGATTCCCGAGAATCGCAGGAATGTCATCTGGAATCGATAAAACCCATTCCTGCATTTTTTCATTGATCTGATAATCCAGGTTTTCAACGCACCGGTTGATTATGTCCGGTAAATTTACTTCCTCCATCTGAATGTCATAATCAGCTTCAACACGACCAAGATCCATTAGGTCGTTAATCAGTGATGTTATGTGCTGAACACTGGATTGAATGTGGCGGATAAAGTCGGTTTGCTGGTCGTTAATTGGTCCGACGCGGTCAATTAAACTTACAAAGCCGTAAATCGCAGTCAATGGAGAACGTAAATCATGTGAGACAGTATTTACAAAATCTGTTTTGATTCGATCCAGCTCTTTTAAATGGGTAATTTCCTGCATAACCACAGCGATTCCAATTTCTGGAATTCGGCTTGCCTGAGCACTAAATACCCGACCATCTTCCAGTGAGATTTCAGTAAGGCGAGGCAAAATGCTTTGAGATTTAAAGATATCCAATAAATCTGGATGGTGGAAAATTTCACCCACAGTTTTTCCTTCTGTTTGACCTTCTTCAATTGAAAATATATTTCGGGCGGATTGATTCATCAAAAGGAGATATCCATCCAAGTCCGCAAGGATAACGCCATCTTCGAGATCAGCCAAAACGCGGTTAAATCGATTCGCGTTCTGCCAATTATTTTGGCGTATCAGGCTGCGTTTCACGGAAAGAAGCAAGGCAGGTGATTTAACGGGAGTGGTCAGATAATCGAAAATCCCGATTTCCAAGGCTTGTTTCAAGTTGGAAGATGTGGCCTGGTTTGTTACGATTATGATGGGCAAACAAGGGTGGGCTGCCAGTATTTCTGAGGCGAATCTTAGAGCTTCAATGTCAGATGGATTGATAATGATCAATAAATCATCTGCGAGAAAGGTCGTTAGCCAAGTTTCAACGGCTTGAGGTTCTGTAAAAGCCACTACATCATAACCAGCGCTAATCAATACAGATTGGTCAATCAACTGTGGGAGTTCTGGTAATGAGTAAATCAAGATTTGATTGGTTGCTGCCATGCAATACTATCCTTAATATAATCCGGTTCTATTGAGGGAGTGTGAAGGTGACGGTGAAACCTTTTCCATGCCCACTCTTGATCTGAATCTCACCTTGATGGGCTGAGATTATTCTTTTCATCAAAGGTAGACTGATTCCTATACCTCCGAAGCGCATCCCTTCCCCGGAGAAAAGACTTGATTTTTTATCAAATATTCTGTCGGAAAGTTTTTCATCGATCCCTTCACCTTGATCGCTAATCGCCACCATTGCCTTATTATCTTTTTTTTCTACAATGATTTTTATCTGTCCTTTGGGTGGGCTGTGTTTTATTGCGTTTGATATTAAACCTTCGAGTACCTCGATAATTTGTGAGGTAAAGATTGTCACCATTGTGGGTTGAAAAGGTATTTCTGATTTAATTTTAATTCGATTTGCTTGTGCAATGATCTGTGAGTGATTAATCACATTATGTACCAAGTTATTTAAATCGACTTTTTCAAGCCCTGGAGTTTTTACTGCTTGTGAGATGTTTACCATCGCATCTGTAATATCCAATAATAAACTTGCTTCTTCCTGGATCGCAATCAGTGCATCGTTTTGTATTGTAAATAATCTCCGGTTACCCTGATTGGAAAGGTAATCTAGATTTTCCAATAAGCCATTTAATACGTTGCGTAATTCCTTGCTTGACTGGAATAAGAGGTCCTTTTTTATGTCGGAATCGATGGCGGAGGATATGCCTTCCTGTTGCAAACGCATAAGATTTTGCTCGAGGTTTTGAAAACGAAGAAAATTATACAGAAGTATCGTAGCATAATCCCCAATCATCTCAAGCAAGGATCTTTGATCGTTGGTAAATGGTTGAGGTTTTTTTTGCTCAACAGCAATCATACCGATTATTTTTTGCCCATGTTTTATCGGTACGACGAGAACTGCTCCTATATCACCAAGCTTAAAACGATTCAAATCATCTCCGTGGAGAGATATCGTCTGATTCGAGGTGGCTGTGAGGGAAATCAAGTCGTTTTCGTAAGGGAGGTGAAGCTTGGATTGCATCCGATCATCACAATTCGCACAGGCCTGCAATAAGAACTTACCACTATTTTGATCTACTACAAGCAACCAAGCAGAATCAGCTCGGGATATTGAAATGGCAACCTTAATTAATCGTTCATATAGGGGTTGTTGACTTACAGATGAAGGAAGATGTTTTCCGATTGAAAAGATTTCAGCATAGTCATGGATTCGCTGTTCAATTCCTGCATTGATTTGATCCAATCGTCGAGAATAATCTTCCAATTGGTGCTGTTTTCGTATTTGTATAAGCGTATCTTCCACTACTTTAATCACTTCGGTTTCGCGAATAGGGTAGGTAAGGAAATTGACTGCCCCTAAGCGGAAAGCCTGAAGGGCGTCTGCCTCATGACCCTTTGGGGTAATGACAATACAGGGTATATCAATTCCCTGAGAAGTCAGGGCGATCAACAAGTCTTTTCCACTAATCCCAGGAAGATGCAAATCAGTGATGATGACATCTGGAGATATTTTAGTAATATCCTTTATCACTGATGATGCTGAATCGAACACATCAACTTGATAGCCTAATGGTCTTAATATCTGCTGGGCAATCGTTTCGCTGATCTGGGAATCACTTTCAACCAGTAAAATGTGTTCGTTCTGGGGTCCCATAGTTTAATCATAGCATGTTTACAGAAATGCGGGGTGAATCATAATAATAAAATCGCCTGAGTTAGAGTTTTGTAAGAATCGTGTTTGAATGCTTGACTTTGCATACCAGATGAGCATACAATGTAAATAGCAGAAAGATCCCACCGGTAGTGGCAAAAGGCGTATGGAATATAAAGATTATTACAAAATCCTTGGTGTTGAGCGAACGGCCAATAAAGAAGAAATAAAACGTGCTTATCGAAAACTAGCTTTGAAGACCCATCCCGATCGAAATCCTGGAAATTCCAAAGCCGAGGAACAATTCAAAGAGATTAATGAGGCTTATCAGGTATTGAGTGATACGGATAAGCGGTCGCGATATGATCAACTTGGGAATTCCTATTCCCAATGGCAACAAGGTGGTGCACCAGCAGGAGGATTTAATTGGGATGAATGGTTTTCAACAAAACCATCCGGTAATGTTCGTGTGGGTGGAATAGAAGATATTTTAGGTGATGAGTTTTCCGAATTTTTCCAACGGATTTTTGGTGGCATGCCAGGAATGGGTAGTGCATCTACCAGAAGAGGTTCTGTTCAACGAAATCAACGATCAGCTTTACCTTCATATCAACAGGCGGTGACCATTAGCCTGACTGAAGCCTATAAGGGAACCAGTCGGCGGATTGAAGTCGATGGGAGGCGATTTGAGGTTAAAATCCCGCCAGGGGCAAAAACCGGTACAAAGGTGCGAGTGGCAAATACCGTCCCAACAGGTGTATCAGATCAGAAAGGAGATTTATATCTTGTGATCCAGGTTGCCGAAGATCCACGCTTTACGGTAAAGGGGAATGATTTACATACTGATGTGGTAATTGATCTCTACACTGCAGTGTTGGGAGGGGAGGTAACCATTCAAACACCATCTGGTAGTGTTGTCCTCACCATCCCCGCAGGTATTCAACCCGGACAATCCATGCGTTTGGCCAGTCAGGGGCTTCCGCGTTTAAATGCTCCGAACAACAAGGGAGATTTATTCGCCCATATTAAGGTGAAAATCCCCCATAATTTGACAGAACGGCAAAAAGAGCTTTTTCTGGAACTTAGACGTTCGTAAGTAAGCTAACCTGTTCATCCCTATCATAGAGAGGAGCTTTATATGTTAACTGAAACGAACCTGCAGGAGTTACTGGGTTACCAGTCAGAAAATCGGGTGCTCAGCGTATATTTGAATACCAATCCCATTGAAGGCAGTGCGGATGTATATCGATTAAATCTGCGGAGTATGTTAAAAGATATTAGCTTGACGTCCGATGCCCAGGCTGTCGATAATTACTTCTGTAGAGAGTATGACTGGTCCGGTCGGAGCGTGGCAGTATTTTCATGTGCACCCGACGGTTTCATCCGTCCTTATTCGTTAGCCATCGCAGTTCGTAACCAGGTGGTAGTTGCTGATCGCCCTTATGTTAAGCCATTGGCATCATTATTAGATTTTTATGGAGGATATGGAGTTGTGTTAGTGGACAAGCAAGGTGCCAGGTTGTTCTCGTTTCACCTGGGTGAGCTCAGAGAACAGGAGGGAATACTCGGTGATAGTGTCAGGCATATTAAACGAGGAGGAGCTTCGGCAAAATCTGGCATGCGTGGCGGTATGGCTGGACAGACTCGATATGAAGATGAGATTGAAGACCGGAACATCAGGTATGTTGCTGATTTTGCTTCGCATTTCTTCAGTGAAAATAATGTACGAAGGGTATTGATTGGAGGTACTGAAGAAAATATTGCCTTACTGCGAAGCCATTTACCTAAAAGCTGGCAAAGTTTGATTGTTGGAACATTTCCAATGAGCATGACTGCCAATAAAGATGAAGTATTAGATAAGGCGATGCATATTGGAAATCAAGCTGAGCTCCACAAGGAGGAACAGTTGTTGAATAAACTTGTGACAGGGGCAGCAAAAGAAAGAAAAGGTGTGCTTGGTCTGGATGATACACTCATTGCCGTGCATGACGGAAGGGTGCAATCACTGGTTATGCAGGATGGTTATCGAGCGATGGGATATCAGTGCCAGGGTTGTGGTTATTTAACTGCTCGAGAAATGCCTGTCTGCCAATATTGTGGATCGAAATTTAAAGAGATTCATGATGCCGTCGAGATGGCAGTTCACAAAGTGATGAAGACCGGAGGCGATGTAGAGGTTTTACAACACACCCATAAGCTAAGTGGATTTGACGGAGTCGGCGCTTTTCTCCGCTATTAATCCCATGGTCCGAACCCAGAAACCTCTTTTAGAAGGAGTCAGAGTATTAGATCTCAGCCGGGTATTGGCTGGCCCGTACTGTACAATGATACTTGGAGACCTTGGAGCAGATATCATTAAGGTCGAGGCTCCTGGAGTGGGTGATGATACACGGCGTTGGGGTCCGCCATTTACCGAAGGGGGAGAGTCGGCATATTTTTTATGCGTCAATAGAAATAAACGTAGCATGACACTGAACCTTAAATCAGATCAGGGAATCCAAATCCTCAAGGATCTGATTCAGCAGAGTGATGTGTTGGTCGAGAATTTTCGAGTGGATACCATGGATAGGTGGGGGCTGAATTATGAAAAATTGCAGCAATTAAAACCAGGCTTGATCTATTGTTCTATCACAGGGTATGGATATACGGGACCATATCGGGATTTACCTGGATACGATTTCATCATTCAAGCGCAAGGTGGTGTAATGAGCATTACGGGACCAGAGGGGGGTGAACCATATAAAGTTGGCGTGGCGATCGCAGATATTACAGCAGGTCTATTTGCGTGTAATGCCATCCTGGCAGCACTGTTTGACCACCAAAGGAGTGGTAGAGGGCAACGCATTGATATTTCCTTACTCGATTCACAAATTGCCTGGCTGGCAAACGTGGGAAGCAATTATCTTATTTCCGGAGAAAAGCCGATCCGATATGGTAATGCCCACCCGAATATTGTCCCTTATCAAACCTTCAAGGCCAGCGATGGTCATTTTGCACTAGGGATCGGTAATGATGGGCAATGGAAGCAATTCTGTGAAAGAGCGGGTCAGAAAGACTGGGCAGAGGATGACCGGTTTAAAACCAATGCCAAACGGGTAGAGAATCGGGAAATTCTAATTCCGTTATTAGAAGAGTTGTTTTATAAGCATGAGATTGCACACTGGCTATCAATTCTGGAGTCAGTTGGTGTACCCTGCGGACCGATCAATACAATCGACCAGGTGATGAACGACCCTCAGGTTGAAGCGCGTGAGATGGTGGTCAAGGTCGATCATCCCAGTGCTGGACCGATTAAGATGGTGGCTTCTCCATTAAAAATACCCACTGCTAAAGTTGAGGTGCGATTACCACCACCAATGCTGGGAGAACACACCGAGGAAATATTACACCAACAGCTGGGATATAATCGCGAATCCATCGAAAAGTTACGGACTGAACAGGTTATCTAAATAAGTAAATACACCCTTATGTGCTATTGATTGGAAATGCCCCCGTAGGTAAGACGTTTGAGGTCCTTCAATGCTTGATCGATTTCTTCTATAGTAATTAATCGACCATCCCGGATGTGCCTTAATTCGCCAGCAGCGACCTTCTCTTGAGCCACTTCACGAATCGTTATATTTCGGACCATTGATTCTTTAACCAAGATGGCACTGGCTGTGTAGCCAATGATTGGATTGAGAGCGGTAGCGACAATTGCATTCCTGGCTAACCAGCCTTCAGCCCTGGCGCGGTTGGCTTGTAAGCCGAGCACACATTTTTGGGTAAATGCCGTGATCGCTCCGATCATCACCTGCATCATCTCAAACAGATTATGGGCGATGATGGGCATCATCACATTAAGTTCAAGCTGCCCCGCTTGGGATGCCAGCGAAATCGTCAGATCACAGCCCTGGATGTGGAACATGGCCATGTTGAGCATCTCAGCCATCACCGGATTGACCTTGCCTGGCATGATGCTTGATCCAGGTTGTACAGCCGGAAGGTGGAGCTCATCCAATCCGGTGGCAGGACCAGAGGAGAGCAAACGAAAATCATTGGCTATGCGCGTAAGGGTAATGGCAAGGGTCCGAAGAGAAGCAGAGAAATCAGCAATGTCTGCCATCGATTGCATTGACTCGAACAGGTTGTCCGAACTATATAAAGAAAAGCCCGTAAGCTCCGAGAGACGGCGGATCATTCGAGAATGATATTCAGGATGGGCATTCAAACCCGTACCGGTTGCAGTACCACCAATCCCTAATCGTCTCATTCCTTCTGTTGAACGCCGTATGCGGTTTGCATCGCGCTGAACGGCGGTGGCATAAGCACCAAACTCCTGGCCAAGGCGAACTGGTACAGCATCCTGTAAATGGGTGCGACCCGATTTTACAATATCATCAAATTCCAATGCTTTTTGCTGTAAAGCATTCGAAAGCCCTTCGACCTCCACCAATAGCTCGTCCAACCGCCACAAACAACCAAGACGGATAGCAGTTGGAATAGTATCGTTGGTCGATTGAGACATATTAACATGGTCATTCGGGTTAACTCGATATTCTCCCAAACTGCCTCCGAGCAGGAGTGTGGCTCGGTTGGCAATGACTTCGTTTGTATTCATGTTATGGCTGGTACCAGCACCCGCCTGGAAGGGGTCCACCACAAATTGGTCATCCCATTGACCATTAATGACTTCTTGAGCAGCTGATGTGATTGCAGTTGCTATATCATTGTTCAACAAACCCAATTCCTGGTTGACTTCAGCAGCAGCACGTTTAATGACTGCCATGGACCAAATAAATGCACGCCTTGGGCGAAGCCCTGAGATGTTGAAATTGATTATGGCGCGCTGAGTTTGAGCACCAAAGAGAGCGTTTGCTGGGACACTCACATCCCCAAGCGTATCATGCTCTATGCGAAATGTATTTCCCATGACATTATCGCTCCTGATCTTTATTTCTTATCAAGGATTATACGTCAGGGATGATCGGTTTTCGTGAGGAAATGATTAATGCGCTGGTACGCGTTCGTAAATCTGACTGGCCAGCGTATTGAACTGCATAGCAATAATGCCATCTGGCTGGACAGCGATCAGTGGTACTGCCCTTTCTGAAGCCCGATACGCCTGCTCCACTACGGGCGGAAAGCCCATGACAGCAGGGTATCCCAAGATTTGTTCCACCTGGCTGATATTCAGGACAATATCCGAACGGGTGCGGTTGACTAAAACGGTGCTCATGGTTTTAACACTACCGAAACCTTTTAGGTGAAGCTCGCTGGCAAGCAGCTTGGAACGTTTTATCGGCACAGGTTGAGGCTCGACCACCATAATCAGCTCATTGCATTTATTCAAGATGGAATTGAAGCCTGGGTGAAAACTGGTTCCAATATCCAACACGAGCATATTTGCCAGATTTGAAAGGTAATCGAGGATAAGCTCCAATTGAGCCGTGGATGCGGCATATTCCACATTTTCTGTTTTGTTAGAAGCAGATAATATTTTAATCCCGAAGCTGGTCTGGATGAGCTCGTTGGAGACGGTATCCATGGTGATATCCACCAATTCCTTATTCAATAAGTTTGGCAAACCCACCGGCTCGGAAAGGTTTAGATCCAATGCCCAGGAACCTTGCCCGGGTTTCAACTCAGCGGCAATGACCTTGACATTGAATTTTTTTGCGTAAGTAATGGCCAGATTTAAAGCAACAGTGGATACACCTGCACCACCAGTGGCAGAAAGTATCCCAACGACATAGCCTCTATCACTCGCAACTTCAACCTTAGAAAACTTTTGCGCCAGGAGATTACGGATATTAGCCTGCAGATCTATCGGATGGATCGGTTTGGTCAGGTAAAGGTTAACACCGGCATCATAGCCAGCTAATTTATCCTCAATGGTAGTTTTTGCGGTGAACATAAGAATGGGTGTGGTTGCGGTCTTGGGATTCCGGCGCAAGTTACGGCTAACTTCGTAGCCATCCATTCCGGGCATCATGACATCAAGGATGATCAGATCAGGGTGCTCAACCTGTACCCTTTCAAGGGCTTCCATACCGGAGGTGGCTGACACCACTGAATAACCCAAACGGCTCAACATAATGTTGATGAATTTGACGGTATCAGGATCGTCATCGACGATCAAAATTTTATCGGCCATGGCAGTCTCCTTAAAAACGGATGTTCACCATTAACAGTGTAGCATAAATAATGGTTTGGGGCAATCAAAAAGTTACTTTCAGTATTGTAAGGTCAACAAGAGTGATACATTCATAAATAAAGTTGGCCAGTATGTATAAATCTTACATAAAAAAATCAGCTTTACTAATAAAGCCTGGTACATGAAGGTAAACGTGATGATACAGGATTACCGGATACCGTATTGTAAGAGGTTTCAATCTATAAGGACGGGTGGACGATTTGTTTTAGGGAACAAATCGAAACAATTAAATAACGCAGTTCGATCCATGCTACTGTGTGGCGGTATCCGGTTGCCCAGGTTCCGGGGAGGCAAGCAAAATCACGCCAAAGACAGCCAGAGCGAGGCTTATCACGGCGGGTAGCATGCGACCCTGACCGTTGGATATTGATTCCCCGAATAAAGAAACACCGAGTAAGACACTCATGGTGAGGGTTGAGGCATTACTAGCAGCCATTGCTGGAGCCAAAAAGCCTGTCTTAAGTGCTGATTGCTGGAGGGCAAATCCTGCCAGAGCCGAAAGAATAAGGGCATAAGTGGTCCACGATGACAGGAGTGCGGCCACACCGTAACCGAGCTGAGACATAAATACTTTGGTGACAGCAGCCTGGAAAGCATAGCTGAGGCCGGCTGCGGTGGCGAATAAAGTAGCAGCCACCGCTCCATGACGCTGATAGGCCAGCTTGGCTAGAAGTAGCATTAAACCACCGATGATCAACCCCGAAGTCAACCAGGCAGTCGAGGTGGGTTGAGAGGCACCACTTTGTGGCTGGCCGAGTGCAACGAAGGATATAATCCCCAATAGAGTTACACAAGCTCCGATGACTGAGTGGCGACCAACCTGCTGATTGGTAAGACGGGCACCGAGCGGTAGGGCGAAGACCAGGCTCAGGGCGCACAGAGATTGCACCAAAGCCAGACTACCCCGATCCAGGGCGGCAGCCTGCAGCACCCACCCCAAAATCTGCAGCGAACCACCCATGAGCCAGACCGGCTTGCGGATGATCTCCCCTAAGAAGCGAGGATCGCCTTCTGCAGCCGAGGTTTGAAGTGTGCCTCGCTGTTGTAACACTGTGCCAAGAGCAAACGAAAATGCGGCGAGGAGGGCAAGTATAGAAGCAGACATTTATATTTTCCGAATCGAAAGCAGAATTTTTTGTTAGGAATTCAACTTTAATTATTAAATAAAAATTTCGCTCCAAACGCTATTATAACTAAGACTCCTTCGTACATCACATAATCCAAATAACCGCGATCAGTTTTGTCTTTTGCTATGTTCTTGTGGGAAATAAACCATAGATTAGAAACAAAGCCTCTACCGGGTGCTTATTGGGTGGAAAAGGGGATTCGATGTGGATATTCCAGATTGTGATGGAGATTGATGGGCGGTGTTACCGGTAATCAGGCTGATCATTCTTACTTTAGTTCTTGTCTTGGGAACTGCGATGATCCTATATTTCTGGTTGATGAGCGGATCGATTTTACTTGGAATCATTTTGCGAATTGCAATTAATGACCTGGGTATCTGCAGGCTTTCTGGAAAGGAGATTTGATATGTCACATTGGAGCAAACGCCTCTTGTAGATCAAATTACCCATTCTTGTCCTTATCCATTCTGGGTTATTTATCATCTACCAGGCAATCTGATAGGTGAACATTAAATTTATACTTTTTATGAAACTGCTTTTTTCATTATCTCAGCAGGGAAAGGTTTACCATGGGCAGGATAGACAGTCTTTGCGCCCATATCCAACAATTTCTGCCAGCTCTCTTTTATAGTCTGGATATTATCACCAAAGATTGGCAGACCTGGGCTGAGGCGCATTGGAAACATATTCATGGCTAAATCACCTACGAAGACCTGCCCAGCATCCAGCAGGACGCTTACAGACCCCCATGAGTGTCCAGGTGTGTAGACTACCTTGCCGGGAATCCCATAATCAGTCAATGAGATTTCATCATCTCCGGCAACAATATCAACCTCAAAGGTGGGGATATGCATATTTGATGTATATCGTGTTAACCCTTCGATGATAACTTTACCCCAGAGGGTGAAGCCAGGAGGTTGAGATGGGTGGATTTCATTTAAAAAATGCATATCTTTCTGGTGCAAGAGAATCTTAGCAGCGGACAAAACCTGAATATCCTTGGCAGAACCAATATGGTCCCAGTGCCCATGAGTCAGAAGGATTAGCTTGATATCTTCCGGCTTTATAGATGCTCTTTCGAGCCCACGCTTTAAATTCCCAATCTTGTTAGGATCTCCGCCATCGATCAGGATGACACCTTCACTCCTGACGGCATATATCGTATCAAACATCATTGGAATTGGAAATATATCTATATTCATGGTGTCCTCCATATCTATAAACTATAACACTGAACACGAACAAACGAGATTGGCAAGCCACCAATTATTTGTGCAAAATAAGCAGGAGAAAATCTATCTCTCCACCTCCACCCACATTTGTTGACCATCGGTGGTGAGCTCGATCCAGCCGTTCTGGTCGGTGCGGAGGAGGTTGAAGCCTTCGAGGGCTTCCAAGGTTTCTGGGGAGGGGAGTCCAGTGCGATCAGCAGGAGCGACACTGAGCAGGGCAAGCTGAGGAGAGAGAAAGTCGATCAGCTCGGGCGGGTTGAGAGGGGCGTAGCCCGATTCGGCCAGGAGCGAGGCGGAAATATTGCGCATAGCCGGATTGTCATGGAGAGCATCCAAGGCCGTAAAATCCATCCCCATGGGAAGCAATAAACGAAAGTTGTCCCATTTTAAGAGCAGGACCGCGCCTCGAGAATCGGTGGTAATGATATCCAAAGATGGACCGGAACCCAGGTCAAGACTTTGACCGGGCAGCATTTGGGTAGTGGAGATAGATTGAGTAATCAGCTCTGACCAAAGGTCGGTAGCGGAGCGGGTTCCATAATTGTTACCTGCCCAAAGAATGTTGGAAGGGGAAAGGCGTTCCAGATTGCCAGATAGAGCATAAAGGTCTTCGTTGTCGATATCAGCGACTACAAGCCAATCCAGAGTGCGGTTGAAGGGTGGTAGACGCCTGCCGAGGGAATCGGATAGTCGAACAGTGCTGGGACCGCCATTGATCAGCACAGAGCGCCCTTCTGGGGATTGAATGAGGACCGCGTCACCTGTACCAACATCAAGGATGGTTACATGCAGTAAACCATCAGGGGCATAAAACGCAGCTTTCCAGGTCATGACGGTAATAATCACCAGGAAGGTGAGTGGAATGGCAGGTGTAAGGTGTGAAACCAGGCTGGAGAGATGTGAGCGGGTAAATGTGATCATAAAAAGTGCTGAATAAAACAGCAAAATGAGGGGGAAAGCGATTTGGCCCAACGATATAGAGCCGTGGGGAATAGCAGATAGCCACTCCACTATGCGAATGGTGTAGGCGGTGAAAGGCCAGGCGGTCCATGCAAAAAGCTGACCCATTGGCTGGAAAACCATCCCTGACAGAACAGCCAGCCCACCCAGAATCATTAGGGGTGCTTGGGCGGGAAGAATGAGCGGATTGGCGATCAATGAAGAGAATGAAATTCGCTTGAAATAGTAAACCATGAGGGGCAGGGTAGTGAGCTGGGCTGCCAGGGTGATGAGAAAATATGCTCCAACCGGACCAGCCAGATGTTCAGCTTTTTCAAGTGAAATGAAACGCGCACTGAATTTTGTGAAACCATTGGTAAAGGGTTCTGCATAGAGCATGATACCCAGAGTGGCTGCAAAGGAAAGCTGAAAGCTGACATCCCACAGAACCGTGGGAGTTGAAAGAGCCATGAGGGCAGCGACAAACACCAGGCTGTTTAAACCGACTTGCCGGCGGCCTACCTGAAGTGCGAGCAGGGTGAGCATACCCAGGATGGCAGCCCGAACTACAGCTGGATTTGCACCTACCAAAAGGGTATAAGCAATAATCCCAAGGGCAGATACAACCGCACCCCAACGCCTACCCAAGAAATGGGTAAAAAGATAGGTGAATAAGCCAGCAATAATGGCGATATTAAAGCCAGAGATCACGATGATGTGACTGGTGCCGGTGAGACGAAATGCTTCCTGCACCTGGGAAGAGATACCGGATTGTTCGCCGAGTAGAATCCCGGCAATAAGAGAAGCTTCAGGATCGGGAAATAGGCGGTAAACGACATCCAAAGCATGCTGACGGAAGGAGTACAGCAGCGACATGATCAAGTTGCCCTGACCATGTTGGAGTATGGTGACAACTGGATAAGACATATAGCTGTAAATTCCCTGATTAGCGAGATAATCACGGTATGAAAAATCCTCGTTCTCAGGGGGTGTTACGAGGTGACCCTGCAGGCGGAGGCGATCGCCATAGGTGAAGGATGTGCCGGGAGAAATCCTGGCGAGCAGCAGACCGTGCAGCGGTGTGATTTGGTTACTCTCCACATTGTTGAACTGCTCGATATGCAAGCGCAAGTTGGTGTAGGTATCGCGCTTGTCTGGAGGCTCCATCAGCACACCGTCCAGGACGGATTCGGCAGAACGGTCGTTGTAAAATGCAATATATGAAGGATTGATTTCAGGTAGAGAGATGAGATAGCGAACTGCTCCTAGTGAGATGAAAAGGAGGAGTAACGGATAGAGGAACAGGCTGTTTATCTTAAGCTGCTGAGTAAAATTGGATACCGACGTGGGAATAATTCGAGTCCAACGATGGTAGACGGCTGGAAGTAAAAGCAGCAGAGAAGCGATCGTCAGCAGGATCCAGACGAACAAGGGGATTTGGATATAATGCGCCAGGAGGATTCCAGCTAGAAAAACCAGAGAGATCCAAAAGAGGGGCATGGTTGTTGAATAATGGGTTAATAATTATTAACTCTGATGCGAGATCGCATCTGATAAGGGAATCCGTTTTATAACTCTAGCTTTTGCGATCAAATATATCGTCCAATAATTGATACGGAAATCCTATTAAGAATCCTCTATGCCCAGGTGGAAGCGATGGAGAAAGCGGTGGTAAAGGGGTGCAAAGATAACGCCAACAACAACGAGGAAGATGATGCCAGAATAGAGGGCATAAAAGGATGCAAAGAGTTTCCCTGCAACAGTGTGCAGCACATCCACAGGACCCATGCCACCGAGAAGCATAGATGCATTTACCAATGCATCCACCCAGGCCAGACCTTCGAGGTAGTGATAACCAAGCACACCTAATAAAAGCGAGCCCATAATAATCCCCAGGGCTACGATCAAGGAAATGAGCTGGCGGATGAGGAAATCATGTGAGGATAATAGGGGTTGTTTGTGATGCTCGAACATGTGCTCCACCTTTGATTAATGGTCGTTGGAAAAATTGGCAAAATTAAGTATAGCATAGCTGAAACATGGGGGATTAACCCGGCAGGCAAATCTGGAGAAGGTTAGGGTGTCTAGATCCGAAAAATGTGACAGGTGGCTAGTAATGTGCCATAATTATCTGGATTGCATGGCAGGAGGCTGCTATGATGGGATGCGATATCCCGGGTGGGAAGACAAATGCGGGCAACAGTGCGTTTGATTGATTATTTATTACGAAGAAGCGGGGGCTTATTCGAATTCAGTGACAATGCTGACTGCGTTCTACGAATCCAATTGGGGAAGGCAAGCCATGATGTGACGATCGGAAGTGAGAAGATATTGAAAGGTGAAACGGTGTTGGCAATCCACATATGGAATGAACATATACCTATCCTACCCAATGAAGGGGCGAACCTTGCATGGGCACTGGTTTTAAGAAGGCGTGTGAATTATTCGTTCAGAGAAATGGCGAAGGTGATGCAGCATGACAGCAGATTTTCCCAGGTCAAAGCTGTTTGGGGTACTTCATCCCTGTTTTCGTTTACCGATCACATCGGAGGCGTGCGGATGATGCAACATTTGGGTTTTACCGTGTTACCTTACTACAACCCATTGGGAAGGTTTGGTTTGTTTTGGGAGAATTTATTCTCATGGTGGCTGATGTGGGCTTATAACTATCCCAGCATATCTACCCGTCATTTTAAAAAATTACAACGAACAGAAATATGGATCACAAAAAGCGAATTCTTAAAACGCTACGGTGAGAGCGCTATACCTTGAAAACCTCGTGTATTTTCAGGATAATCGTGTGTTCATGAACAAAAATGTCAGATATCCAGTGCCCAGAGAGAACATAAGGGCGAGAAGCGTGCCGAGTCCAAGACCAACAGTGGGATAAAGTAACCTGATCATGATCTCGTAAAGGGGAACATTAACCAGGCCGCTGATCAGGAGCGATTTTCCCACTGCGCGGGAGAAACCTGGACCTGCGCTGTTATAACTAATTACCAGGGTGGAAAGGAACATAGCTGGAAAAGATGCGAAGATCCCACCGAGTAGTGGTCCGCCGATCTTGCCCATAAAGATAGCCAAGGCAATAATACCCCCACCAAAGAGAGCGCGCCAAATAAGCTGAGCCGGCGGATAGGAAATCACCAACCGACCCTGAGAGGGCACTTTCATCCATTTCTCGACTGCAATGGTGCAGAAAACGAGAAGGATCAGCCAGCCAAGGATGGAAACCCAGAAAAGTTGAATATCCAGCAGATAAAGGAGGGTGGATTGAAAGAACCATAGAAGTAGCGCACAAAGCAAGCCAGCCCATAACCCCCGCGTTATAAAAAGCATAAAGGTGATCACAAACAAACCGTTCAGCCCTTGAGCGAGAGGCATTACGGTGGTGGTTTGCGCGGCAATTTCAGGAGACTGCGTGAGACCGATGAATAATAAGGCAATTACAACCGTGGAAGGCAAGCCACCGATTAATCCACCTACCTTACTACCGAAGCGTTCAGCGCTGATGGTGGTAAGCGTAACCCAAAAGCTTCCAACGATAAAACCTAGCAGAAGCTTTAACCAGAAAGAGGTATCCATAAAGCAAGAATTGCTATTGGGGAATCACCGACGATGATGTAACCGCATTCCAGGAATCAGCATGGGTGTGTGCCGGCGATAATCGGCGTAAGCATCACCGAAATCCAGCAGGAGCTTGCGTTCCTCAAAATATGCCCCGATGATAATATATGCCGATAAGCCAATAATGAGTGCCAATAAATTCCATGTCATTATCGGGATCAGCCAAATGAATACCAACCCAGCAGTATAAAGCGGATGGCGAACGAAGCGGTATAAACCACCTGTGACTAACCTGGGTGGGGTCATGTCTTCAGGGAGCAACAGCTGACGTAAGCCGATAAAAGAGGTGATTCCGGTTTGCCTTAACCCTAGATATAAGAATATAACGGCCGAAAGTTGAATAGCCATTGTAAGAATGATCCATGGAAAATGAATTCGATAAATTTCTTTATCCGGGAAAATGATCGGTAAGAGCAGGATAGGAAGCAGGGTAAATACTGCGATTAAGTTATAAGCGAGGCGATACCATTGTTCTGTTTTAGAACCAAACCGGTTATTGATGAGGGTTTTTACTTTTTTAGACGCTAAAAGGGTATGCAGTAGCCCATAGCTGAGCACAGCCAGGAGGATTAACCAGAATGATATGGTCATGTTTCATCTGAAGGTGGCGGGAGAGGCCGGGTGGCATCTTTACGGAAACGAGGATCTCGATCAAGAGTGAGTTTCAAGCCTTCAGCGAGGGAGAAACGCGGTTGGTAACTCAATTTACTCCTGGCAAGGGTGAGATCAGCACACATGCGTGAGACCCCTGGATCGGTACGAGGGTTATATACGATCTCAGCCCGACCTCCAGTAACCTGTATGACCAGGCTTGCGAGGTCACGCACGCATACTTCAGTTCCACTACCGACGTTAATGACCAGGTTATTCAAATCGGGTGCTGTGGAGGCAGCTACCATAGCGCTGACAGCATCGTCAACATAGACATAATCGCGGGTCTGGGTGCCATCACCATGAACGATAATAGTGCCGGCACGCATGGCTTGTTTTAGCATGAAGGGAATAACTGGTGGATGGGATGGTGGTAAGTGCTGACCTTGACCGTAAGCGTTGAAAACGCGCAAACTGACAGTCTCAATCCCCCATAGATCACCAATGGTGCGTACGTAGAATTCTGCAGAAAGTTTAGACACTGCATATGGAGAACGTGGATTGGGCAGAGCGGATTCAAAGAGTGGTTGGGTTTGCTGATCTCCATATACAGCACCGGAGGAAATCAGGACGACCCGGCGAACGCCTACATCGCGCATGGCTTCCATCATACTGACGGTACCGCCAACATTCACGGCATTATATTCACGCGGGTAGAGGACAGACTCGGGGACGGAAACTCGCGCGGCAAGGTGATATACACAATCGACATCCTGTAATAATGTCCATAACTTGGGACGATCATTGACATCACCACGGGTGAAGAGAACTTCGGGATGGAGCGCGTTGGGATCCCCCGTTGAAAGATCATCCAGCGCCCGTACCTGATGTCCCTCCCAAGCCAAGCGGTTCGCCAGAGCTGACCCTAAAAATCCTGCCGCTCCTGTGATGAGAAAATTCATCCCGCTGATTATAGCATGGAGGAAGACAAACTTAATATGGGTTTAATTTGACATCCAGATATTCAGGGATTATTATGACTGACATGACTTTTAAAAGAGCTTACTGGTTGACAATCCTGCTGATCACACTTTCGGTGATGATGGGAGCGAGTACGGTTTCACCATCAGATCCGCTTGAACGGGTACGAGCATTCACCCGGGCGATTGAATTCGATTATGTATCGTGGACAATCAATTCATTGGGCATAAAACTCGGTGAGCTAGCCTTAGGCACAGCAAAGTATCTATCTTTAGAAGAACAATCCAAAACAGTACTGGCAACATTGGATCTGGTCCGTCAGATCAATCAGGTGGAAACGCAATTAAATGATATCTACGCTGATCCGAAAATCAGCAACCCGGATGCTGCCTCTTTAGATCTACACAAGCAATTAAAAGATCTACAAAGTCAACGAGAAAGGTTAGAACCCATTGCTGAAGATATCTTACAGGACCAAGTAAATGAAGTCGCAACGCGGTCGAACCTTACCTTCGGTGGGCAAGCTTTCCCTCCGGTTTCGTATCACACGACCCCACCACCGGATGCACTGATCATCTCACCACGGGATGTAATCCGACAAGACCAGAATATATCCATCTCCCCAGATATTAGCGTTGACCAGATGGAGGTGTTGGAAAATAAGGTAGACCAATCCCTTAATGTCTCTTCCCTTGTAGTTGGAATCGGAGGGATCGGACTGTACCCAACCATGGTCATGGAAACAACGGATATCAATGGATTAGCTGAGGTTGTAGCTCATGAGTGGGTGCACAATTACCTGACATTACGTCCCTTGGGGATAAGCTATATGAATAGCCCTGAATTGCGTACAATGAATGAAACTGTTGCTTCTATCGCAGGAAAAGAGCTGGGTAGGGCAGTGGTTGAGCAATATTACCCCGAATATTTGCCCCCTGAACCTGCTCCAGAAGAACCTGCAAAGACTGAAAGTCAGCCAGCTGTTCCCCCGGTGTTTGACTTCAACGCAGAAATGCATAAAACGAGGGTGGAAGCGGATCGTTTATTGGCAAAAGGTAAGATTGACGAGGCTGAATCATATATGGAGTTACGCCGGCGATTCTTGTGGGAGCAGGGATACCATATTCGCAAACTTAATCAGGCATATTTTGCTTTTTATGGTGCGTATGCTGACCAACCCGGTGGAGCTGCTGGAGAAGACCCAGTGGGTGCAGCTGTGCGTCTCCTGCGCGATGAAAGCACATCGCTGGCTGATTTCGTCAACCGGATTTCATGGATGTGGAGTTTTGAGCAGTTACAGAAGGTAGTGGGGGGCCAGTGATGCTCCTTAGCGCGGTTCCACTGTAAATTTTATGGCTGTGCGGATCTTATCTTCGATCTGGACATCCACAAACTCTGGAATAATGATGATGTTGTAGCCATCATTGCTCAAATAACTACGGGCGAGAGCCATCGCTTTAACAGCCTGGTTAATAGCGCTAGCTCCAATTGCCTGGACTTCGGCTTTTTTCTTTTCCCGGACGACCCCAGCAATGGCGCCTGCCACAGCAGAGGTACGAGAGGTGCCTGAAACTTTGATAATATCCATGTTGGCTTCCCTCCTTTGGCCTGTGGAAACACAAAAAGATATCCGCAGTGTTCATATAAATTGTACAAGATTTTTCAACCAATAGCAAGCAGCAATGGTAGAATTTCAGTAACAAAAAATTTGTTATTTCTGATATATTGCGAATAGAAGAGCGAGGAGAGCATGTCACGTTGGACAAAATTCCTGATAGCAGTACTCCTGGGAGCCGCGGCAGGGCTGTTTTACGGTTGGGTGGTCAACCCGGTTGAATATGTGGATATTGCCCCAGAAAGCTTGAGGGAAGATTACAAGACTGATTATGTGTTGATGGTAGGGGAGGCTTACCAGGTAGATCATGATTTGGGATTGGCAGTCCGTCGATTGGCATTGTTAGGAAGTTCTGCTCCATCTGAAATAGTGGCAAATGCGCTGGGTTATGCACTTCAACACGATTTTGCACCCCAGGACCTGTCCCTATTACAGCTATTGGGAGAAGAGTTACTATCCTGGAATCCAAACCTGGAGGTGCCCACCCCATGAAGCAAGATCGACGAGGTTCCTGGTATATTTTAACCGGTCTAGTACTAGGGGTTGCAATGGGTCTTTTTTATTCATGGGTAATCAGCCCGGTGAAATATGTTGATGCGCCACCATATGCGCTCCGGGCGGATTTTAAAGATGAGTATAGGGCGTTAGTAGCAGCAGCGCATCTTTATAGTTATGATTTGTTACGGGCTGAAGACCGTCTGGAGCAACTTAAAGAAGACAATCCATCCGAAAATCTGGCGATGCAAGCTCAGAAAGCTCTTGCCGAAGGTCGTCCTGATGAGGAGGTGAGAGCATTAGGTATTCTTGGATTAGCGCTTGGTGAGGGAGTGACTCCGCTGGCGTTAAGCTCATCAACTGCCCAGGTTGTAATCTCTACACAATCAATCACTGCTGTAACACCGACGCCAATAGTAAACCTACCGACTAGCAATCCTACTCAAACGAGTAATGTACCTATTCCTCAAGCGACGAAAACGTTACAACCCACGAGTACAGCGACATCAACACCCACGGTGGGGGCAGCGTTCGTCTTACAAGAAACCATGCTGGTTTGTAATCCTGACCAATCGCAACCCCTCATGCAGGTTGAAATCAAGGATGCCGCAGGGCAGCCAGTAGCGAGCATTGAACTGGTGGTGACGTGGGATGGGGGCGAGGATCACTTTTTCACTGGTTTAAAACCCGAACTTGGCCAGGGATATGCTGATTTTCTAATGACGCCTGAGGTGGTCTATTCACTGCAGATTGCCGATGGTGGGCAAGCGGTGAACGATCTCACCGCAGCTGAATGCCTGTTGGACAATGGCAGCAGGTATTGGGGATCATGGATGTTGACATTCATTCAACCATGATGGGACAACCTCTCCTTCAAGTGATTGGTTTGAGCCGGTCTTTTGGAGAATTCCAAGCAGTTAAACCGTTGGATTTTAATCTAAATGCAGGGGAAATAATTATCCTTACAGGTTCTAACGGCGCAGGGAAGACAACATTATTATATTGTTTAAGCGGGTTGTTGCGGCCATCAACAGGAAATATCCTGGTGGGCGGATATGATTTATATCGTGAGGAGGTTGCTGCCAAGCAACATCTTGCATTTGTTCCTGATGTACCCCGCTTTTACCATGAATTGACTGCCTGGGAGCATTTACGATTTATTAGCCTGGCATTTGGGATTACCAGAGGGTGGGAAAAGCAGGCTGAAACAATATTAAAAGAGTTTGATTTATGGGAAAGCAGGAACTTGTACCCCCAAAATCTTTCACGGGGTATGCGATTAAAACTAGGAATTTCTCTGGCACTTATCCGACCATTTAAGGTGTTATTGATGGATGAACCCACCTCTGCACTAGACCCGGAAAGTGCCAGGCTGATGTGTGATAAGTTATTAACGATAAAAAACAATGGTTGTGCAATATTTTTCACAAGTCATGATTTAAGTATGGTGGATACGCTAAATGGGAGGAGATGGCAGATGGAGCACGGTCAAATGGATATCCGCTAGATGATTGCAGTATGGTTCGTACGCTTACGTCAACTGGAGAGCCGAATGAGGTTCTGGACAGCGATCGTTGGATATGATCCTCGGGATCACTCACTCAGCCACAATATCTATCTGGTTTATGTATTCATCTTCTTTAGCCTGTGGGGATTTGCTGTATTAGCATTAATGGCCGACCTGGGGGCGGGGATATTATCTCTATTTAGGGGAACCTCACCTATTCAATCTGCGATATTACTTACGACTGGGATATTGCTTGCAGATGTCTTATTACGTTGTTACCGTTATGCGAGACGAAGTCCTTTCGTATTCTCAGAAGAGGATGCTGTATTAATCTGCCAGACACCCGTTGATCGTAAACAGGTGGCAATTGCCTGGCTGTTTGGTGACTGGATCCCCGCGGGTCTACCCTACGCGGCGGGTGTTGTGATGTTGAGCTTTGCATGTCTGCAGCTGGGTACACCTAAAGGAATCATTTGGTCTCATCTCCCCTTTTATATCCTGGTAGGATTTCGTGCAGCTAGCATTATGCTTCCATTGCATCTAGCATTCATGACATTAGCATATGTATTCGGAGCGCTGCGTCTGCGCGAAGATAAAGATCTGATGTTTCTTCGATATATCCCAATAGGGATTGCAGGGTGTGTGTTATTGTTACTCAGATTCTTTCCAACGAGTCTTCTTTTCCTGTTATGGCCAATTGTTTTCCCAATCGGAGCTGGATTTGGGGTAACTAGCTGGTTGGCAGGTTTTTCTCTTGCTGTTTTATTGGCAACATTAAGCCTTCTTGGTCTTTATTTGGTTACTCCAAGATTAAATCTCAGTCGGGCATCCCAGGAATCAATTTTCCGTCATAGATTCAAGCAAGGGCGGGTTATAGGAGGTCAGACTTACTCCGATTGATGAAAATGCGTCGACTCCTTATGTGTGGGCACTCAAGAAATCATTTTCCAGCACTTACTGGGGTCTGGATTTTGATTTGGAAGGATTGGATTCAAGTCCTTCGCAGATTTGATATCAAAAGTGGTATTTCCTGGCTGGCTTTATTTGGCTTAAGTCTTGGGATGTTGATTGCTCCAGATTGGGGGACGCGCATTTGGGTGTTTGTCTTGTGGAGCCTGTTAATTGGTCAGACATGTTCGAAGCGGTTTGCTTCTGACATGAACCTTTGGGTATTGTTCCATCAAATGCCATTTTCATTTGATAAGATTTTATTGGCTGAAATTGCGAGCTCAATGGTTTGGACCTCTTCGATATGTTGGTTTGCATACGGAATATGCATCCTGGTGGGTATCCATCCCGGTATATCTATCGCTGTGGTTGCTCCAGGCATCATCATTTGCATCACCCTGGCAGCTGTTTTTGACATCCTTCGTCAAAGCAAGACTGATGAATTAATAGCTGGTCGCGCAGCAGAAATGGGAGCTATTGGCTTGCTCTTCGGATTGATTATGGCGGGAATACCCC
>Ga0208980_10000117_pt1 | contig 38454 bp, 38 predicted proteins | sample WetSurMetagenome_3_FD_187993 | JGI IMG/M metagenome (GOLD analysis project Ga0208980, IMG submission 187993) | Wetland microbial communities from Twitchell Island in the Sacramento Delta, sample from surface sediment Aug2011 Site A1 Bulk (version 2) | ecosystem: Environmental > Aquatic > Marine...
CCGAAAAGAGCCAGAAGAAGCGGTATGCCTTTGGGTAGAGCGGGAATTTCACCGAAGTAAGCCATGATGTTGGGTGTAGCGTAAATCCAAAAGATCAAGGCAAAAAGCCAACCAACCATAACCCCAATCAAAGAGTACATTAAAGATTCCAGAAAAATCGGGGATCTGATGAAAGCCGGTGTTGCCCCGATAAGATCTAAGATTTCCACTTCCCCTTTTCTTGAGTTAATGCGCATGCTGATAATAACCAGCAAAACCAAAAAAGATGTACCAGCCAGAAGACCCACGAAAACTCCCCCTCCGACTCTTATATAGAAGGTAGCTTTCCTAAGTCTTGAAACAACATCTTCCAGAGTTTTTTCTCCACCCAAGGAGGCGGTAAAGCCAACCTGATCAACGATGGCTTCTTTCTTAACCTCATTAATCACGTCTTGAGCAAAAGTGAGATTAACAACCGAAAATTCAATTGAGGCCGGAAAAATGTCCGGGCTCACCAATTCAGACAAGAGCGGGTTATCGGCGGTTGCCTTTTTGTAGATAGCCAATGCTTCTTCTTTGGATACATATTTGGTTTCCTTAACCCTAACATCATTGGTCAGTTTGTTTTGTAGAGCCGAAACCTGATTGGGTGTAACGTCTGATTTTAAAAAGGCAATGATCTGCGGTCTCGTTTCAAAGTATTTTAAGATATTGCTTGAGGAATAAATCAAAACGGACATCATGGTGGCCACAAAGAAGGTTAAGGATAGAACAACAATGGCCGAAAGAGCCTGAAAGGGTGATCTTTTGATGTAATCAACGGCTGTTTTAAAAGAAATGTTCATAAACCTATTTTAGACCTCTTCCACCTTTATTTTCATCTTTTTGTCTTCATGTTCCTTTTCGTGCACCTCTTCCTTCTTTTCTTCCGCTTTTTCTCCACGTTCTTCTTTTTTCGGTTCTTCGTGTTTCTCCTCTTTTCCTTCATGGTGTTCTTTAGTAACCGTACTACCTTTTAATCTGCCTTCTTTCAGCTCAATTGTCCTCTTTTTATACTTCTCTACAAGCATCTGATTATGAGTGGCCATAATTATCGTCTTACCTTCTTTATTTATCTTTTCAAATAAATCCATAATCCCGATGGAAGTCTCCCAATCCAAATTCCCGGTCGGCTCATCGGCTAAAACCAATTTCGGATTAACTACCAAAGCACGGGCCAGAGAAACTCGTTGTAATTCTCCACCTGATAATTGTGAAGGGAAAAATTCCGACCTTTTTGAAAGACCAACCAGCCTTAGAATATCATTTACCCGCTCATTCCACTTTTCCTGCGGTACTCCGGTTACGGCTAAACCGACCTCCACATTCTCCCTAACCGTTCGCTCTGTTAAAACCTTCAGGTCCTGAAAAACCACTCCGATTTTTTGCCTTAAAAGAGGAATATCATTTTTATGCAGGTTAACCACATCAATACCGTCAAAAATAATCTGGCCTTTATCGGGATTAAATTCTTTTAAGATGAGTTTCAGAAGAGTGGATTTCCCGGCTGCTGACAAACCAATAATGAAAACAAATTCACCTTTTTTAATTTCAAAGGAAATATCCTCTAAAGCCTTGACCGAACCGAAAGATTTGGAGACGTTTTTGAAAATTACCATACACATAAGGTTATCAGATGAAAAACGATTTGGCTAGGTTTTTGGGATATTAAAAAAAATTAGCCGATTTGAAGTCTGCCCATGATAATATCGGCATCAATTTCTCCACGGCAGTTGGGACAAAATAAATCCTCAATGTACTGTTCGGTCGTTATTTGATGGCCGCTATCTTTTATTTCCTGAACCCGAAAATTAATCTGGGAAGCCAAGATGTCGCCAATTGTTTTATATTCGTAAGTCTCTTCAGCCACAATAGATGCCCATTCTAATATATTTTCCGCTAATTTTCTCGATTCCAAGTGATTTTCCCTCTGAAATTGAATAGCTCTTCTCTCAAAAATATCAATGGTCGCTACTTCCTGTAAAAGTCTTTCCGTCATAAATCTAAAAATCGGACCATAAAAATATTATGTCAAAACAATTTAAATAAAAAGTGGCAAAAAGAAGAAAATGAAGCTTACTCTATGACTTTAACTTTCCCGACATCCATGAGCCATCCGGCTTTTCTGGCCGTAATGGTCTGACCCCAAACCTGAACTTTCTTGCCGACAAAATCAGCCAGATTAATAACGGTTGAGGTTAAATAAACATTTTGTGAAGCGCCTCCGGTTCTGACCAAATGATGCGTGCCTTCTCCGCTGACACCACCGTCTTCCAAGGTTCCTTCAGCCGTATCTTTAAAGGTTGCCTCATCAGCCAAGCCTGCCTCTTTTTCGGTTACCTTGGCTCCGGGAACACCATCTGAAGCAACACCCAAAAGTTTTCCGGCTTTATTACCCGACAAAAGAAAGCCCGTTCCTGCTCCAACAATCAATATTCCGGCAACAATCAAAATAGGGAGAAGAAGCTTTTTCTTGGGAAGTTTGGCAACTACTTTTTCAGCAACAGCACTAACTTGTTCAACCGGGGTTTGTTTAACTGTATTTTGCTCTTCCATTGGTTTGACTATAACACCAAAAATTTCCTGAGGCAAGTCTTTTCTATTTTTCTTTCAACATCTTTAATTCACTCTCAATAAACAAATCCAAATCCCCATCCAGCACAGCCTCGGTATTGCCCGTTTCGACTTCAGTCCGCAAATCCTTAATCATCTTATAAGGGTGTAGGACATATGATCTAATTTGCATTCCCCAGGAAGCCGGCCGGTATTCACCTTTAATTTCTTTTTTGGTATCTTTAGCCTTTTGCTTTTCCAACAGCCAGAGTTTGGATCTTAAAAGATTCATAGCGTTTTTGCGGTTTTGTTCCTGAAATCTTTCGGCCTGGGCCGTAACCACAATGCCGGTTGGTTTATGGGTTAACCGCACGGCCGTTGAAACTTTTTGCACATTTTGGCCGCCTTGTGAGGAGGAATGAAAAAACTGAACTTCAATATCTTCCGGTTTAATGACAATATCGGGAAGGTCAACATCGGCAAATTCAGGCAAGACCTCAACCAAAGAAAAAGAAGTCTGTCTTAGTTTATCGGCATTAAAAGGCGATTGCCTGACCAGTCGGTGTGTACCGGCTTCGTTTTTAAGATAACCATAGGCATATGATCCGGTAACATTAATTGTTACACTTTTTATACCCGCTTCCTCGCCCGGTGTGGAATCAATCACCTGAGTTTGCCAACCTCGTCTTTCACAAAAGCGCAGATACATCCGAAGAAGCATGCTGGTCCAATCCATCGCCTCCGTTCCACCCTGCCCGGCATGAATGGAAACAATCGCATTTTTAATGTCGTATTCTCCGGAAAGAAAAGAAGCTAAGGTAAACTTCTCAACCAGTTTTTCCAACCTAATTACTTCCTTCTTCAAATCCTCATCAAGGAGGTTAGCCTGAAGAAATTCTTTTAAGGATAATATGTCCTTCTCAGCCGTTTCAAGATCAGCTAATTCTTTTTTTAAATCACCCAACTCCTGCATAATGGCTTTGGCTTTGTTGGGATCCTGCCATAAATCGGGATTTAAGGCTTCGCTTTCCAAAAAGTTAAGTCTGATTTTCTTTTCAGCCGGATTTAAGGAAGCCTTAAGTTCCGAAAAGGTCGATAAAAGGGCCTCAATTCGTTGTTTTAAATCTTGCATGGGCAAAGTATAACACGCCTGATTACGGCTTGCAGATGATGGATTTCAGCCGACTGACTTCCTGAGGATTAAGTTTCTGAATACTGCGGATGATTTCATTAGTCGAGCCATCAGTTGCATACAATCCGGGAATTTCAACCTGTGTCCCCAAAACCGAAGACAATTTGGCCCTGCCCAAATCCAAAATTGTCAATAAAGGTTTGGGAGCGCTTTTCCAACCTAAGATTTCGGTTACGGCCGTTCTTCCACTTATCACTAAAAAGCCTTCAAAAATAAGAGCCAAGAGAAAGCCAAAGAAGATACCAAATAAAGCACCCTTAACCGACCAGGATAATAAATGCCTTCTGAACTGAGCCAAGGTTAAAACAAGAAGAAAAAGAAGAGCCACGATGGCTCCAGCCACCAAATATGAGGGAGAAAAAGTAAATTTACCGAAATGTAAATCAACTGTTTTAGAGAGAAGTTCGGCAGTATTCATGACACTTTAATGATATCACAAGACTTAACTATTTAGCTTCAAAGTTCTTCTTCCAAGATAAGGGGGTAAATATCCAAAGCAACTTCTTCATAGGGATGAACTTTCTTAATAGCCTTAATTACTTCCGTAGCTTTACTTCTCTCGCAGACACACTCAATTCTTTCTTCCTCAACTTCTTCCAGCTTCCCCACTTGACCGATAAAAGGCTTTGATCCTTCTAAAGGTTTATACCTGCCAATACCATTGGCCGAATAAGTGCAGTGGCTGTAATTCCCAATCTTTCCCGCACCAGCATCGCCCATCACTTGCTTTATTATGTCGACATGGCTTTTGGGAACAAAAACAACAATTTTAACTTGATTCTTTAACATTTTTTAAAAGTGGCTTATTCTACCACTTCCTCTTCGTAGATGGCATTATCCTGAACTTGAGTATTGGTCGTGGACGTTCCGGCAAAAGTAAAAGAAGAAACAACCAAATTCTGAACGTCTTCCCAATATGAACCAGTCGGTCCTTCAATTAAATATAAAACACCTTTATCAATTGAAACGGTCAGAAACTTTTCGGCAATCGTATATTGTTTAGCGGCTATTCCACCTAAAGTCGTTGCTCCCGCAACCTGAGCCAATTTATATTCGGGTGTGTTTTTAATGAAGTTATCAACGGTTGTCTCTTTCGTATCCTTAGCACTAATTGTTAATTTTTCACTGCTTTTGGTTAAGGATAGTTGTGTGTAATAAACCTCATCATCAGGTGTTATATCTTCAACTTCAATCGCTTTCGGATATTTAAAAGAAAAACCGGATGAGTCCTCATAAGTTAAATCACCTGTAATTTTTTCTTTAATTGTCTCCGCAAGACTATTGGTTTCTTCCGTACCAACCGTTTTATCTTTCTTTAGAAAAAGAAAATAGCCGCAAAGGCTGCCAATAATCAAAACGGAAAGAATAATCGCTAAAATAATAATTGTCTTCTTTGACATTGCCTTTAATTTAAATATATCATGAATTAAGGTAATGAAAAAACTGCTCTTCATAATTGTTTTTGTCAGTCTCTTTTTTATCAATGATATTGTCTTTGCCAAAAGAACTCTTCCCCAAGCAAGACCCGTAACCGGAACAAAAGCAGTCACTTCCAATAGCCGTGGTATTACGGCTTTAGTTAAATTTAGAGCCGATAGAAGAGCGATTGTGGTTACCTTTTCCAATTTAGCCGTCGCTTCAAAAGTTGATTACATGCTAAGTTATAGTACAAGAGGAACAACTCAAGGAGCTTCAGGATCCATTAATCTGGCCCAGGGAGACACAATCAGGGAACTTCTTTTTGGCACCTGTTCTCATGGCGTTTGCCGCTACGATACGGGTATCACCAATGCCAAATTAACAGTCACAACCACTCTTGCCACAGGTCGAAAAGTCATTAAAACCTTCAGATTAAAAGTCTAAGTGATAATTTAGGGGGTAGCCGTTGGGGTAACACTAGGAGAAGCTGATGGACTGGCACTGGCTTTTGGTGTTGCAGAAGCACTGGCTTTTGGTGTTGCGGTTGCTGCCGGCTTAGAGGTTGCATTCTTCTTCAAACCGGTAAGAACAACCACGTTGGTTTTAGCCGTGGTTGAGGTTTTAGTCTCAACGCTTTTATAAACTTCCTCTAATTTCTTGGTAATCTCGGAAACCACCTGAGCACTTAAGGTGCTTGAGAAGGTAACGATGGTTGTGGTGTTATCTTCCGTGGTGGCGTTAGCAACTTTAATGTCACTGTAACCAAGTGTCTTTAAAACACCCTGCAAGTAAGCGGCTTCACCGGTTATCCCGGTTCCATTTTGAACTTCGATTGAAATCTTAGCTTTTTCTGCAGGAGATAAAGTGGCGGTTGGTGTTGCTGTTACTTGTATAGTTGGTTCTTCTGTTGGGAAAACGGTTTCTTCCGTCGTTCCTTTATTTCTTCCAAAAATAAAGATGGCGGCTCCACCAACAATCAATAATGCTAAAACGATAAAGATCCATTTGCTTGATTTTCCTTTAGCTTTTGGTTGCGAAACAGGAAATCCAACTTCCGGAGTTTTTTCAACTGGGGTTTCTTCAACTACTGGTTGTGTGTTTTCTTGATTTTCTTCCACTGTGCCGCGAGTATAAAGGATGTTTTTTGCTTTGTCAATAATTTTCCCGAAGTTTTTCCATAAGCAAAGAATAAAAACGCAAATTATGAATCGTTGCGAGTCTTAAAGCCGTGATTTCATCCATTCGGGATAAGTGGGCCAAATATCCTTTTGAATAATTTTTACAAAGTAAACAATCGCAGGCCTTGCTAACAGGCGTTTTATCCAAAACATATTTTTGTTTGTTGGGTGTATAGAAAGAATAAAAGTTTTTGTCTTTCAAATTAATTTTTCCAATCGAGGCGGCGTTAAAAACATAGAGTCTTTTGTGTCTGGCGTCCCTGGTTGGAAGAACACAATCAAAAATGGAATAGCCCATCCCCACCAACTTAACAATCTCATCGGGCTTGCCCACTCCCAAACCATATAAGAAGTAGTTTTTGGGCGTATATTTGGCAATTGTTTCGGCCGACTTGTAATCAAAGCCGCCACCGTTTTTAATCGGCCAACCGCCATAACCCAAGCCGTCAAAACCAATCTCCACTAATCTTTTAGTGCATTCCTTTCTTAAATCCTGAAACTCTCCACCCTGAACAACGCCCAAAAGATAAGGTTTCCTTCCCTTGGTTAATTTATTTTTTTGACAAAGCTTTTCAAATTCGGCTTTTGATCTTTTGGCCCAATCGATTGTTCTTTCCACTGAAACTTTCGCTTCTTTGTAATTAGCTTTCGGATCGGTAAAATCATCCAAGACCACCAACATATCGGAAGAAAGCGACATTTGAAAACGGATTGATTTTTCCGGAGTTAATAATATTTTTTTCTGGCCTTCCGGTTTAAAAGTAACGCCTTCATCGGTTACTTTTCCCAAACCTTCTTTTCTTTTGATTAAAGACATAACCTGAAAACCGCCGGAGTCGGAAATGATGCCTCCGTGATAATTCATAAAATTACCGACGCCATTAAATTTATCAAAAACATCACTCCCCAATTCACGAAAGAGGTGGTAGGTGTTAACCAAAATCCCCGGAGTTTTGGTGCTTACCAAATCCTGCGAATCAATCGTTTTAACCACGGCTCTGGTCGCGTCGGGAAAAAAGAAAGGTAAAGGCAGCTCTCCGCCTTGATACTTAAAAGAAGTTGGCTTATCCATAAACGAAGACTATTTAATAACTTTCATTGCCTTACCGATTTTGCCAAAAGCGGCCAAGGCTTTATCCAAATCGTCTTTGGAATGGGAGGCCGAAGGCATCACTCTGATTCTGGCCATATCTTTGGCCACCGTCGGATAAACAATCGCTGTTGCCAAAACACCCTCTTCAAAAAGGGCTTGACTGAATTCGCGTGTTAAATTGGCGTCTTTAAGCATAACCGGCGTAATCGGTGTTTCACTCTTACCGATATCAAAACCCAACTCCTTCATTCCCTCTTTGAAATATTTAGTATTGGCCCACAGTTTTTTAACCAGATCATCAGACTCGCCCAAAACCTTAACGGCTTCAATACAGGCCGCGGTATCAACCAATGACATGGAAGTTGAAAAAAGAAACGGTCTAGCCTTTTGTTTTAAGATATCAACCACCTTCTGGCTTCCGGTAATAAAACCACCAACTACACCAAAAGCTTTGCTTAGGGTTCCTAATTCAACATCAACCCGTCCGTGTAAATGAAAATGATCAACAATTCCCCGACCGTTGGAGCCCAAAACTCCTTCTCCATGAGAATCATCAACCATCGTCATCAAACCATATTTTTCGGCAACTTCAACGATCTTTGGCAAGGGAGCAATATCCCCATCCATACTGAAAACGCCATCGGTAATAATCAAACCTCTTCTAAATTTGGAGTTATCCTTAATTTGTTTTTCCAAATCCACCACATCGTTATGTTTATATCTAACAATCAGAGCTTTGGTCAAACGGCAGCCGTCGATAATACTGGCGTGATTTAATTCGTCGGAAAAGATAATATCACCTTCACCAACCAAAACGGGAATGGTGGCAATATTGGCACAATAACCGCTTTGAAAAAGAATAGCCGCTTCGGCTTTTTTAAATTCGGCCAGTTTTTTCTCCAATTCTTCATGAATAATGTTGTTGCCGGAAATGGTTCTCACGGCTCCCGCCCCAACACCATATTTATCAACGGCTTCTTTAGCTGCTTTTTTTATGCGGGGATGGTCGGCAAAACCAAGATAGTTATTGGAGCAGAAATTTAAAACTTCTTTTCCGTTAACTATAAAGTGGGCGTCATTGGCACTGCCAACGGTTTTTAAGGTTTTATAAAAGCCCTGTTCTTTAAGAAGATTTATTTCTTCATCAATCCAATCCAGTTTTCCGGATGCCATATAGGTTAAAGGATACCACGATTAGCCTTGAAAATAAAATTCAAATCGTTTCAGGAAGATTAAAGACCCCGTAGAATCATCGCCTCAATAATTCTTTTAAGAGCCAGCAAGTTGGCCGCTACATGATAATCAACTTTTTTAACCTTGGCGTATTCATGAATTTCCCGAAAGGCTTTTTTCATTATTTTTGACAGTTCTTCATTCACTTTTTCTTCGGTCCATGAATATCCTTGAAGATTTTGAACCCACTCAAAATAAGAAACGGTAACACCTCCGGCATTACAGAGGATATCCGGTAAAACAACAATTGCTTTCTCTTTAAGAGTCTTATAGGCTTCGGTTGTAACCGGACCGTTGGCCATTTCCAAAATCGTTTTGGCTTTAACTAAAAAGACATTCTTTTCGGTAATGACGGCCTCCAATGCCGCCGGCACTAAAACATCAACCGGCAAAGTCAGAAGTTCATCATTAGAAAGAAACTTAAATTTTAAAGCTTTGGCTACTTTGGAAAAATCACCGTGTTTTTCTTTCAAGGTCAAAAGCTTCGGAATATCTAAACCTTTTTCGGAATAAATAGCACCTACCGAATCGGAAGCGGAAACTATCTTAAAACCCAATTTTGAAGCGTGATATGAAAACCAGTAACCGACATTACCAAAACCCTGAACAGCCAAAGTGGTTACCTTCGGTTTTAATTTCTTTTCCTTGGCATATTCTTCCAAAATAATTGCACCAGCCTTCCCTGTTGCTTCGGTTCGTCCTAAGGATCCACCCAAAGCAATTGGTTTCCCGGTAAAGGTTCCTGGTGCATGAATCCCAACTTCTTTTTCGTAAGCTTCAAGCATATAGGCCATAACTTTTTCATCGGTATTCACGTCAGGTGCCGGAACATCAACCCAAGGCCCGATATATGGAGCAAGAGCTTTGGCATAGGCTTTGGAAAGTCTTTCGATTTCCAAAGCCGATAATTCTTTTGGATTGATTTTAATTCCGCCCTTGGCACCGCCATAGGGAATACCGACTACGGCACACTTAAGACTCATGAGGATTGATAAGGCTTTAACTTCATCCTCCGAAACATTGGGATGAAACCTAATCCCTCCCTTAAAAGGACCCCTGGCATCGTTATGTTGTGATCGAAAAGCCTGAAAGGTTTTTTTCTTTCCGTTATCCAACTTTATGGTCAGATTTTTCTTTATTAATCTTTTGGGGTTCAGAAGTTCTGAAGAAAATTTTTTGAACAAGACCTTATCGGGATAATCACCCTCAATTAATGAAAGATCTTCTTTAATTTGTTTTTGGACATTAATGAAAAAGTTAACCATAACGATACAAGATATACTAAACAAGATGCTATCTCAAGAGAGAAACAACCGTTTATGTGGGATTTATTTTGTTATTTTACCCAAACGAATTTATCAGTGAAGGTGAAAGGCAACTCCAACACCTTTTTGTCACTAATTGAAAATATTTTTAACTTTTTATCAAAATTGCCGGGAACATATTCCGGATAAAATTGTTCAATTACGTATTTTCCGTCGGGCGAAAACCTAAGTTGAAGCTCCATGTACTTTGTGCTCTCTTTAGGCAACTGTACAATAGCAATTTCCTTGTAGTTTGCCGCATCAATTCCGCCAATCGTTTCGGAATAATTCCATTCATCAAGAACAACAACAAAGGTATCGGGTACCCCCTCTTTATCATACATATAGCCAATAGGTACAATTTTTTTCTTTAAGGCCAAGACCTGGCGCGTCTCACGGTTATAATCTATCAACTCGTAAGAGTATTCGTTATTTGGATTCAGTTTCTTAAACGTTGTTTCACCTGCTACCAAAAAGATTTCCCCCTTAATCGGTAAGTTTACATTTCCTTTATTACTCTCTGTATTAAGAATAAATTCTCCTGATTGGAAACCAGGTATTACTTTTGATACTTTTGTAAAATCACGTGCCACAACCGGAAACCGATAAAAAGGTATTGTATATTCATAGCAACGATCGTCGTTATCTTTAACCGGAAATGTTTTATTTATATCAGAAACAACTAAATTTGGCCTATTTGTTTCATAAAATGAAGACTTAGAGGAAGTAATTTTGCTGTCAACAAACCACATAACACAAGATGATCCAGAAACTCCAACGGCATTGTTCCCCAGTCCTGGTTCTTTTGCTAAAGACCTATATTGATTGGTATCTACTTCATAAATTGTCAGATTGTTATCGTTAAAGAAAACATGGTTACTGTCACTAAGCCAATATATCCCATTCCGAATGCTATATATTTCATCATTTGTAAAATGTTTTATTGCCCCACTTTTTTCACTCTGAAAATCAACAATAAAAATCCCATAAATATTTCTATAGGGATCAATATCGACATTAAGAATCGCTTTATTTTCATCCGGCGAAGGAAAAATACCGTTAATAAGCCCCCCAGAAACATCGATGCCTAAGGGTAGGGCAACATCGCTACCTGTTTGGATATTAATTTTATGTAGCTCTGTTCCAATTACGGCAAAACAGTTGTTTTCGGAAAAATAACAGTTTAAAAATTCTGTAGATGCCTCATACAACGTTTTATCTTCAGAAGTGTTCAGATTATATTCATTTAATTTATTCTTAATAACATATACTATATTTCCATTTAGGTTACGTTTATCAATTGCATCGGCTAAAATCGCTGCATTCTTTTTTGTTATTCCCGTCGCCACCTCTTTATTCCCAAAATTAAAGAGGGATGGAAATTTAATCCAAACAAAGGCACCGACGACAAGAATGGCTGCCAACAAAACAAACCAAACACCAATTTTTTGTCTCTTTGATAAAGTCATTATTATAATTATTATCCTTTCAAAATCTAATGTAAACCTCATCCGTTATTGCATTTGAGGATAATGACATTTCTTCCATTTCTTTCCGCTTCCACACCAACAGGGGTCGTTTCTGCCCATTTTTTTCTCCGTTTTTCCCTCAAAAGCCGGCTTACCGCTTTCAACTGCAGCGTCTGCTTCTCCCTTTAAGCCGGTTTGATCGCCTTTATCGACATTCATTCTGGCCCGACTCAAAGGAATTTCCGATTGTGGTTGGGCAACACCTATTCTGAATAGTCGGCCCGAAAGCTCGACGTTAATTCTTTCAATCAAGTTTTCAAAAAGTTGAAAGGCTTCGTTTTTAAATTCAATCAAAGGATCCCTTTGACCGTAAGCTCTTAAGGTGATGGCTTCCCTTAAATCATCAATGTGGTCAATATGGTCAATCCAATGATGATCAATGGAGCCTAAATACGCATATTTTTCAATCTGGCGCATTGTTTCAGCCTTAACCTGCTCTTCTCTGGTTTTGTGAATATCGGCAATCACCTTTTTAAGAAGTTCTTTTATTTCTTCCTTGTTATTTCTCTTGGTCACTTCCCCCTCGATTCTTTCCCTTGAGGCATCGTCAAAAGGAACAATATCCAAGAAAGAAATAATCATTTTTTCGACATTGGGTTTGGCTTCAAATTCCGGCCAGGAAGCTTCAACGATTTTTTCGGCCTGCTCATTTAACTTGGCCAAGACTTCATCTTTAACATCGGTCGCATCCAAAACCCTCCTTCTTAATTTGTAAACAATTTCCCTTTGTTGGTTGGCCACATCGTCAAACTCAACCAATCTTTTACGCATATCAAAATGGAAACCTTCGACTTTAACCTGGGATTGCTCGATGGCTCTTGAAACCAGTGCATTTTCAATCGGTTGGTCTTCCGGCAGTTTTAATTTATCCATCAGCCCCGAGATTTGTTCCCCACCGAAAATACGCATTAAATCATCCTCTAGGGAAAGAAAAAACCTAGAAGACCCGGGATCACCCTGCCTGCCTGATCTGCCTCTTAACTGATTATCAACACGCCTGGCTTCATGTCTTTCCGTTCCCAGGACATGTAGGCCTCCGGCCTTAAGAACCTTTTCATGATGCTCCCGCCAAACGGCCATTTCTTTTGATTCCTGCCACTCCTCATTAGTTTTTCCTTCCGGCTTCTCCGGCATGGCACCTCCGAGAACAATGTCGACACCTCTCCCTGCCATATTGGTGGCAACGGTTACACCACCCAACTTTCCGGCTTGGGCAATAATTAAAGCCTCTTTTTCGTGGTTCTTGGCATTTAAAACGTTATGGGGAATTTTCTTTCTTTTTAAATACTCTGAAATGATTTCGTTTTTCTCAATTGAAGTTGTACCGATTAAAACCGGTTGGCCTTTTTTGTATTTCTCTTCAATCTCACCGACGATCGCTCCGTATTTACCCCTTAAGGTTTTAAAAATCATATCGCCGGTGTCTTTTCTGATCATCGGCTTATTGGTCGGGACAACCACCACTTCCAGTTTATAAATCTTTTTGAATTCTTCAGCTTCGGTTGCAGCCGTTCCGGTCATACCGGAAAGAAATTCATACATCCTAAAGTAATTCTGGAAGGAAATGGTGGCCAGGGTTTTTGATTCCTGCTGAATGGGAACGCCTTCTTTGGCCTCAACTGCCTGATGCAACCCATCGGACCATCTTCGTCCAACCATGAGCCTTCCCGTAAACTCGTCAACGATAATGACTTGATTATCTTTAACAACATAGTCTTTGTCTTGAAGATAAAGGCTTCTAGCCCTTAAGGCATTTTCAATGTGGTGAATTGATTCAAAATCTTTTTCGTAAAGGTTATCAACACCAAGTATTTTTTCAACTTTGGAAATACCGTGTTCGGTTAAAGTGGCACTCTTGGCTTTCTCATCAACACTGTAGTCGGTATCGGGATTTAATTTATCGATCATTCCGGCAAATTTGTAGTACTTGTCGGTCGGTTCGGTATCCGGAGCCGAAATGATAAGCGGTGTTCTGGCCTCATCGATCAAAACCGAGTCAACTTCGTCAACAATGGCAAAATAATGCCCCCTTTGGACCATTTCGGGCAAGGTCGAGACCATATTGTCTCTTAAATAGTCAAAGCCGAATTCGTTATTGGTTCCGTAAGTAATATCGGCCGCATAGGCTTCTCTTCTTTCGCAGGGCTTTAAATGGGCCAACCTTTCATCTCCATGACTGGTATCGGAAAAGTTAGGATCGAAGATGAAAGACTTGTTCTCCTGAACAATTGAACCGGTTGTAAGGCCCAAAAAGTGGAAAATCGGTGCATTCCAGCCGGCATCACGTCTGGCCAGGTAATCATTAACGGTTACCAGATGTGCTCCTTTTCCTTTAAGGGCATGAAGGTAAAGAGCCGGTACGGCAGATAAAGTTTTTCCTTCTCCTGTTTTTTGTTCAGCCACATTGCCTTCAAAAAGAGCCACCGAAGCTATTAACTGAACATCATAAAGCCGAAGTCCCAAGATTCGCCTGGTTGCCTCTCTGACCATCGCATAAGCTTCAGGCAGGATCTCTTTTAATTCTTTTCCGCCTTCTATTTCTTTCTTGAATTCTTCGGTCCTCTTTTTAAAATCGGTGTCTTTAAGTTTTTTGACTTTCTCTTCATACGAATTAATCTCATTAACGATTTTCTTCAAGCGATCGATTTCCTTTTGGTTAACGTCTAGTAGTTTGGCAAATAGATTAAACATGAAGCTACAATTTTATACCTTCCTTATATTAAATTGTAGCAGAAGTAAGAAACATTATATTGGCCTCAGGGAAATAACGCTTAACAACCAAAAAATGTTTTTCCAAAAGATCGCCAAATTTGGTCGCCTCCCGTCTTTTTTCACCGTAGTAAAGGCGGTTAAAAATAATCATTCCCTTATCTTCAAGAAGTTTTTTAATTATGTCTAGAAATTCTGCACTTTCAAAAGCTTTTGGAAAAGTATCGCCCCTATAAAGATCAACCACAATCAAATCGTATTTATTCTTATCCTTCAAACAAAACTTGAAGGCATCCTGAATTACAATATCAAGATCAAGTTTGTTTAAGCCCAAATACTTCCGTCCCATTTCAACCATTTTGATGTCAATATCTACTCCGGTAATTTTTACTTTGGGAAAGTATTTATTGATTAAAGTTACTACCGATCCACCACCTAAACCTAAAACCAAAACACTTTTGATATCTTTATTCTTTATCTGTTTCAAGGTTGATTTCCAAACATCGTAGACAACACCACCGGATTGAGTAAGCCCTCCAACCTGCAAGTAGGTCCCAAACCCCAAACTCCGAATAACTTTGATTTGCCCGTTAATAGGCGAGTTAATTTCTTCCAATACTTTTAAACCACTTAGAAAATTCATATTTTGATTATAGTTTATTTTCCCAAAAACAATTGCTTCGTATTTTATTTGGTATTAGAATAAAAAAATGGATTCTGTACCTTTAGCCGACCGTTTAAGACCCAAAACCTTGTCCCAGTTTGTCGGTCAGGAACATCTGGTTGGTGAAAACGGAATTATTCGAAAACTCCTTTTAAACACTGATCAAAAAGGGTTTTTTCCTTCACTCATTTTCTGGGGACCACCAGGTTCGGGTAAAACCACCTTGGCCAGAATTATTGCCAAAACTCTCAAAAGAGATTTCTATGAGTTTTCGGCCGTTAATACCCCGATTAAGGAAATCCAAACAATAATTAAGGATTTGGGAAACCTACCTTTAGAAAAAGGCGGAAGACTAGCTCCCATTATGTTCTTAGATGAAATTCACCGTTTTAATAAAGCCCAACAGGACAAACTGCTGCCCTTTGTTGAAAGAGGTAATATTATTTTAATCGGTGCCACCACCGAAAATCCTTCTTTTGAAGTCATCGGTCCTCTTCTTTCCCGAACCAGAGTGGTCATCTTAAATCAACACGGGGAAGCGGAAATCAAAAAAATTTTAACCCGGGCCTTAAAAGAACTGAGGGCAACTCTGGATAAGAAAGCCGAAGCTTTCCTGATGGAATCGGCTAACGGTGATGCCAGAGTAGCTTTAAATGTTTTGGAAATTGCCAAGAATTTAACCAAAAGCAAAAATCTAAAAATAAATATTATCGAAGAAGCCCTCCAGAGAAGACAATTAACTTTCGATAAACAGGGGGAGGAATTCTACAACGTCATTTCGGCCTTCATTAAAAGCATGCGGGCATCAGACACCGATGCGGCTTTATATTATTTAGCCCGTATGGTTGAAGCGGGACAGGATCCTTTGTATATAGCACGACGGATGGTTGTTTTTGCCTCCGAGGATGTTGCTTCCCCCACCGCCCTGGTCGTTGCCGACGGCGTTTTTAGAGCCTGTGAAACAATCGGTTTTCCCGAGTGTCAGGAAAACTTAGCCGCCGGAGTGGTTTACCTTTGTTCAGCCAAAAAAGATCGCAGTGCCTATGATGCCTATATGGAAGCTTTGGGCGATGTTAAAAGATTCGGTAATTTACCCGTTCCATTAAAGATAAGAAATCCGGTTACCAAACTCATGGGTGAAATCGGCTACGGAGAAGGCTATGAAAAATACGATAAGGAATCATACCTACCCGAGAAGCTGAAAGGGAAAAAGTATTACCATAAAAAGGAAGTATGACCTACGAAGAAATCATTAAAAAACTAAAAAGTCAGAAGAACCTAAAAAACATTGCCGGTATGGCCAGGTTTGGCATTGATTCCAAAACAGCCATGGGCATCCCCATGCCGACTCTTCGAACCATGGCCAAACAAATCAAAAAAGAGAATAAGGATCTTCATTTTCTGGCCTTAAAGCTCTGGAATACCAATATCCACGAAGCCAAACACCTGGCCGGAATGATTGATAATCCAAGACAGGTTACGGAAAAACAAATGGACAAGTGGGCCTCCCAGTTTTATTCCTGGGATATTTGCGACGGGATGTGCATGAACCTGTTTGATAAAACACCCTATGCTTATAAAAAAGCCGTTGAATGGACAAAAGAAAAACCGGAATTTTACAAAAGAGCCGGTTTTGCCATGATGGCCGTACTTGCCTGGCATGACAAAGACGCCAAAGACGAACAATTCCTAAAATTCTTTCCCATTCTTAAAAAAGAAGCCAATGACGAGCGGAATTTTGTCAAAAAAGCCGTTAACTGGGCCATCAGGCAAATCGGTAAAGGCAGACCCAATCTAACCAAGAAAACAATTGCCCTTTGTGAAGATATCTTAAAAAAGTACCCTGATTCCAAAGCGGCCAGGTGGGTAGCCCTGGGAGCCATCAGGGAACTTCAAACTAAACTTCATTAAATTGACTATATTATAGGTTTATGATATAAAAGTGGTCTCATGGAAAGAGATAATTCCGAAGTCAAAAATATGGTCTTTGAAGTGGCAAGCGGCAAAATCATCGTCGCCCATAATTGCTGGCAAGATAAAAAGTATTGCCCATTAAGAAGTGCTATCGGTAATTGTGGCTTAGCCTTGGAATTTGACGGAGAGCCAGTTCGGGTAATCAACGGTAAATCTTCCTATCCGATTAGACTGCCTTCAAACGTTAAATGCGGTGAATAACAACAAATTAAGAAGTTGCTTCGTTATTTTCTTACTTATTAATAGTCATCTTTTTTAATCTCAGGGAATTCCCCACAACCGTAATTGAACTGGCAGCCATAGCTAAAGCAGCAATTTCCGGAGAAAGACTTATCTTCCAAAAAGGATACAAGATACCCATAGCTACCGGTATAAGAATGGTGTTGTAGCCGAAAGCCCAGAAAAGATTCTGTTTTACGATTTGCACTGTTTTTCTTGATAAATCAAAGGCTGAAAGAATACCTCTTAAATTTTTACCCAAAAGGGTTATTGACGAGGATTCGATGGCAATATCGGTTCCGGAACCGATGGCCACACCAACATCGGCTGAAGCTAAAGCCGGCGCATCGTTAATCCCGTCTCCGACAAAAGCCACCTTCGTTCCATCTTTACGGTATTTATTAACTCTTTCTGCCTTCTCTTCAGGTAACACCTGAGCCAGAACATTATCTATTCCTGCTTTTTTGGCAATTATTTCGGCTGTCCTCTGATTATCCCCGGTTATCATGAAAACTTTCTTCCCTTCGTTCTTTAATCGACTGACAACTTCCCCGGCTTCATCTTTTAAGACATCGGTAATGGCAAAAATAGCTAACAACTTTTTACGGTCGGTTAGTAAAACAACTGTTTTGCCGTCACCTTCCATCTTGTTTAAAATATCTTTCACTTCATTAAGGGAAATTTTATTTTCTGAAGCTAAAGTTTTATTACCCAAAAAATATTTTTGTTTTCCCAAATAACCTACAACCCCTTTCCCCGAAATAGTTTCAAACTTGTCTATCTTTTGGGAAGCGCTGTGCTTTTCTTTTGCATAATCCAAAATTGATTGGGCCAGGGGGTGATCAGAACCTACTTCCAGGGAAGAAGATATCGACAGAAGCTCTTTTGCCTTAAAGGAAGTTTTTGCCAAAACCATAAAATCACTCACCGTCGGTTTGCCTTGAGTTAAGGTTCCGGTCTTATCAAAAATAACCGTCTTAACCTTACCGGCAATTTCCAAGCTTTGGGCATCCTTAATTAGAATCCCCAAATCCGCCCCTCTGCCTACCCCAACCATGATGGCCGTCGGAGTGGCCAGTCCTAAGGCACAGGGACAGGCAATAACCAAAACAGTAATCATTGCCCCAAAAGCCGGACCAAAACCGACAAAGGCAAACCAAATAATAAAAGTCAAAAGCGAAAGCAATAAGACAATTGGGATAAAATAGGAAGAGACTTTATCGACCAATAGAGAAACCGGAGCCTTGCTCCCTTGGGCTTCGGAAACCATTCGGACAATGTTTGCCAGCATCGTTTCTTCGCCAACCCTGGTCGCCAAGAAAAGAAAAGTCCCATTCTTATTTAAGGTTCCGCCAACCACCAAATCGCCCTTTTCTTTCTTGGAAGGTATGGGTTCCCCCGTTACCATCGATTCGTCAACATGGCTCTCTCCCGAAACAATTTTACCGTCAACCGGAATTTTTTCTCCGGATCTGACCCTTAAGAGATAGCCTTCTTTGACCTCCTCAATTGCCAATTCGACTTCTTCATATTTTTGGTGGTCGATAGTTGCAGTCAGATACTGACCACTTTTTATGTCCCGCAAAACTCTCGCCGTCTTGGGCTGCAAGCCCAACAATTTTTTAATGGCATCCGAGGTGTGGGCTTTAGCCTTTCCTTCCAAATATCTACCCAAAAGAATAAGAGCGATAATGATAGATGAGGTATCAAAATACATAACAATCGGAATATCAAGTTTTACCAATATCCCGGGAATAAGAGTGGTTAGAAAAGAATAAAAATAAGCAGCCGATGTTCCAATAACGATTAAGGTATCCATTGAAACAGTTTTGTTTTTTAAGCCCGAAAGGGTTGCCTGATAGAAACCTTTCCCTGCCCAAAATTGCACCAATCCTGTAACCAATAAAAGAAAGTAACCGTTTGAAAGAAGATCGAAAACAAACTTTAATCCCAAAAAACCAAAAACACCCGAAAACCATTGAGGGAAACTACCGATAAAAACAAGGAGACTTAAAATGGCCGCAATAATTACCTTAAAACGTAGATCTCTTAATCCCTTTTGGTTCTCTTTTTCTTTAAGATTATTTACTTCTTCAAGGCTACCGTTTTCCTTTTGCATTAAGGCTTTATAGCCGGCTTCATGTACGGCTTTTTCGATCGTTTTTTGATCCAGATTTTTTATTGCTTCAACGGTTGCCTGTTCGTTACCGTAATTGACCCAAACATTCGAAACGCCCGGAACACGTTTAAGTTTCTTCTCAATCAATTTGGCACATGAGGCACAATGCATCCCGATTATGGGAAAGGAGAGTTTCATTTTTCCGGAGTCAGCCATTAGAATTAGAGTTTCTCAATAACCTTCATCACCTCTTCGGTCGTTTCTTCAACTTTGCCTTTCCTGATCGAATCGGCCACGCAGGTTTTGAGGTGGTTATTAAGAATCAAATGGTCAACCTGTCTTAAGGCTGACTGAACGGCCAAGGACTGGTGAACAATATTGATGCAATATTCATCCTTTTCAACCATCGAAATAATTTTTCTTAAATGGCCATCGGCAATTTTTAGCCTATGAATAAGTTTCTGTTTAGTATCTTTAGTTCTTAATTTTTTCATTTGCCTCTTGATTATTGTTTATTAAAAGTTAATAATCTATGAATCCCCCTGGGGGGGATTAGATTAATAATAAGACAGAACCTTAGATAAGTCAATATATGAACACCATTTTCTTAAGCTTTATTACCGGCCTAACCACCGGAGGAATATCCTGTTTGGCCGTACAGGGAGGGCTTTTGGCTTCATCAATCGACAACCAGGGCGATACCAGTATCGGCAAAAAAGAAAACATTAAACACGTTCTGCTGTTTTTAACCGCCAAACTCATTGCCTATACCATTCTTGGTTTTTTACTCGGTTTTATCGGTTCTTTTTTGATTATTTCAATTAAAATCCAGATAGTTTTACAAATATTAATCGGCATCTTTTTAATCGGAACAGCTGCCAGACTTCTGGATATCCATCCCTTCTTTAGACACTTTACAATCACGCCTCCGAAATTCATCTTTCGTCTGCTTAAAAAAGAGAGCGGAAAGAACAGTTCTTTTACGCCCGCTTTTCTGGGAGCTCTGACTGTCCTTATCCCCTGCGGTATTACTCAGGCCATGATGATGGAGGCTATCGCCACCGGGAGTCCAATTAAGGCAGGAGCCATTATGTTTGCTTTTATTCTGGGAACCAGTCCTGTCTTTTTCCTGTTAGGTCTAGCCGCTGTTGAGATGTTTAAAAGAAAGATTTTCACAGGGATCGCAGCCGGCATTATTTTTATTTTCGGAATACTTTCTTTTAATAATGCCATCGCTCTTTCAGGTTCTTTATATACCATTCAAAATCTGTATGGAGTCATTACCAATAAAGAAATTGTTTATCCGGATAGCACTCCCAAAACTAATAAAAAGGGGGTTCAAGAGATAACCGTCTATATTACCGGTCAGGGCTACACTTCCGATATTAATACTTTAAAAGCAAATGTTCCTGTCCGCCTGACACTCAAAAGTGATAACTCCGCCGGTTGTGCCAGAGCTTTTACCATTCCGTCTCTGGGGATAAGAAAAGTATTGGCACCAAATGCGGAAGAAACCATTGAATTTACGCCTACCAAAACCGGAATTCTTTTCTATAGCTGTTCCATGGGTATGTATACCGGCAGCTTCAGGGTTGTTAACTAAAAATGTCGAATATCACCAAAAAATATAAAGTTGAAGGCATGAGTTGCGAAAGCTGTGCCAAAATGATCGAAATTGATTTGGAAGATGTTAACGTCACGAAGGCTTTATGCAATTTTGCCAAAGCAGAATTGGAAGCCACCTTTGATCCAAACACTGTCTCCGAAGAAAAGATTATTCAGACGGTACAGAAGAACGGATATAAATTGACAGAAAAATAAAACTTAGCGGAGAGTGTCTTTCCCTACCCACTTACGAAGTACTTCAGGAACCGTAATCGAACCATCTTCATTTTGGTAATTCTCCAAAATCGCAACAATTGTGCGACCAATAGCAAAAACAGTGCCGTTAAAGATATAGACATATTTGTTACCCTCATCACTTTTATATTTAATATTTAAACGCCTGGCCTGATAGTCTCTGGCTTTGGAAATCGAATGTGTTTCCCGATACTTCCCCTGCCCCGGCATGAAGGTTTCAATATCACAAGTCTTAGAAAGAGGAAAGGCCGTGTCCCCGGCCGCTAATTTAACCAATTGATAGGGGAGTTCCAAATCAGCCATTAGTCCTTCGGAGACGGAAAGCATTTCTTTATAAGTTTCCTCTTCTTCCTCAGGTTTTCCATAAACCACCATCTCCACTTTATCGAACTGGTGCAATCTTAAAATTCCTTTAGTATCTTTACCATAACTTCCCGCTTCCCGTCTAAAACAGCTCGAAAAAGCAACATACTTTAAAGGTAAATTCTCAAGAATTTCATCCTTGTGCATGGGAACGGTTGAATGTTCCCCCGTTCCGACCAAATACAAATCCAAATCTTTTTGTTTTTCCCCTTCCAAGTCAAAATCCTTAACAAAGTAATAATTCTCGTTTCCTCCAGCCTGCCAATAACCCAAACCTTCGGTTATTTCTTTCTTAATAAGCATTGGTGGAAAAACCGGAATAAAACCTTTTTTGGTTAATCTCTCCATCGCCAGATTAATCAAGGCCAATTCCAATAAAACCGCATCACCTTTAAGGTAGGTAAATCTGGATCCGGCAATTTTTGAAGCTCTTTGGGTATCGATAATTCCCAAGGCTGTCCCTAATTCCAAATGATCTTTAGGGGTAAAGGAAAATTTCTTTGGCTCACCAACTTTTTTAATAATCTCTTTGTTTTCTTCAGGTCCGGCCGGAACATCATCCTCAACCATGTTGGGAATCTGATAAAGAGTACTTTTAAGATCAATTTCAATTTCCGAAAGCTTTGGTTCTTTTACTTCAAGTTCTTTCTTAACTCTTTTTCCTTCTTCAATATCTTTTCCTTCGGCCGCTTTATTCCTTTCTCCCCTCAGATTCTCGACTTCTATCAAAAGTTCCTTTTTCTTTTCTGCCAATTCCAGGGCTTTTTCAACCAAGGAAACATTAGTAAAACCTCTTTTGGCCAGGCTTTTTAATACTTTGGCTTTGTTTTCTAAAATAAACTTCGGGTCAAGCATATAAATATTATAATCCTAAACTACCGGAAATTCCCTGCATTGCGTTCAAGGTTAAATCGATAAAATCGGGCAACGGAATTCCCAGTTTATCGACACACTCTTCGATCTGTTCCCTTTTTACACCGCCCGCAAAGGCTTTTTCTTTCCATTTTTTTAAAACACTCTCAGTAGTGACCGAAGATAGTTTTTTGTCAGGCCTGACCAAAGCCACAGCCACAATTAAGCCTGTCAGCTCATCACAGCAATATAGAGACCATTCCAGTGGGTTTTTGGGCGGGTTATTCTTGGTGTGGGCAAAATTGTGGGAAAGAATAGCCGAAATAATATCTTCCCCCTCCTCCCCTTCTTTCTTTAACCAATCAACCATTAAAAGGGTATGTTTTTCCGGAGTGTCTTTAGTTTTCTCATAATCCCCGTCGTGCAAAAGACCAACTATTCCCCATTTTTCTTCATCTTCCTTAAAATGTTTAGCCAAAGAACGCATGACCGCCTCAACCGAATAACAATGCTTCCTAAGATTCGGTGATTCCATATTGGCATGAAGAAGGTTTAAAGCTTTGTCTCTGGTAATCATTTGGTTACTTCCTTTAATCGCTCTATTACTTTTTCTTTCGGATATGACGAAAGAAATTGTCCGGCACGGGGTCCGAATTCTTTGCCGATAAAAACAAGATAAATTGCCGAGAAAGCTTTTTTGATATCCATTTTCATTTCCTTGGCTTTTTCGTATAAAACCTGCTGTAGTCTATCCGCATCTTCTTCTTTCTCAATCAACCCAATTATTTCTTTCAAAAAGGTTTTTTGCTCTGCGGTTAGTTCTACTTCCGGTGCTTTTTCGGCCATTTCCAAACGAAATTCTTCAGGAGCAAACTGCTTCAACCAAATCAAGGCATATTTTTCTCTTTCTTTTAAAAGATCTATTTCTTCTTTGGTTAGTTTACTTCCCTTAGTCTCTTCAAACTTTTTAACCAAATCTTTTTCTTTATTCTGAAGATTAATAGCTACATCCCTGAATCTGGGTAAAAAGAGATCGGTTGTTGAAGGCAGTTTATTGATTTGCGAAAGTTTAAAAGTCCGGCTCAAGTTTTCATCCCCTCCTGCAATAAAAGCTTTCCAACAGCGGTCATATTCATCAAACAGATCCGGAATTGTAAAATTGCCGACCGGATTAAATTCAATTTGTTCCCGATAATCTTGTCTGGTAAAAAGAAAGCGGGCCAGTTCGGGAGGCAAAAATTTAACGATATCGTGGGCTTTAAGACCCAAACCTTTTGAAGAAGACATCTTTTTTCCTCCATAAAGAAAAAATTCATAAGGCAATTTAAAGGGTTGAGGGTATTTAAAAACCTCCTTTACAATTTCCATAGCGATATCATATGAGCCCCCTGCCGAAGCGTGATCTTTACCTGCTCCTTCAATTGTTACTCCAAGCACTTTCCAGTGTGCAGCCCAATCAACCTTCCAGGGTAGTTTTCCGTACTTTCCGCCAAAGGGAGAAACCTTACCCTCATGGCCACAGCCTTTAGCCCAGGTAACCATATCTTCCTCACACTTGTATGAGACTTCTTTGCCGTCCCAGGCATAAACTCTGGTTGTTCCCAGTTTGCCACACTTTTCGCAAATTACCTGGAAAGGCAACCAGCCCTGTTTGGCTTTTTGGCTACCGCTTATTTTTTGATAAATGTCCTGAATTTTAGTCAAGTTGTCCAAAGCCAGACGGATTACCTCGTCAAACTTACCTTCATGATATAAATCCCAGGAGGATAGAAACTTGGCTTCAAAGCCCAAACTTATAAGGGTGTCTTTAAGATCTTGAGCCAAAAGCTCGGCCAAGCTCCCAAAACCCTTTATAGGTGAGGGGATCGCCCTTAAAGGACAACCGGCATAGTCTTTTAATTCCTCCTTAAACTCGGGTGGAAATTCGTCTGCATGGTCAAAATCGTTGATAACAAAAGTAAAAGTAGCCTCCTTACCCGCATCTTTTAAAGCTCTAAAAATAACCGAGTGAATTAAAGGTCCTCTTAAGGATCCTATATGCGAATAGCCTGAAGGGGTCTTCATATCGTCGACCCAGTAAGGAGTAAATTTTTGGGAAGCAATGATGTCTTTTGCGATTTTATCTGCCCAATGCATGTTCATGCCTATTGTAGCAGGAATTAATCAATCGCCAAAATCTCGTAAGTGAGGTTTCCGGCCGGGGCTTCAACATCGACCTTTTCGCCGATTTTCTTACCGTACAAAGCTTTACCCAAAGGGGATTCCGGAGAAATCTTTTTATTGACAGGGTCGGCTTCCCATTCACCAACAATGTCAAAGGTGATTTTGCCCCCGCCGGTCTTAACCGTAACCTTGGTTCCAACATCAACACCGTTCTTTTTTCCGTTACCATTGGTCGTAACGGCATTTTTGGTAACATATTCGAGCTCGGCAATACGACCGTCCAAAAACTCCATTTCCTCTTTGGCGTTGGCATAATCGCTGTTTTCGTTCAAATCACCCTCTTGTCGGGCATAAGAAAGCCGCTCGACTAATTTTGGTCTTTTAACATTGACCAACTCGTCAAGCTCAACTTTTAAGGCTTCCAAGCCTTCTTTGGTTAACTGTACTGGTTTTATCATTTTTGGGCTTAAAAAAACCTCTCCTTTTTTGCTGTTGGAGAGGGACTTTCTCTTGTTTTCCAACAGGCTACTTACCTCTAATACAGGTAAAGTTCAAGCCTGAAGTGAGAAAACAAATTTCAGTCACAAGGCAAAATTGTAAGGCCGAAGAGTCTGTTTGTCAAGAAATCAGACTATATCAAATAAAACTTTTATTTGAGCTCAAAAACCACCATTATGTCCTTGGAAACAGTCGATGAACCCGGCTCAACTGCCGGTCCTCCGCCCCCAGCCTCTTTTAGGGAATAAGAAACAGGGCTAATTGAACTGCCGGATTCCTGAATACTGACAATTCCACCCAATTTTTTTCCACCCGCAATGGCCATGATTTCCGCCTTATTTCGGGCATCCTTAATAGCCTCCTGCATTAAGCTTGTTTCAACCTCATCTTGGTTTTCAACCGTAAAGTTTGGTCCGTAAACATTAGTCGCTTCAGTTTTGAAAAGCTCGGCTGCAAATTCAGAAGCTTTAGCCGTGTCTCTTAGCTTAATCGAGAGCGAATTATTGACATGCCACTGGCTTGGTCTGGTTTTCTGCTTTCCGTCCTCCCAATAAGATTCCTCTCCCTGATAGACGCTTAGATTTTCCGTTTTGATATCGTTTTTATCGATACCAAAATCAACCGCCACTTGAGTTATTGACTCCATTTTCTTGTTTACCTCATCAATAGCTTCCTGCTTGCTGTCCTTAGTTGAGCTAACTCCGGCTGAAAAGGAGGCAACTTGGGACTTAATCTGAGTCTTGGCCGATCCTGAAACAGTGACTGTTTCAGGTGTTGATAGCTGAATTTTCCCCCATTTAATATCCTTAAAGGGAATCACTAGAAGAGCGGCAAAAATAACAGCCATGACCACCACCCCAGCAATCGTATAATGAATAAAATTTGATTTAGTCTCCATTTTTTGTCACCTCCCCAACCTTCAATTCATTGTACAACAAGAAATTTGTTTGTGGAGCCAAAAAAAGGTAAAATTACAGGCTATAAGGCCCCATCGTCTAGTGGACTAGGACATCAGGTTCTCATCCTGGAAACTCCGGTTCGAATCCGGATGGGGTCACAAACATAATGTCTAATTTTTACTCCTTTATCATCCCCGCCTTTAACGAAGAGAAATATCTTCGGAATTGCATCATGTCTATCAAAGGGCAGGAACCGAAGAACTTTGAGATTATCGTTGTTGATAATAATTCAACCGATAAAACCAGTGAAATTGCCATGTCTTTGGGTTGTAGGGTTGTTAAAGAGAAAAAACAGGGTTTATCGAATGCCAGAAACGGAGGCGCCAAGGAAGCCAAAGGCAATATTCTTTGTTTTGTTGATGCTGACGGAATACTTTACAAGAATTGGTTATTGTTAGCCGATAAAAACTTTATAGAAAAAAATGTTGATGTCGTAACCGGAACAGAAACGTACTACCACAAAAACCCGCTTAAGATTGTCTGGTACGGCTTGTTTACCGTTATTGCCTATTCTTCTTCGATTATCTTAAAAGCGTTGTCCGGCAAACTTTATTTAACCGGAAATAGTTTAGCTATTAAAAAAGAGCTTTTTGAAAAATTGGGCGGTTTTGAACCTGTGGTTGCCGAAAGTTTTTATCTGAGTAAAAAGTTTTGGGCTCAAAAAAACACGAAGGGAGTCTACATTCCAAAAATGACTATTAAGTATTCTTCAAGGGGCTTTGACAAAAAGGGATACCTTAAAACAATTGCCTACTGGACCTTCAGTACTCTTAAAAGAAGGGCGCAGGAAAAGTACAACTATCTTAGAAACCCTTAAGCTTTCTTTAAGGCAACTTTCAAAACATCCTCAACGTTTTCGGCAAAGACAAATTTTATATCATCCCTTACGGCTTTAGGAATATCATTTAAATCCTTTTTATTGTCTTTCGGCAAAATAATTGTCTTTAAACCAGCCCTATGTCCGGCTATCACTTTTTCCTTAACCCCACCAATTTCCAAAACTCGGCCTCTTAAAGTAATTTCTCCGGTCATACCGGTATCTCGTCTAACCGGTGTTTTAGTTAATGCCGAAACAAGAGCTGTGGCAATAGCTGTACCGGCCGAAGGTCCGTCTTTGGGTACTGCTCCTTCCGGAACATGAATATGAACATCCATATTTAAAGCAAAGTCATCCTTCAATTTTAATTCTTCAAAGTGCGACTTGGCCCAAGTAAAAGCTGCCTTAGCCGATTCTTGCATCACCTCGCCCAATTGTCCGGTTAGAGTTAATCTTCCCTTACCCGGCATTAAGGCCACTTCAATGAAAAGAATTTCCCCACCAACGGCCGTAACCGCCAAACCGGTCGACATGCCGATTTCATCTTTCTTTTCGGCAATTAAGGACGAAAACTTCTGTGGTCCCAAGTATTTGTGAACATCCGAAAACTTAATATCTTTAACAAATTTCTTCTTTTCGGCAACGACTCTGGCAATCTTCCGCAAAATGGAAGCTAAATTTCTTTCCAAATCTCTGACGCCGGCTTCTCTGGTATAGCGGTTAACAATTTCTTTTAAAGCCGTCTTTTCAAAGGTGATTTTTCTACCTTCAAGACTATGGAGCTTCAATTGTTTAGGTAAAAGGAAGTTTTTGGCAATATTAAACTTTTCTTCTTCGGTATAACCGGGAAAGGTAATTATCTCCATTCTGTCTTTTAAGGCCGGGGGGATGGTATCCAAAACGTTGCCGGTTGCGATAAACATGACTTCGGACAAATCAAAAGGAACTTCCAGGTAATGATCCGAAAACTCCCTGTTTTGTTCGGGATCCAGTGCTTCAAGAAGAGCACTGGAAGGATCGCCCCTGAAATCAATTCCGATTTTATCAATCTCATCAAGCATGAAGACGGGATTTTTGGTACCCGCGTTTTTAATGCCCTGAACAATTCTTCCCGGTAAGGCCCCGACATAAGTTCTTCGGTGTCCCCTAATTTCGGCTTCATCCCTAATTCCGCCCAAGGAGACTCTAACAAACTTCCGGTTTAAGGCTTCGGCAATTGATTTGCCAATAGAAGTTTTACCAACTCCGGGTGGACCGATAAAGCAAAGAATGGTCGGCTGGGCTTGGGATTTATCTTTCCCTTTCATTTTCTTTTCTCTTTCTTCCCGAAGTTTCATGACAGCCAAAAATTCAACAATCCGCTCTTTGGCTTTATCCATACCGTAATGTCGGTCAGCTAAAATCTTAGCGGCTTTCTTAAGGGAAACATTATTTGGTGTTACCCTGCTCCAGGGCATATCGACCAACCAATCCAGGTAATTACGCAAATAGGCTCCTTCAGGGTTATGCGGTGACATCTGGCTTAACCTTTTCAGTTCTTTTTCGGCTCTTTTTTTAACTTCCTCCGGCATACCCGCTTCTTTAATTTTTTGTTTGTATTCGGCAATTTCTTCAGAAGAAATTTCCCCATCTTCATCTTCACCCAATTCCTGTTCAATCGTTCTTTTCTTTTCCCGAAGCATGGCCTTGCGCATTTGATCTTCAAATCTTTTTTGCGTCTTTGAAGAAATGGTTTTTTCCAAATCCAAAACATTTATTTCTTTAGTGATAAGCTCAAGTACCTTAACGGCTCTTTTTTTCAAGGAAAGAGTTTCCAACAGAACCTGTCTTTCGGCTGTTTTTATTTCCAAAAGCGAAGCCACCTGATCAACTAATTCAACCGGTTCAACCTGACCGGAAATAATTTTCATCACGGTTGTCACTTCAACCTGTTTCCCCAGATTAATCGCTTTTTTAAACTGCTCACTCAGTTTATTGATAACAGCCTTAACTTGGGGCGTATCTTCTTTTACCTCGTTAATTTCATTTATCTTACCGATTAAATAAGGTTCATGGGCGACAATCTCTTTTAACTGAATCCTGGCCTGACCTCTTATCAAAGCATGAATTTCCCCATCGGTTTGCATCATTTGGGTGATAGTTGCAATTGTTCCAATTTCAAATAAATCACTTTCATCCGGGTCAGCCGTCCGGGGATCTTTTTGCGTAAAAATAGCAATGACCCGGTCTTCCTGAAAAGCGGAGTTAACCGCCAAAACGGATTTAGAGCGGCCAAAGGAAATTAAAGTATCGGTATGAGGAAAAACAACCGAACCGCGAACGGCAACAACCGGAACTTTTCTGGTAAGTGAAATATTTTCCTGCTTCATTGAACTTGTCTTAGCAGTCTATCAATAGTACTGCTAATTGTCAACCTTTTTTTACGATTGAAGAAAAAAATCTTTTAATAAAGAAGGAAACTGAAGATCCAATGATTATTCCGCCAATAACATCAATAACCGAATGAACATTAGCCAATACTCTTCCCAAACCAACAGCTAGAGCCGAAAGAAGAAAAATAAAACCGGTTTTTTTATTGTAAAGAAAAATCATCACCGCAATTGAAAAGGCGGCCGTGGCATGTGATGAAGGAAAACCATTTCCTTCAGGAATAGTTAAAGTCAGAGGCGGATAACCGTTAACCTGAAATGGTCTGACGGAGGGAATAATAAATTTAATAAATTCAGAAATTCCCCAAGCAATGAGAGCCGCCAGAAGAGCCTGAAAAGCAACTTCTTTTTTTATTCTTCCTTTAATGGCCCATAAACCCAAAAGGCTCCCGACCATTATCCAAATTAAAAAACTGGCCAGGAAAGTTACCGGCCAATCAGCTACCTCATTAAGAAGAATGTCATTCATGAATTACAATGCGGGTACCCGGATTATCAACCGATGCCCTGGCAATTTTCTTTCCTTCGGGTAAAACCGGAGCTGCCCAAAAGTAAATCTTTTCGGCCATCGGTGTCGGCAAGTTAACGCAACCGTGTGAGTGAACCTTTCCGAAATCATTGTGCCAATAAGTTCCATGCAAACTATAACCCCGATAACCCGGAATCTTGTCATTCTCAAAAAACATAACGTAAGGAACATTGGGCAGATAATAATAATATTTACCCTCCCCGCCTTCCATTTTAGTAGCCCTCATCTTGGACCAAATTCGAAATTCTCCCTGCGGTGTGGGTGTCCAGGGAAGACCGGTTGAAACTAATGTTTCCAAATACAGATTGCCACCTTCCCAAGCCCTTAGTTTTTGATCCGACAAATCAACTTCAATCCATTTATCCTCAACAGAACTACCAAGGACTTGGGTATATTTTGAAGCTTTCTCTAAAGCTAAAGGCGGAACCGTAACCTTTTGGCCTTCCCAAGTACCGACCGTTTCACTGGTTATCGCATCTTCCGTCAAGAGTGGGGCAGCACAACAGCTGTTCCTGGGCACTCTTTTAAGAGTCAAGGCAATGGTTGAAATAGCAATAATCAAGGTTGCCGAAGCCAGATAAAGAAGCGAAAGTCTAGGGTTTTTTTGATCTTTCATAAAAATATCCTAGCACAATTTTTGCTATTTAAACAAGCAATAGATATACTAATTTTTAAGATGAGTTTGACCCATCCGATTATAAAAAGTTTCCCTTTTGCCTTTCAGGGTTTAAAAACAGCCCTAAAAGACGAACCTAACTTTAAAATTCATCTAACCTTCGCCTTAATCGCCATTATTCTTGGTTTTCTTCTTAAACTGACCGGTCTTGAGTGGTTACTTTTAATAACCACCATCGCTTTTGTCATCATTATGGAACTGGTTAATACTTCCCTTGAGTCGATCGTTAATCTGGTCAGTCCGGAGATAAAAGACGCGGCCAGAAAAGCTAAAGATGTGGGAGCGGCGGCTGTTTTAGTATCAGCCATCTTCTCGGTAGCGGTTGGTCTTCTTTTATTCCTACCGAAAATCCTCAAGCTTTTTTAAAGAAGGAGAGCAACAACTCCAAGGGCTATACAGTAATAGGACAGTAGCCTGTATCTGCTGCTTTGAAGTAATTTCAAAACCAAACCGATGGCCAAAAAGCCAGCCAGAAAAGCAAAGATAAAACCAATCGAGTAAAAACCAAAATCCACCGGCTTGCCTAAATTGGAGATAATTTCAAGTAAATTGGCTCCCAAAATAGCCGGAACAGAGAGAAGAAAAGAAAAGGTGGCTGCCTTTTTTCTTTCCATTCCCAAGTTCACTCCGGCAAAAATGGTTGCCCCCGATCTGGATATTCCGGGAATAATGGCAATTGCCTGAAAGATACCGATAACAAAAGCGAAAAAGCCGTTTATTTCTTTCTTCCCTTCTCTTTTTTTGGAAGTAAAGAAGTTTAAAAAAGCCGTTATCAACAAAGCCGCTCCAACCAGTTTGACGCTGTTAAAAAGGCCCTCGATTTGGTCCTTAAAGAAAAAACCAATAATGACAACCGGGATGGTCCCCAGAACAAGATAGCCCAAATACTTTGGCGAGAGTTTAAAAATTTCCTTTCTGAAAAAGAAAAGGACGGCAAACAAAGTCCCAAAATGGAGGGTCACATCAAATAAAACACCTGGTTGGGAAAAGGACGGCAAGAGTCTTTGAAAGATAACTAAATGGCCAGAGGAGGAAACCGGCAGAAACTCGGTAAAACCCTGAACTAAACCTAAAAGGGCGGCCCAAAAAAGCTCCATATAGCCATCATACCATATTTGCATTTCCAACCTATTATGGGGTAAAATAGCCTCCTGACCGTTTAGCACGTTTAAAAAAGCGCCCAAAATTAAACTAAATTAAGGAGTAGATTAGTGAATAGAATCGATATAAAACTTGAAAAGTTGCTAGTTGCATTAGTGATGGGTTGCCCGACGTGTGGATACCCCAGAGATGAATTTCTGTTAAAAGCCACATCATTGGGTCATACCCACCCCCTTATCGAAATAAAAGACTTAACCGATATAGGATTTGTACGATTCGATGAACCTGACGAAAAAAGAGAAATCGGGGTTTTTAAACCTCTTCCTCCGGCATACGAATACCTGACAAGTCGAGGTTATAACGTAGTTAGAATCTGATAATTTCAATTGGGCGCCTGATGAGATGCAATGATGCATATTGCATCTCAACTGAATATTCCAGTAAGGATTGCCTTACTGTTAATGTTTCGTATTTTTGTTATACAGGCCGGGAGTTTTAACACCAACAAACATTTACCATGTTGGGTTAAAAATATACTTCCGGCCTTTTTTTTGAAGTTAGCCGGCTCCACCGCCACCACCACCGCCACCACCACCGCCACCACCTGAAAAGCCACCTCCACCCCCGACACCATGAGCACCGTATGAAGAGGATGTAAAACCTGAGGAAACGGCATTTAAGCTACTCGAAAGAGCGGCAAAAGAAGTTTGGAAATTACTGATACCCGCAACACCACCATGATCGGAAGAAAAACCGGCCATATAAATCCCCGAATTATTAAAGGCTTTTGAATACTTAATCGGTAATTGCGAAAGAGCTTTTAAGGAAATACCCAAAGCACATCCGTAAACCAGATATTTTTCCCAAAGAATGACCGAGTCAATTGAATAATTTTTAGTTACCGAATAATCCTTCAGCCAGCGCTTAAAAGCCAGCCAACCGGCCAACTCTTTACTGCCCATTTGTGATTTTTTGTCCATAAAGGTCCGCAGGATAAGAATCAGGACAAAACAGCCAAAATTAACAGGTAAAGAGAGCCCATAAACAACTAAGCCATAAATGCCCCCGAAGACGGAAAAAACCGGGACAAAAAAGACATAGAAAAATAAACCAAGTCCCAACAAAACCGCCTCAACCGTGACTTTCTTTTTGGCTTCCATACTTTCCGGGGTTAAAATTCCTTTTTCAATAATGCCGTCTTTGGCATCATCCATCCATTCCTTCCAAAATTCATATGTTTCCATTCTTTTGGTGGTGCTGTAATTTTTTATGCTTTCAAAAGAAACAATCTCAACCGATGGTGGAAAAATAAATTCCAAGAGGTTCTTCTCTTCTTTGGTTATCGTTTTATTTTCCCGATAATTTTTATCTTTTAAGACCAAGGAATATTCATCTTTATCGCCAAAGAGGGTTTTCTTCCCCCCTTTCTTGAAATCAATTACTAATATTTTTCTTCTGACTAAATCAAGAATGGTGGCCACAATTGACTTGCCGGTTGGCTTAAAACCGGGACTGACCAAAGCCTCAACCAGATACGGAGGTAAATCTGACGGCGGTTCATGCAGTTTTCCGGCTAAATTAACTTCAGGCAGTTTTTCATCCTTTCCTACCTTAAACCACTTTTTAGTCCAATAAATAACCCTTAAGATAAGTCCTAAAGTTAAAATAATTAAAATAACGGGTACAACCATATTGGTGATGGTGGTTTTCAAACCAAAACCTTTTTCTTCTTTTTGAATTTCGGCCAGGGTTAATTTGCCCGTTTGGCCGTTTACAAAATTGCCCTTCGGAAATAAAACTCGAACCTCAAAAAAAGTATTGGCGGCTAAATTGGAAGCTTCAAACGAGACTTCATTTTCGGAAACTATTTTAACCGTACCGTTTAAAGGCCCGTGACCATAAGCCCAAATCTGATTGTCGATAACTTTTTGGGGCAAGATAACTTTGGCTCCAACAAAGTCCGTTCCGATAGCCCACTCATCCCCAACCAGTTGCCAATAAAATTCAGCCGTATCGGCCTGATTGATAACCGCATTTTCTACTTTATAAGAAAGAGTGAAGGTTTTTTGTTCATCAACGGCTGTGTAGAACCACTTAAGATAAAGTTTATCCGCACTTTCGGTTACTTGGTAAGTTCCGGGTTGACTGGAATCATTAAGCAGATATTCTTCTTCTCCTTCTTTTAAATAAATCTCCCTTATTTTGAATTTATCACAGGCAGTTTTTTTGTTTTTGCACTTAGGTTGTAAATTAATCCATTCATCAGCCCAGGAATAACTGCCGGAAAAAGAATAGGTCCGAACTTCAGCAATATTGGCCGAACCGTCGGGATTGATAACCACTCCAACACCAACTGAGGGAATCGAATACTCTTTAGCAAACACCTTTCCCGGAAAGAAGAAAAGGACAAACAAAAACAAGAAAAGGAAAACGAGTTTTTTCATATTAATTTCTTTAATCATATAGCCCAAAAGGTTTTAAAACAATTCATGTTCTTTTCTCAGCTAAATTTCAGCTTTAGCGTATAATATACTCTCAAATGAAAATTTTAGTAATTGAGGACGAACACAAGATTGCTAATTCAATTAAGAAAGGCCTTGAGCAAGAATCGTATGCCGTTGATGTTACCTATAGCGGCACCGACGGCTTCGATATGGCTTCCTCTGAGGAATACGATGTTATTATTTTGGACTTAATGCTTCCGGATATGGACGGCATCGAAATCTGCCACAAGTTACGCCAGGAAAAGATAAACACCCCAATTTTAATTTTAACGGCCAAAGGACAACTTGAAGATAAAGTCAAAGGTTTAAACTCGGGCGCCGATGATTATCTGACCAAACCTTTTGCTTTTACCGAACTCTTAGCCCGAATAAGGGCTCTTTCCCGAAGACCCAAAACCAACTTAGGACCAGTTCTTAAATACGAGGATTTAACTTTAAATACAATTAGCTTTGAGGTCAAAAGAGGAGAAAAAGAGATTAAACTTTCAAAGCAAGAGTTTGCACTGTTGGAGTATCTTTTGAGACACGCCGGAACAATCTCAACCAAAGATCAAATTATCAATAATGTCTGGGATTATGATGCCGACATTTTACCCAACACGGTTGAAGTCTATATCGGTTATTTAAGAAACAAAATCGATAAACCTTTTAAAGGAAAACCAAACTTAATTCTGACTTTAAGGGGTTTTGGTTATAAAATCGGAAAGGAGAATCATGTTTAAATCAGCCAGAATCAAACTAACCATTTGGTATTTTTTAATTGTCATGATCGTTAGTGCTTCTTTTAGTACGGTCATCTACCAGGTTTTAACCTCAGAACTTGACCGGGTTGAAAGGATGCAGCGCACAAGAATTGAAAATAACCAACCTGCGGGCATACCTCCAATCATTGATAACGAAACCAGACGCTTTTTTTACTTAGATCCTGACTTAATTACGGAAACTAAAAACCGGATTAAACTAACACTGCTTTTAATTAACCTTGGAATTTTAGGAGCCTCAACCGCCGGTGGTTATTTCCTCTCCGGAAAAACCCTAAAACCGATCAAGGAAATGGTTGATGAACAAAACCGGTTTATTTCCGATGCTTCACACGAATTAAGAACACCCTTAACTTCTCTGAAAACGGAAATTGAGGTAGCCCTGAGAGGAAAAAGAATAAGTAGTTCAGAAGCCAGGAATCTTCTTTTAAGTAACCTTGAAGAAGTCGACAATTTGCAAACTCTTTCGGACAACTTGATTAAACTGGCCCAGTACCAAAAAGGTAAGAATGGATTAGTCATTACCAAATTCTCCATAAGAGAAATCGTCCTTGAGGCTGTTAAAAAAGTGGTCAAACTGGCCAAAGGGAAAAACATTCAGATTATCGATAAAACTAAAAACCATTACCTCTTCGGCGAAAAAGTATCCTTAACGGAAATGTTAACCATTTTCCTCGATAATGCCGTTAAATACAGTCCGGAAAAATCCAAAGTAACAATTGCAACAGAAAAAAGCGACAGCCGTCTCCAAATTATGATTACCGATAAAGGCTTTGGTATTGCCAAAAAAGATATACCTCATATTTTTGACCGCTTTTATCGGGCCGACCAATCAAGAAATAAAAATAAAACCGCCGGTTACGGCCTTGGTTTATCAATCGCCAAAGAAATTGTTCAAAGACATAAAGGAACCGTAAAAGTCGAAAGCAAAGTTGGTCAAGGTACAAAATTCATCGTTTCTCTGCCCCTTATCGAAAATAAAAAAGCTTAAGCTTTTTCTCAGCTTGCTTTAATAAATTAACCTAGATGAAAAAAATTATGCCATTCGTTAAAAGTTTATTTCAAAACCGCATCCGGGCGGCTTTTGTCATCGTCGGAATCATTGGTGTTTCTTTCATTCTTTTTAAATCTTTCGGGACGAAAAAAAATACCGTTCAAGTTCAAACTCAAGCGGTCGAAAAAGGAACAATCGTCTCCTCAATCTCCGTCTCGGGACAGATTATTTCCTCTAATATCATTAACATCAATTCAAGCGCCAATGGTTTGGTCAAAAATGTTTTTGTTAAAGACGGCGATAAGGTTTATGCGGGGCAAAAAATTGCTGAGTTAACCCTGGATTCGGACGCCCAACAAAAGGCGACAGCCGCTTATACTTCATATCTTTCAGCTAAAAGTAATCTTGACTCAGCCAATGTTTCTTTGTGGTCCTTGGATTCGCAAATGTTTGCCGCCAATCAAAAGTTCATCAACGATGCTGTCGCCAGAGACTTGGCAACAAATGACCCGACTTATATCCAAGAACATGATGACTGGTTGGCTGCTGAGGCAAAATACAAAAACCAGCAAAATGTTATTGCTCAGGCCAAACTATCTCTTGGTAGCTCTTGGCTTTCTTATCAAAGTCTTTCCCCCGTTATTTATGCACCTCTTTCGGGAGTTATTACCAACATTACCCTAGTCCCCGGAATGTCGGTTAGTTCCACCTCCAGTCAAAGAGTCGCTGTCCTTAAATCCGAGGGAACCCCTCTTGCCTCCTTTGATATTTCCGAAATCGACGTTTCCAAAGTCAAAGCCGGACAGAAAGCAACCGTTACCCTTGATAGCATTTCGGGTAAAACCTTTACCGGAACCGTTGTGTCCATTGATAAAATCGGTACGGTTACAAGTGGAGTCACCAGTTATCCGGCCATTATAAAATTTGACACCAACGCACCCGAAATTCTTCCCAATATGAGCTCAACCGCCAATATTATTCTGCAAACTAAAAGTGATGTTTTGATTGTTCCTTCTACGGCTGTTAAACAAACAAATGGTCAGTACACAATCGTCGTCGTTAAGGGAACGAAACAAGAAACGATTAATGTTGAGGTCGGTTTAACTTCCGATTCACAAACAGAAATCACTTCAGGCCTTTCTGAAGGCGACATTATCGTTACTTCACAAACCACATCTTCAACAACTACCGGTAGTTCCTCAACCAAATCAGTTTTCGGGGGAAGCAGTTTCGGCGGCGTCCAAAGAGTAATTGGTCGATAAATACTTCCATGATTAAAGTTAACCACCTGTCAAAAATATACAAAAACGATTCCGTTGAAACCGTTGCCTTAAACGATGTTTCTTTTGAGGTTAAAAAAGGCGAGTTTGTCGCCATTATGGGCCCTTCCGGTTCAGGCAAGTCAACCCTCATGCATATCATTGGAGCTCTTGATTCCCCGACTTCCGGGACATATTTTCTTGACGGACAAGACGTTGGGAAATTAAAAGACGATGAACTGGCAGAAATAAGAAACAAAAAAATTGGTTTTGTTTTTCAGTCATATAATCTTCTCCCCCGAACAACCGCGCTAAAGAACGTGATTATTCCCATGTACTATGCCCAAATTCCCAAAGAGGAACGGCTTAAAAAAGCCGAGAAATATTTATCCATGGTTGGCCTTAGTGATCGGATGGAACACTTTTCAAACCAGCTCTCTGGCGGCCAACAGCAAAGAGTCGCTATTGCCAGGGCTCTGGTCATGGATCCAAAAATTATCCTGGCTGATGAACCGACCGGTAATTTAGCATCCAGTCAGGGAGAGGAAATTATGGCCATTTTCAAAAAATTAAACCAGGAAGGCCATACGATTGTCATGATTACCCATGAACCTGACATCGCCAAATTTGCCAAAAGAATCATCACTCTAAAAGACGGTCAAATAGAAAGGGATCAGAAAAACAAATGGAATTAAAAGAATTATTTTTGGAAAGTCTTTCCACCCTAACCATCAATAAAATGAGAACGGGCTTGGCTACCTTGGGCATTGTCATCGGTATTGGCAGCGTTATTGCGTTGGTTTCCTTGGGGTCGGCCTCGCAAAAATCGGTTCAAAACCAAATCCAGTCTTTGGGGTCAAATCTATTAACGGTTCAGCCCGGAGCTCAAAGGTCGGGCAACGTCAGAAGTGCCATGGGCAGCAATACGACCTTAACTTACGATGACGCCAAAGCTATTTTAACCTCATCCCAAGTAACGACCGTTAAAAACGTTTCATCGGAAGTTTCCAGAAGAAGTCAGGTTACGGCCGGAAAAAATAATACCAACACGGAAATTATGGGCGTTACCCCCGCTTATTCGGAAGTTCGAAAACTGGGAATTGCCTCCGGCGTTTTTATCACTCAAAGGGATGTTGACGCTGTCGATAAAGTGGCTGTCTTAGGACCTCAGGTAGTTACCGATCTTTTCGGCGATGGTGTTAACCCGATTGGACAAAGTATCAGAATAAACAAACAATCCTTCCGAATAGTTGGTGTTACCGAGTCAAAGGGCGGATCGGGTTTCCAAAACCAAGACGATATAATCTTTATCCCCTTAACAACGGCTCAAAAGATTGTTTTCGGACAAACCAATATTAATTCCATTTCGATTGAAGCCAAAAGTGAAAGCGTCATGGTTGCGGCTCAGGACCAAGTCGGCTATCTGCTTTTGGCAAGGCACCACCTCAATAATCCTTCACAAGCTGACTTTTCAATTCTCTCCCA
>Ga0208980_10000118_pt1 | contig 38426 bp, 40 predicted proteins | sample WetSurMetagenome_3_FD_187993 | JGI IMG/M metagenome (GOLD analysis project Ga0208980, IMG submission 187993) | Wetland microbial communities from Twitchell Island in the Sacramento Delta, sample from surface sediment Aug2011 Site A1 Bulk (version 2) | ecosystem: Environmental > Aquatic > Marine...
CAGCGTGCTTTGGGACCCGTCCTACAGCCCGGCTTCGATTGACGTGGACAGCATCCCGGTCGGCGGAGCCGTGACGCCGTTCTCCTTCGCCTACGGCCCCCGTGGCATCGTGTTCTCGTTCAACTTTGTCTCCCTGCCCGTCGGGTCCGTGACCGATACCGTGGTCATCGGCACCGCCGCACCACTCTGGGCTACCAGCGACGCGGGAATCATCAACGGGACCACCGAGGATGCCCGGGCGCTGGTGCCGGTGCCCGAACCGTCCACTTTCGCCGGCCTGTTTGCCATGGGCCTCGCCGGGTTCGCCGCCTGGCGCCGTTTTCGTTGCTGAAGGTAGGGTACGTTGACCGCAGCCGCCCCGGTGGTGCTCCAGCCTCCGGGGCGGTGCCCTTTTCGGGTTGACGCTACGACGTGGCGGGGGGACGTTCCCAACACCATGAAGAAATCCAAAGGCCCCGAGTGCCACCCCGTCAGCAAGCCCGGTAAGCAGGGCAAGCTCGCTCAACCCAAGCCCCAGCCCAAGAAGGAAAAGGGAGGCGAGGTCGAGAAGTACGGCGGCTGACCCCTTTCACGCCCCACACAGGCACTGGCACGGACCGCCGCCCCGGTCGGGCTCACTCCCCGGCGGGGCGGTTGTGCTTCCGCCCCTCAGTTCGGCACCGCCGACGTCACCCGCCGAAGCTCGTTCTGCACCGCAATCAGCTCGAGTTTCCGTTCCATCTCGGGCGTGTGCATGTCCCCGTTCGCCATGTGGCACCGGTTGCACAGGCAGATTCCGTTCGTCGGGTCGAAGAACCGGTCCATGTTCCGCGTGATGTGCTGGTATTCCAGCATCTCCTTTCTGGTCGGACAGGCTGGCTCCTGATGACCGCATAGCTGGCAGGTGTAGTTGTCCCGAGCGAACACCGCCTTCTTCAGGTTCCGAAATTGCGCCGTTGCCCGCATCCCGGCCCGTTCCGCAAAGCGACCGTCGTAGTAGTGAGGGTTCCGCGGACCGCTTGCGGCGATGCTCACCGCTTCAGGCATACTCCGCGCCTTCATTCCGTAGTAGCGCATCCAACAGCGGACGTTTTCGCGTGTGCTTCCAAGCATGTCGGCAATCTCGGAGCAGCCTTTCTTGTTCTGGTAGTATTCACGCTCCAGCACTTCCCTCGAAATCTCTGGATGCTCGCCCGCCAGCAGCTTGGACAACTGAATCGAACGCCGCTCAATCTTGTGCTCGTCCATCCACTTGAACACCGTGCTTTCGCTGCACTGAAGCTCTCGCGCGATGTCGGGAACGCTCCGCTTCTTCTCGACGTATTCCAGTTGCAGGAACTCTGCGGAGATCATTTTCCCGTGCTTCAAGCGGTTCGCTTCCTTGACGCCACGCAGAGGGATTCCGAATCGGATCAGACTGTCCCGAACACCGGTAGGGTGGCACCGGACTTCCAATGCGATGTCGGACATGGTGCGCTTCTTCTCGATGTACTCGCGTTGCAGGAACTCGAGGGTGAGCCCGTTGCCGCGTTGAAGCAGTAACCCCTCCGAGACCGTCCGTCGGGGGATGCCGTGTTTCTTGACCCAGTAGTGAACGCCAATCGTGGTGACGCCCAGTTCCTTGGCAATCTGGCTGAGACTCTTGGTTTCGACCACGTAGGCGTTGACAAGCCAGGCGCGGTCCCGTAGTTGTGGGACTTGGTTCATTTGCGGCGCCAGTGTCGGGGCAACTCGCACTGGCGTCAATTCTTTCCAGGGTTGACTTCCGACTCCACCCGGGTCCACCTTCCCGACAGTTCCGCACTCCGGGCGCGCAAGCGCAGGAATTGACCAGCAGGCTTGGCACAGCCAGCCGGAGCGCGGCAGGCCAGAAGCGGACATGGTGTGCGGGGTTCCCCTCCCGCGAAGTTTGCCCGGCTACCGCTTCGTCGGACGTGTTAAGCAGCAGTAATCAATCAACACGTTCGATTCTATGGCTCTTGCAACTGCAACAATGGATGGCGCTCGATTCTGCCAGTGGTTGGCCACAAGGACAACTTATGATAAGGAGATCCTACGAGACGTGAGGCCGTTCGATAACTTCTGGTTATCGAGAATGCCGCGTGGGAGCTGGGACGCTTTCTCCAACAGCGTCCTGATCCAGAACCGCTTCCGGCACGTGGACGCTCCCAACGACCGGCTCTGGCGCGATTACGCGAACGCCAACTGCACGACCACGCCGTGCGACCCGGAGGAGAACGAGATCGGCTACGGCCAAACGCAGCTTCAGTACGGGCTGAAGCGGCAGTCGTGGCGCTCGCCGGTCTTCTGCTTCGACCAGGTCTTCACCCAGGTCCTCGCCCGCGAGCAGACCGACCAGATCATCGCGGACATCCTGCGGCCGGCGACCTCGCGTATCACGAGCAACCTCTACCGGACGTCCGTGCTGGACCTGGCGAACGCTGAGGGGAACTGCTACATGGCGACGACCGGGCTGGAACCGTTCCATTTCGTGTGGAACACGTCGAACGACCGGTTGCAGGGGTTCACGGTGGATAGCGGAACGCAGGAACCGACTTCGTTGCTCACGGTCGAGCACATGAAGTCCCGTTACCTGCCGCTGGTGATGAAGGGCGCGATGGGGAAGAACCCCACCGACATGAGCCACTACCTCGAGGCCGTAACGGACCTCGAGACGATCTACCGGCTGGAGCGCACCGCGAACGTGGTGCAGGCGGGAACGGCACCGTTGTCGAGCGCGAGCCAGTGGCGCTGGACCTCGATGGCGGACAACGCCAAGTTCCACAAGTACGGTTGGAGTGGGGCGCTGGGCAACTTCGGGATGGGAACCGACCTGTACGTCTATCGGTTCAACCAGGTATCGGCGAACCAGTACCAGTTGGTGCCGCCGTACCTGAATCAGGAGATCACCAGCAACGGCGGCGGGCTGCGCTCGGTGCCAAACGACAACTGGCGGAACGCGAACTTCCAGTTCACGATCCTCTGGCATCAGGAGGCGATGCGGGCGCTGTGGTTCCGGGCGGCGGCGGTGAACGGTCAGATGCCGTTCCTGGTGCGGGACTTCACGGGCAACTGGCGCTTCGCGATTGACAACATCGGAGTGCCAAACCCGAGGCGGAACAAGGGGTATTTCTACGCGGATTTCATGTGCGGCATCAAGCCGCGCTACGCGGAATTCATCGAGTGCATCTTCCATGCAATCCAACCGGAGACAATCACTGTGGTATCCCGAACCAGTGCCGACATCACGCCGGAACCCAAGTTTGAGGTTTCGACCCTGCCGTGCTGCCAGACCTCGACCTACACGCACACGTTCACCGTGGCGCGGACTTCGACCAACGCCATCACCATCCCGGCGAGCGGAATCACGTGCAGCGGAAGCATCGTGGCCAACGCGCAGATCACCGAGGCGGCGCCGGCGACGAACGACGCCACGGGCTGGCAGACTCAGTTGACCAACCTAGTCGGGAAACTGGCCGCCACCGGAACCCCGAGCGCGGCGATGGGGACCTGGAGCACGGGCAGCAACTACACGCTGACGCTCTCGGCGACCCGTTGCAGCGGCGTCACGATTGCCTGGGTGACTGCTTGACCTTCCTCCGCCCTGGCTTGGGCGGTCGGATGCTGGTGAGTGGGTGTGTCATGGGCCCGCGGCGGCTTTTCTGAGGTTTGGCCGCTGCGGGCCTTTTGGTATAGGCTGGCCGCATGCACGTTCTGAACCGCACCGAAGGATTCCGCGACCTAGCGGTGACGCCCGGGGTGGAAGGCCGCGAACCCTGCCAGGGATTCTGGCACGAGTGGATTTCCGGGTGGACGAAGGGGTTGAGGGTCCTGGATGTCGGGGATGGGGTTTCGACGTTGGGGGAGGATTTGCTGGCCCGTGGGGTTCAGAGCGTGACCACGCAAGACCCGTGCGAGTGGTGCCCGGTGGACGAACACCGGACGGTTGAAGAACTGGCTTGGGCATCGGAGAGATGGGATGTGGTGACCAGCACGGATGTCCTCGAGCACATCGTTGACTACGGGCGCTGGGCGCGGGCGCTGGTGCAGTTGGCCGACAAGTACGTCATCATCACGACCCCAGGAGTAGCGGTGACGTTCAACCGAAACGTGAACCACTACCACGAGTTCTATCCCAACGAAGTGGTCCAGTTGTTTGAAGCGGCCGGCGCCAAACTCCACGTTGTCCGGTTCTACCGCGGGCCGGCCGACCTGACGCTTCCGCGGACGGAAATCCTGGACGCGATAGGCGACGCAGCGCGCAAACTGGCCGCGACCGTGATTGATGTGCATCCGCTGGGATTCGTTTTCCAAGTTTTATCATGGCTACAGCAGTAACCGAAACCCGAGACGACACCGGCGGGGCACCGGACCAGACCAAGCCGTTCGGCCGGAACTTCAACGAGCCGGGCGTCGTTTTCGCGATCTGTGAGCAACTGATGTTGGCCGACTCCACCCGCTCGCACAACCGGGCCCGCATCGCGGAATTCTTCAACGGGTCCCCACCGTACACTGCCGAGGAGGAGGAGGCGCTGCGGGTCACGATCAACATCAACGAGTTGACCGCGGTCGAGTTGCTCAATGTGGCCTACAATCGCTTCACCACCGTCTTTTCCGGGCCCGCGGGGTTTGCGTCCATCGCGTTCCCCGAGGAACTGCCGCAGGCGGAAGAGTTGAGCTTGAAGATGACCGGGGCCTACAACGACCTGCTCAAGCGGCGCGACGATTGGATGGGGCTTCAGGTTGACCGGTGGCGGGCCGTGGTCTTGCACGGGTGGGGGGCGCTGAGCTTCATGGACCCGCTCGACTATATCCCGTCCCATATAGCGTGTGATGACATCAAGTTCCCCGCGCGCACGCTGGCGGACCTGTCCAACGCCACGCTGTTCATCGTCAAGCGCCGGTTCAGTCTCCGGCAACTGTACGAGCAGGTCATGGACGCCGAAGAGTCGGGGGAAGGCTGGAACAAGAAGTTCCTGAAGCTCCTGATTCGCGAGGCGTTCGACCAGGCGCTCATCGCCTGGAACCAGCAGGGCCTCCTCGAGCACTACCAGCCCGAGAGCCTGACGATGGATCTGCTGACGCAGACCGGCTGGATGACCGCCGACGTGCTGCCGACGCTCGACATCTATATGTGCTACTACTTCGACGAAACCAAGGGAGCTTGGTTCTGTCGGGGTGTGGCGGCCACCATGGGCCGCGCCGGGGAATTCGTGTACGAGCCCAAGGCCCCGGTCGGGGACAAGATCCAGCAATTCCTGCACATGCAGGTCGCCGACGCCGGCAACTCGACCCCGCGCCGGATTCACATCGTCCGCGGTCTGGGCAAGGGGCTGTTCGGAATTGGGCACCTGTACACCCGGTTGATCTGCCGATTCGCCGAGACCCTCTTCGAGAACAGCTACGCGATGTTCCGCAGCGGGACGACCGATTCCCGCGAGCGCGCGCAGTATGTGGACCTGCATCACCTGGCCGTCTTGCCACGCGGAATCAGCCCGGTGCCTCAGGGCGAACGCTACTCGGCGGATTTGAATGCCATGCGGGCCGGAATTGAGTTCTTCAAGAACGAGATGGTGCAGCGCATCCGCTCCTACCTGGCGCATTACGAGGCCGGGGCCGAACGCGAGACGGCGACGCAGACCAACGCCAAGGTGGCGGCCGCCCAGGGCATCATGCAGAGCCAGATCAGCCTCGCGATGCAGCAGGAGTCCACCCTTCACCGCGAGATGCTGGCGCGGTTGTGCGAACCCGCCATGATGATTCGGGATGAGGTTCGCGACTTCTGGCGCCGGCTACAGCCCGCGGGCATCACCCCACAGTTGTGTTCCTCGAAGTACGTCAAGGTGGCCATCCCGCGTTCGTCGGGTGACGGGGACATCTTTACCTCGCTCATCGAAGGTCAGGCCATCATGTCCGTCCGCGGCGCCCTGCCGCCGGCCAGTCAGGCGTTGGCCGTCCGCAAATTCCTCCTGTCCGTCACCAAGGACCCAGGACTGACAAACCAACTGATGCCCGACCAGCCCGAACCGCCGCCGGACGTCATGCGCGCCAAGTCGGATGTAGCCGTGGCCATGCACGGCATGATGCCCGTTTTCGACCGCAAACTGAACCTGCCAGCCTACCTGCCGGCTTTTGTCCAGGCCATTGGCGAAGGGCTGCAATCGGAGGCCCAGGAGCCCGAGCCAGACGCGGCCGACGTCGAAGGGTTCCAGAAGGCGCTGGCCATCGCCGCCCAGTTGCTCGGCCAACTCGCCCAGGACCCGCAGCAGGTCCAGATGGTCGGGCAACTCAAGAAGCAGATCGGGGCGCTCACCAAAGTGTCGGTCGAAGTGGCCAAGGGCATTGCCGAGGCCCGCAACCAGGAAGGCCAGGGCCAGGACCCGGCCATGATGAAGGCGCTGAACGACATCAAGGTCCAGAACGAGAAGGCCATGGCGGACATGGAACGCCGCATGCAGGAGATGCAGCAGCAGAACGCCCTGTTCGCCGCCCAGCTTCAGACCGCAACCACCAAGGCCGAGCATGTCGCGATGGACGCCAAGATGCGGGTCGAGCGCCAGGCCCAGGAGGAAGCACAGCAGGCGGTGTTGTTCCAAGAACAGGTCAAAGCAGCCTCGGCCCGGGCGGAAACGGCGGAGATCGGCGTCGAACTGGCCAAGGTCAAGGTCGAGTCGGCCCGCAAACAGCAAGCGCAGATTGGAAAGGAGAAACCAAGTGCCAACGACTCCAAGTAAACCCGCCGAGCCCCCGAGCTACCGCATCCAGCCGAAGGTCGGCTTCCTGTCCAACCCTGAGCAGGTCGCCGCCTACCAGGCCGCCCGCAACCAAGAATGGTTCCACTCCGCCCTGACCTTTGCCCTCGCCCAGGTCGCCATGAGCCTGCCCGAATTCCTCGACGGCCAGGAGCGCATCATGGCCGGCGCGCGAGCGTTCATCCGCGAATTCTACAACCTCGATGCACCTGAGCCGCCGCCGCCCGCGCGCTACTCGCCATTGCAGAACGAGACAGACGACTGATAGGTTGCCCACATGGCTACACCTGCACCAACCATGGCAACTGGAGATTCCGTCCAGTCCCTCACCGTCAACGCCGACGAGATCAAGCTCGACCCAAACGAGGAAGCCGACGAGGGCACCACCCTCGAAAAGCAACTCGACGAGTTCACCAAGGATGACCAGACCCCGCCCGAAGAACCCGCGCCGACCGCCGCGCCCGCCGCCACCAGCCCGCCCAAACCCGCAGACGAAACGGTCAAACTGCCGGACGCACTTCCCAAGGTAGAACCCGATGAACCTGAACTTGCCGAGAAAGCTGCCCCCGCAGAGAAGCCAGCAGTCGAAGCCATCAAGCCACACACCGAGTTTGCCGACGCCCGTAGCCTCCGACCAGCCTACGAGGCGCTTCGGGTCCGTGCTGAGGCAGCGGAGAAAACCCTGGCGGAACGTGATACCCGCATTGCCGAGTTGACCAAGCAGCTTGAGGAGGTCAAACCCGTCAAGGAGGAGGTCGAACAACTCCGCACCCGGGTCAGCAACGTCAACTTCCGCGAGACCGAGCCCTACAAGCAGACCATCGCCCCGTTGCGCACCGAGGCCGAGTCCATCCTCGCGCGCGCCTCCGAACTGGCACTGACGGGCGGAAAGAATGACCCGGCAGTCATCACCGACACCATTCGCCGCATGGTCAGCCTACCCGACCGCGGCCAGCGCCGCCAACTTGCCTCCGAGGTCTTCGACGACGCCGATGTTGGGGAAGCTGTTGCCCTCGCCGGGGCGCTCGCCGATGTGGACCGCCGCTACCGGGCGACCGACACCGAATGGTCGCAGAAGGCGAGCGAGAACCTGAAGCTCCACCGCACCAGGGAGATCACCACGCTGCGCGAGGAAGCCGAGATCGTGCGCAAAGAGCAGGACGCGCGCCTGGGATTTGTCGCCACCGATGCCGCCCTCGCCGAGCATCGGCAGGAAGGGGAGAAGCTCGCCAATGCACTCCTGCAACTGGATGACCTGCCGCCGCGCGAGCGCCGCACCATCCTCAGAGAAGCCTACTGGCGGGTCGCCCGATTCCCGGCGATGTGGGAGGCCAGTTACCAGGCACTCGAACAACTGCGGATTGCCACCGCGGCGCTCAAGCGCAAGGGCATCATCATTCCACCGGGCGGTGGTGGTGGGGCGCCCGTGGTTGCGCCGCGGAACAACGGCGGCAAGGATGCCAGCGATTTGAGCGATGAGGCCCTTGCCGGTTACATGCAGAACACAGGCTGACCTATGTTGAACAGAGCCCCGTCAATCCCCCGCACTTCCTGCTGTCCGCCAGCCGGCACGAACGTCATCCCGATTTGCCCGGATCAGCCTGTTTACGTTCCCACGCCTGGGCCAGTTGGGCCTCCAGGAATCCCGGGACCGGTCGGGCCGGTAGGCTACAGCGGCCCCCCAGGGTCGAGCGTCATCGGACCTCCGGGGCCAAAGGGCGAGGATAGCACGGTCCCGGGCCCGGAGGGGCCCCGTGGTTTACAAGGTCTAGTTGGCGAGCGTGGTCCGGCGGGGGCAGACGCGCTGGAGCCGTTGTTCCGGGTGAGTTCGGGCGGGATGTGGGAGTGGAGCAACGACGGTGGTTCCACATGGAATTCGACCGGCGTGCTCGCCCAAGGGCTGCAAGGCCCGACCGGCCCGATTGGAGCAACTGGCGCAACCGGGTCAACTGGCGCTACCGGCGCGACCGGGCCTGCTGGGCCGACTGGACTGACCGGGTTGACCGGTGGAGTCGGCCCCCAGGGACCTGCTGGAGCAAAGGGCGATACCGGAGCGACCGGAGCCACCGGACCCCAAGGCATTCAAGGCATCCGCGGAGAGACCGGCGCCACCGGTGTCCAAGGCCCGACCGGCGCACCGGGCCCAACCGGCGCCACCGGTGCCAAAGGGGACCCGGGCGAGCGCGGGATTCAGGGGGTGAAGGGTGATACCGGAAGCGTCGGACCGGCTGGTCCGGCGGGCCAGGTGGGGCCAAAGGGTGATCCGGGCGCGGACAGCACGGTCCCCGGACCACAAGGCGCGCGTGGCATCCAAGGACCTCCGGGCCCTGGAGGGCCAGCAGGACCCGCTGGTCCGCAAGGCGAACCCGGGATCAGCCTCGCCGGCCAGCTTTACGCGGCGGAGTTGCTGCCGACGCCGGTGGGTCAGGAAACGGGAACCTGGCACGGGGTCAACGACGGCCAGGGCGACTTGGCCTGGGGCAGCTTCTGGCGCACCGGCGACACCGCGATTGTGCGGGACGGGGCGTATCTGCGGCACGGGACGGCGGGCAGCTTCAAGGGCTACTCCATTCCCGACTTCGTGGCGAATGACGATGACACCCGCCCGGGCGACTGGTGGGTGATGTCCGAGGATGGGACAATCAACGGGCAGCCGGTCAGCGCGGGGCAGATTGTCGCCTACGACCAGTTCGGAGCCCTCAACATCATCACCGTGGCGCTGCCCATCAGTGTCATCCGAGGGTTCATCCCGCCGGGAACACCATCCCCCGAAGGCAATGTGGTCGGGAACGCCAAGGGGCAGACCTACGCCCAGCTTGACGCGGCGAGCACCTACGTGAAACGGATGTGGACCTTCAACGGCAACCCTGGAACCTCAGCCGGGTGGCTCTAACACTATGCCTGCACTGTTCACCCTCGCCGAACTCAAGGCTTCCCGCTGGCCGAACCGCGTGGGGTTCTGCCCGACCGACCCGCGGCTCCTGCAACTCGCGAACGAGGCCCAGCGGCGTTTGGTGGACATGCCTGCCCGTTGGGTCGGGACCTGTCAGTACGTGGACTTGATCCTCAATGGGCGCTCGTGGTTCTGCTGTCCCCCTGGCGTGACGACCATCCTCGCCGCCTACAACGCCGGCAACCGCGGCCGGGGCGAGTTGCTCAACGGCTGGCACCAGTTTGGTGGGATCGCCGACTACGCGGGGGGAAACACGCCGCAGTGGATTCAGCCCTGGAGCGGGGACCCGGCGCCGGTGTTTGTGGCCGAGGACGGGGTTTCGCCCGTCGTCAACGACCTGCCCACGGTTCCGTTCACCGTTCGCTGTTACGCCAACTTCGCCGATGATGTGGGCAAGGCGACCAGGATCTACGGATTGCTGCCCTTCGAGAACCTGCCGGTGGTCGGGGATGACGGGTCGGGCGGCTACCGTCCGGGCGTCGAGCTTCTGGTCAGCGACCGGGAGGGGACGATTGACGAGACACCCAGCCTGGGGACGGTGACGCTCATCGAGAAGGGCGTCACGACCGGACCCGTTGACCTGTATGCTGTGACGACCGATGTCGAAGGTGCCGAGACCGAGACGTTCATTCAACAGCTCGAGTCGTGGGAGACGACCAGCATCCGGCAGCGGTGGGTCGTGAACACCTGCCCGTCCCCATGCGCGTTGAAAGCCATCGTGAAGCTGGGGCACATCCCCGTGACGCGGGACACCGACTTCTTCGTGCTGGCCAGCCTGGACGCCGTTGGCAGCGGCGTGTTGAGCCTCAAGCGGCACGAGGAGCGGGCCTACGACGAGGCGGCGCTCTTGTGGAGCCAGGCGATTGGGCTGCTGGACGACGCGACGCGCAATTTGACGGGCGACAGGGTCAGCGTCAATTCAAGGGGACTCGCGCTGAAGTCGCGCTTCAGCGGGTTTATTTGAATTATGACTGCAACTTATCCTATCAGCGGCGAGCCGATTCCGACGCACTTCCTTCAACTGGATTTGCGGAACGAAGATTTGCGCAGACGAATGGTGTTGAATGCGGATGGAAAAGGCCTTCTTACCGCAAAACTCCGAGGTAGCAAACCTTGGAAACCGTTGGCATGGGAAGTCCTTGAACGAGCAGGAATCGCCAGACCAGAACAGAATGTCTGTGACCACATCAACGGGGACTATTTGGACAACCGCTTGGCAAATTTGCGTTTTGTCTCTCGGGGCTTCAATCGCTTCAACTCAAAAGCGAACTCGAACAACCGAACGGGATTACCCAGAGGTGTAACCGTCGAACGCAGGTGGAACATGACCCGGCCTTTCAAATCCAGCATCCGCTTCGAGGGAAAGAGTATCGTGTGTGGCTACTTCGCGACTCCCGAGGAGGCACACGCGGCATACAAGGCCAAGGCACTGGAGCTTTACGGGGACCTCCCTTACTCATTGAAAGGCTAACGATTTATGAGCGCAGCACTGGGCATGGCATCGCAGTACGGAGGCGCCGCGATTGGCTCCGGGTTTCAGCTTATTGGCGGGGCGCTCGCCGCTGGGTCGGCCGCCAAGCACAAGGAGGAGGCGCTACGCATTGCGAACACGCCCGGGCTGGACTTCGGGGCGAGCCTAGGGGAGAGCTTCCAGAACCTGAACCAGTTCATGCCGCAGTATCAGCGGTTCGCCACCGACGCCGCGGGGGCTCAGGCAGGTGCGCAGCGCACCGGGCTCGAGGCGATGATGCCGGGCTACGGGGCGAGCCAGGCGCAGAGCCAGGCTGCCTACGCCGCCATGGCCAGGGGCGAATTGCCCAGCGAGGACCTAAACCGCCTGGCACAGCGCGGAGCCGAGCGCGGGGTCGGGTACGGCATGGCGGGAAGCGAGTTCACCGGAGGGTTGAGCCTGCGAGACCTCGGCATCGAGGGGCTGCGTTACCGTGAGGCCGGGCTGGCCGGGCTGGGGAACCTCCGCCGGGAGGCCGCCTCGACCACACCGCAAGCGCCGACGTTCGGCCAGACCTTCCAGGGGGCTATGCCAGGCGATGTCATCTCGCAGCGGGCCACCGAGCGGGCGAGCCGGATCAACATGCTCTTGCAGGCGGCGGGGATGCCGACGGGGCAGGATGTCTGGGCGGGGACCGCGAGCAGCATCGGGCAGATGTGGGCCAGCGCGGGCGGCGGTGGAGGAAGCGCAGAAGCCTGGAAAGCTTGAGGAGGCACTATGCAACTTGGCGAAGTCACCCAGCGGTTCATTGACAACCAGTATCGGCTCCGAGCTGCCCGCGACCCGCTGAGCGGGATTCTTGGGATCGTGGACCAGTTGCGCTACGAGTCCGCGCTCAAGAAGTCGAAGAAGCGGGCGGCAGCGGCGGGAGAGGAGACCGGGGCCATGGCCGCTGATGCGGCGCGCGGGGTGGGCATGGCTGTCGCCGGCGTGCCGAATGTCCCGTCGGGACGGACCCCAAGCCGCGAGGCGCTGGACTGGTTGAAAGAGCCGGGGGCGGCGGAAGGTCCTGCCACGGCCACCTGGCTGAAGTTTCACCCCGAGGCCCTGCCGCAGTATGAGATGGGCAAGGCAGCCGCCAGCGAGAAGCGGCAGCACGAACTGGACCTCGAGGCGCGCCGCGAACAGACCTGGCTCAACCGTATCGGAGCGCAGTCGGAGGGACGCCAGGCGGTCGAGGACACGAAGTCGAAAGCGAGGATTCAGTACGGCAATCTGATGGCGGAAGCGGCCAGTCTCCGCAACCTGGACACCATCGAGTCACGCGAGCGGATGAAGCAGATTGATTACGAGTTGGGCGCGTTGCGAGCGCAGTTAGGGCTCGAAGGAACCATCTACCGGGCCGATCAGCAGTTGAAGGGAACGGAGGCAACTGCCGAGGCGCGCCGGGATGTTGCTGGCATTGCCGCCGACGCCAGTATGTTTGGAGCCGGGCTCCGCTACGAGGGAGGCATCCTCTCCAACGAAAGTCGTGAGCGGATTGGCGCGGCGCGGGACGCCGCTTCCATCACCCGCACCGACATGCAGCAGCAGGCGGCCACGGCGCGGACGCAGATGCAACAACTGGGCGCTTCCGAGCGGACGCGGCAAACCATCGAAGCCCGGAGTGCCTATCTCGACAAGGATCAGCAGTTCAAGGCGGCGGAGGCCGTCAAGCGTGCCGACGAGCGGGTCCAGCTTGAAAACGTCAAGCTCGGCGGACAGATCGAATTGCTTGGCGAAAAGGCGAAACTCACTCCCGCAGCACAGACGGGCGAAGCCCTGAAATGGTTGTTTGCGACGCAGCAGGCTGGCGCGTCAACGAATATGCCGAGCCTGTTCGACACGGCGGAGACCCTGGCTCGAGCCAGTCAGCAAGCGTTGCAGCAAGGCAATGTCACCGCCGCCCAGGAAACGGCGAAGCTGGCCCGCACAATGGGGACGCTCGCCAAGGCAGCGCAGACGGCACAGGAGGAGGACGACCAGATCGAGAAGTCGGCGATCCATGACTATTGGCAGGCGGTCGAATCAGGAACGTCGCATGCGAAGGCCATGCAGGAAATCATGGTCAAGTATGGTCACATCCTTCCGCCCAAAGGTCGGCGCCGCGTCGAGATGCTGAAGGACTATTCCGCCGAACCATCCAATGTCCTTTCCCGCGCTTCGCAGGCGATGTCGCTGGCGCGCAAGATGTCCGGGCCTCCGGCGATGGAGCAGGCGTTCACGGCTGAAGGCATGAACGAATACAAGCGCAGTCTGCTGACGACCGCCGCTGACCTGTTGCATGAAGCGGGCGACCTGCCGGCGCGCAATGCCATTGCCCAGGGCAAGCTCGGCTACCAGGATCTGGTCCAACCCCAAGCGCCGCAAGACACGGGCGAACCGCCGCCGCTGCTGCCCGAAGCTGGAGCCACCAACGCGCCGCCGCCGCTGCTGCCACCGTCCACCGCCGGCACGAACCGCGTTGCCACGCCCAGAAGGGGCAAGGTTGGCAAGTTCACTTGGGAGGCCGAACCGGATTGAACCATGCCGCGATTCAATTTCACCGACCCCGACACCGGTCGGAAGCTGACCCTGGTTGGGGACGAACCGCCCGACGAGACCACGGTCGAAGCGGCGTTTGCTGACGCCTACCCGACCCGGCCCAAGCCCAAGGTCGAAGGCGGCTTCTTCACCACCGTCGAGCGCGGGCTGGAACAGGGCGTGATGCAGGCGGTGGCGGCACCGGTTGAAGCGGCGGCTGCCATCGGCAAGACCATCCGACATTACTTCCCCGACGAGGCAGGTTCGCCCGCAGGACTGGAATCCCTCGCCGCGCGCATCAAAGGACTGGCCCGACCGCTGCCAACAGAGTGGGAAGGGTCGTGGACGGGGGACATTGCTCGTGGCGGAGGACAGATCGTGCCGTCCATCTTCACCGGCGGGCTGGCGTCCCGGGTGGCGATGCGGGCGGGCCTTAAGGGTGGTCTGGAACGGGCTGCCGCTGCCAAGGCCGGGACCAAGGCCGGGACGGCCACGGCGCTGGCGCTGGGCTCGACGCAGGAGTTCGTGGACGCGTTCGACCGGTCCATCGAGCGGGGAGACAACCCGAATCTCGCTTTCGCCAAGAGCCTGGGTTACGCGAGCGTGGCCGCGCTCATCGAGAACAAGCTGGGCGTGGGCCGGCTGATGAAGAAGTACTTCGGCACGCAGGAGGCGGCCATCAAGGCGCTCACCGCCAAAGGCGTGGCCAAGTCCATCGCATCGGATGTACTCGCGGGTGGAGCCGAGGAAGGAATGCAGCGGGCGGCGCAGGACATCATCGTGGCGCAGACGCTGGAACCGGAGGGCATCTTCCGCGAGGCGGTTGTGGGCGGGATTGTGCAGGGCGGGGTGGGTGCCGCTGGGCAGGCTGGGCGGCAGGTGTCAGGTGAGCCAGCCGAGCCCGAGGCGCCGGAGGAAACGCCCAACCAGCGGCGGAAGCGCGAAGCGGCCGAGCGCCTCAAGCAGATGGGGACCGCGCCCGCCGCTGCTGCGCCCGCGGCTCCGGTTGCTCCGCCCGTGGTCCCGCCCGCTGCGCCCGCGGCCCCGCTGGAGCGCACCGGCCTTGTCGAAGGCGGTGGCACCGGGGGCATGATCCCCGTCGAACGCCGGGAGCCGCCCGAAGCGCTACCGCCAGCGGCAGAAGAACCCGCTACGACTCCCAAACCGCCTGCCGGGCCTCCGGGCGTGACGAAACTGCCCAAGCCGGAAGGCCCGCCGCCGCCAGGGACGGTCATCGGCCCCACGAAGCCAGCGCCGGCCACCGAGACCCCTGCGGAGCCGCCCGTGGCGGCCCCGGTGGTCGAAGCCCCACCGCTCGATCATCCCGACCTCGCCACGCCCCTGCCAGTCCCCGACATCGCCGAAGCAGAAAAAACGGTTGCCACCGTCGAGGCGTTGCTCAAACCCATCCAGATTGAGGCCCAGAAGCAGGCGGACCTCGTTGCGGAACTGAAAAAGAAGGTCATCAAAACCACCGGACCCAGGTGGGAACGCGGCAACTACAAAAAGTCGGCGAAGGCCAAGGACATCCAGGCTTACGAAGCCGCCGACCGGCACCGCGGCGAACTCCGCAAGCAGTATGACGCCGTGGCGGCCACGATGCGGCCCCACAAGAACCAGATCAACACCGCCCGGTTCGTCGAAACGGCCAATGACCCCAAGCAGCCGGCGCTCTCCCGTCTGTCGGCCCGGTTCAATGCCATCCGACAAAGCGGAAAACCCGTCCCGGAGTCACTGACCAAGTCCATCGGTCGGGAGGTCGAACGCGAGATTCGCCAGCGTTACCCGGATGTCACCGACGAGGAATTGGCGCGGATGTCGCAGGTCTTGTCCGGTGCCGCCGAAGCGGGCACGGACTGGGCGAGCGCCTTCGAACTCGACAACCGCCTCAACCTTCACGCCGCGCGCGAAGCCGAGTTGCGCGACCGCATCACCAATGCCCGCGAGTTGGGTGACGGGATGAAGGTGACCCGAGATGAGCTTTCCGCCGAACTCAACACCCGCCTCAACACGGCCATCCCCGGATGGGAATACGGGGCGACCTCGAACACCGGCAAGGCCCGACTCACCCGGTCGGAGATGGATGCGCTCGAAGCGCAGACCAAGACCGAGGCCGGGCAGGTTCAGCAACAGCGCATCCAAGCCCGGCAGGTGGCGGAAGCGCAGGCGCTGACCGATGCCGCTGCCGCCGAGAAAGAACGCGAGGAGACCGACCGGCTGATGGCTGAGGCGCGGAAAGAATTCGCCGCGTCGGGGAAGAAACCGGATGCCGTCGTCATCAAGAAGCAGTTGCAGGCGGAAATCCAGGCGGCGCTGGACCAGGCCCCGGTGATGCGCGGGGATGAGGGGGCCCGGCACAAGGTAGTCATCGCCATCCCGGGCGACGGGGTCTTTGCGCTCGCCAACACCAAAGCGGCGCTCACGGAAACGGCGAAGCGGGTCAAAAGTCTCTCGACCGAGACGGGGGCAGCAGCCATTCCCACGGGCAAGGCAGCAAAGGTTCAACCGCCGAAACTGGCCAAGAAACCCCTGGGTGCGGCGGCCTTGAAAGAGGAGCTGGCCGAATTCGTTCACGAGGACGAGAAGCGCGCTCCGCTCACCGAAGTCTTCTCCGATGGCAAACGCGCGATGGCCACCAACGGCGACACGCTCGTTGAAGTGTCCGGCGACTTCGGAGTGAGCAAAAACGCGGACTCCTTTCCTGCCGCCACCGCAGATGCCTTGTGGCCTGAGACAAAATCGGCGCAGACCGAACCGCGCCAGGTCTCCACCGAGCAGTTGTGGCGCGCCGCGCGCATGGCGCAGGCTTTGGAGTGGCACCGGACCGACACTCCCTTCGTGGATCTCTGGGCCAACCCCGACGGCGAACTCTACGCCGAGGCCACCCCGCCGCAGAAAGATTCAGGCTCCTGGGGCGCGTTGGGCACGAAGGGCGACGGCGCGGTTTACCTGGGCCGGGCCAATGCCGCTTCGCTCGAAGCCCTCGCCGCCTTCGCCCGCAAGATGACCAGCGAGCGCGTGACGCTGACTCCCTTCGCTGGCAAACCGCAGGTGGAAAGCACGCCCGGGAAACCGGCCTTGCTCAGGTTTGAAGGCCCTGGCTGGCGGGCACTCCTTACCCGGTTCAACCTCGAGTATGGCCAGGCGGAGGACGCGGCCGCTCAAGCCCGGCGCGACGCCGCCGACGCCGAGCAGCGCGCCAAAGAAGCCGCGGAAGCCGAAGCGGGCACGACCGCGGAACCGGAACCGGCAGCAGCACCAGAGGCGCCACCCGGCCCCACCCTCGCGGACAAGATTCGCTCGGCGAAGGTGACCGACCCCAACCTCTACGACGCGACCCTCGGCATCCCCATCGCCGCCTACAACGGCATCGTCGAAGCCGCCGCGCTCCTCGTCGAAGCCGGCATGGCGGTGCAGAAGGCCATTCGCCGGGCCATGGCGGAGTTCAAGCACGCCAATCCCGCGGTGCCCTTCAACCACATCCGTGTGCAGGCGGCTATCGCCCGCGACCTGAAGAAGCGCGGGCACAACGCCGAGGCTCAGGCGGCCTGGCCGGAGACTCCCCGGCCAGAGGAAGCCCAGGCTGCGGCACCGATTGCCAACGACCCTGCCGGCGAACCGCGCACGCCGACCGACCCCGCCGCCGTCGAGGCGGAGAGCGACCACGAACTCGCCGAGCGGACCAACAGCGGCCAGACCCAGACCCTCGGCCAGATTCGCCAGGTCGCCTTCAACCCGACCGGCCAGGCCGACCGCCGCCGCAGCTTCGAGGCGGCTCACGATGACCTCATGGATCTGGGGGTTTCCTTCGAGGTTCGCGGCGAAGACCTGACGCCCACCATCCCGTTGTCCGTCGCGCAGGCCAATGCCCTGGCCCAGCGCATCGTCGAGCGCGTCGCCGCCTTCCGCCGGGGCGATGGACCGCAGCCGGTTGTCCTCGGCAACTTCGCCATCGCCCACACGCATGACGGCTGGACCGATTCCCGGGGCCGATCCGTCACCAACACCCTGCCGGTGGACTCGTTGACCCGCCTCCTCGAAGCCGCCCAGCCGGACCGCTCCCAGCGCGGCCGGGACCTGAGCATGTTGCGGCGGGCCGGCCAGTGGATTCTCGAAAACGCGCGCAACCTCAACGCCAATCTCGTCAAGACCTGGGGCGATGCGCTCATGCCCGACAAGGTCCGCGACCTCCTCGAACGCGCCCGCGGCCTGGCCCGGCGCCGGACCAATGTCACCAGCATCCTCACCGAGCAGCGGGAGACCATTGGCCGCGTGCTGAACTTGACGCCCGACGCCCCGGACTTCAACGGGCTCGTGGACCTCGTGCAGGGCGTGTTCGGCCAGCATTGGACTTCGCAGGAGGAGTTCGAGTCTCTGCTCGGCTCCGACCTTCAAACCGAGGGCAACCTCTCGCCCGAAGCGGCCCGGGCCCTGGCCAAGTTCGTGGCGGACCTGGTCATCCCGCCGTTCTCGGAGACCTTCGCGGAGGAGATGCTCAAGCTCAAGCCCGACCCAGAAACCACCCGGCTCTGGCAGCAGCTCGTCAAGGCCGTCCGCGAGGGCCATGTCGCCACCTCCGAATTGCTCGAACGACTCGCCCGAAAAAACGGCTGGACCATCCCGACCGCCGCCCAGAAACAGAAATGGCGGGCTCTGGTCGCCAAACACGAGGAACTGAATCGGCTCCCGGCGGCGCAGGAGGCCGACATCCGCGCCCGGTTCCCCGACCGCGAGCAGGCCGCGCCCGAAATCGAGTTCGCCACCCGCCGCTTCCGCGCGGTCACGCTCGAAGAACGCAACCGCATCCTCAAGACCCTCCAAACCGATTGGTCGCGCTGGACCCGACCGGTCACTTTCACCTGGGACGGTTTCAAGACGGCTAGCGAGATGTCGGGAGAACTCGCCTCCGCCAACCTCCTGTTCACCCTGCCCTTCGCCGTCAAGCAGACGATGGACAATGTGTTCCAGTCGCTAATGCACGCCGTCACCGGCTCCCTCGCCTCCGCCCGGCAGCAGCACCTCGCCACCGGTCGCTTCGAACTCGATACCTACTTCGGCAACCTCAAAACCGGGTTGCGCGACGCGGCGAACTCCTGGGACGAGGCCATCCGCTCCGCCCGCTCCGCCTGGCGCTCGACCACTTCCCGACCCCTGAGCGCCGACCTGCGCGAGGACGCCCGCTTCTTCGACCGCATCGAGGCCCGGGCCGCCGAGCACAAGGCCGCCGGCCGCGTCGGCTTGTCCAACGCGCTGAAGTTCCTTGGGCTCATCCGCACATCGTTCCGATTCGCCGGCGCCTTGGACGCTTTCAGCCAGACTCTCGCCCGTAACCCGGAGCTCCGCCAGATGGCCCTCGAGCAGGTCGCCCTCAACGACCCAAGCCTCAACTTCGCCGAACGCGAGGCGGCTGCCAACGAGGCCATCCGCGATGTCGTGGCCCAGCGCGGGCTCGCCATGGCTCAAGTGGACATGTTCCTGTCCGCCGCCGGGCTTGCCGTCACTCCCGCCGAGCGCGTGAAGCTCGCCGACGCCATCAACTTCGAGTACGGCATAGAGGCCATCCGCAACCTGGGCGTCAGCCGCGAGCGCATTGACGGGATGCAGGACATGCTCCGAACGATCGCATGGAACAGCCCCGAGACCGGCGGCATCGGCGGCGTGGCCGCGGCCATCCCGCGATTGTTGGGAAAGGCTCCGTTCCCGTTGAATGTCTTTGGTCGGTTCGCCAACGCCATCGCGATTTCGACCAACCGCATGCTGCACTGGACGCCGCTCGGCTTCTGGCAGGGGGCCACGACCTTCGGCACCAAAGAGACCGAGCAACACTGGCACGCGACACCCAAGCTCCGTTCCCAGCGCCGCGTCGAGGCCACCATCGGCACCGTCATATTCGGCGGCGTCCTGGCCCTCATGGGCTCCGGGCTCATGCGCATCCGGCTGCGCGGACCCAAGGACAAGGAGGAGCGCGAAGGCTGGATGCGCCCCGGCGGTCGCCCGTTCAGCATCGAGTTCGGCAATGACGACGGGTCTGCCTTCCGGCTTGGGTTCACCTCCGGCCCCGCCGCCTTCGCCCGCGGCCCGCTCACCATTGCCGGCGCGATTTGGGAACGCCTTGTTGCGCGCGAACGCTCGAAACAGAAAAATGACCAGGAGGCCCGCGCCATGGGCCTGAGCCCGGGCGAGCACGAGGCCCAGGACATTGACCTCTGGTCGCTCCTCGCCGCCGGACTGATTGACGGGGTCGGTGGTGGCCGCACCGTCAGCGGCGCGCTGGCGAATATCGTCAACCCCATCACGGGTGAGCTCGAGATGCAGCGCGTCGCCGGCGCCTTGGGCGGGTTTCTCCCGGGAGTCCCCATGGTGAAGTCAATGGAGCGAATCGCGAACCGATACACCGACCGCAAGCTCGCCGCTTCGGACGCGAACACGCTCTCCACCATGGCCGCCATGCTGCCGGACCGGTGGACTGGAAAGCAGAAGAGGTTCCCCTCCGTCAACTTCTTCGGGGACCCGCTCACCCAGGGCGGGCTCCAGCACATCGCCGACTCGCTCACCGGCGGGCTCATCGGCGGCACCGGCCCGGGTGAGGACATCGCTTACCGCGCCGTGCTCCGGGCCGGCTACCAGCCCGCTCCCAGCCCGGCCGGGACCAGTCTCATCCATGCCGCGACCAAGACCTACGGTCGGATGGACGCCGAGACCTACAGCCGCTACCGCCTCGAGCGCGGCCAGACGCTCAAGGCCGAAATCAACAAACAGTTCAACGAGTCGAGCCTCGCCCGCGACCCGCGCGTCATCGCCGCCCATTTGCGCGGCATCGAGCAGATGGTCGAGGACCGGGTCATGTCCAAGTTCGGCTATCTGAGCAAGGGGATGCTCGAGCGCCGGAGGAGCGGCTGGTGACCGCCTCCGAAATTCCCAGCCCGCCAAACGGTTGGAAGCTGGCTTGTCGTTGTGGTGTTCCAATCGGGCTCGGCGAGGGCACCTTCGGCGAGGCATGCCTGGCGGCGTTGGAACACCAAAAGCAGTGCCCGGTTTTCGGGTCGAAGGCGACCGTCTCGACCGCGATTGTCGAACTGGTGACGACGGTTCTTTGGACGCAGCCGGAGTTTTACGCCGTTCACCGCAACCTGTTCTTTGCCGCGCAAAAGAAGGCTGTTGAGCAGGGCGCGGCGCCGGTCCGAGTGACGGGCGGGTGTGGAGCTTGCGGCTGAAAATGCTTGAGGCACCAGCCCGAAAGCCGATGCCTCAAGTCCGTTCCGAACCGTTCCGAAGCCCGCCGCGCCCAGACTAGCCCAGCCAAGCCTTGCCAGGCCAGTCCCTGCCCTGCCTAACCGCGCCTGCCGTGCCAAGCCCAGCCAGGCCAAACCGCGACCTACCTGGCCATGCCGAGCCATGCCTGCCGTGCCGTGCCCTGACTATCCGCTCCACATCACTCCGAACCTTGCCCATCCGCGCCGCGACTTGCCTGCCGTGCCGTGCCGGGCCCCACCCGACCACGGGCCGCCGGACCATGCCCAAGCGAACCGCGCCCGGACTAGCCTGACCGAGCCAGTCCTGCCGTGCCGCACCGTGCCATTCCACGCCGGGCCGCGACGACCCTTTCCCTGCGACTCCATGCCGCTCCTGCCGCGCCATGCCATTCCCAACCAATTCCAGCCTAGCCAAGACGGGCCCTGCCGCGCCTGCCGTGCCGTGCCCAGCCGCGCCGGGCCTAACCAGGCGCAACCCAAACGACCCTTCCGAGGGACGCCCTGCCTGCCGTGCCCTGTCGAACCTTGCCGCAACCGTCGGCGCCGGAACCAGACTCACCGCACCTGGCCTGCCGTGCCATGCCTAGTCGCTCCAGTCCTATCCCGAACCTGCCGCACCTGCCATGCCTCACCGCGCCTAACCCTTCACGCCAGGCCGTGCCGGTCCTTGCCGATCCGCGCCTGCCCAGACATGCAACGCCCAGACATGCGCGCGCGTTGTTGAGGGAGGCGCGCCCCTCCCGATTGTCACTTGCCGGTCCCGAACACCGAATCGCCAGCCTCGAAGATTGCCGCTAGCTCTTGCAGGTGTTGGTACTTCGACTTCCAAAAGCGGAAGTCCCTTGCTGCGTCCTCCAGCAACAGAGCCCGTCGGTCCGGGTCCTCGAGGACGTTGACCATAATCCGATAACCGCCACCCGGTTCCTTGCGGTCGGGAGTCAGGCTCACGAACACGTTGACCGGGCCAGCATCCGCGGCGTTATCGAGCACTGTGACGTGCACGCGGATCAACCGCCGCGCCTGCATGAGCCGGTATTCATGGCCGGCAACCGAGTTGTCCCACTCAAAACACGGGTGGAGCGCGTTCTTGGGGTCCCTGGCTGTTTTGACTACGTCCTCCGCCTGAAGAACGCCGTCATGCTTTTTGGCGATGCGGAGCAACTCCACACATCGCCCCTGGTGCAGCTTGGTGACGCCGCCAGCTTCGGGGTGATGATCACTTCTCATCGTTGACGAGTTCAAAGAGCCCCCAGCCCATGCCTGCGCCATCCCGAGAGTCAGGCCGGCCTTCGCCAATCCCGACTTGCGCGCCAATGCGGTGAATCAGATTGGCGACATCCGACATCGTGAACTGGTCGGAATCGAAGCGAATCCGCAGCTTCAGTTCCCAGCCTGGGTCCCACATCGGGCGCGCCCGCAGGTCCACGACGCCGGAGGAATTGCGAACGGCGTGAACTACCTGACGCGGTTTGCCTTTGAGGATCTTGACCAAGGGCGAGCCATCGGCCGCCTCGTAACCGTCCGCTTCGACGAAGATGCTGAGCTTGGCCCGGGTCATGGCAAACCCAACGAGCTTGCACGCCGAGATGGCGGCGCACCGGAATGCTGATGCGGGAATGCCGTCCCAGCCTTCGACCGCCAGATGTCGCGCTCCCTGGAAGGCTGCCGCGAAGTCTTTCGCATCGCGCTTTTTCTTGCTGCGGGCGGTGCTGCCAGCCTCCTGGGTATCCCGGATCGCTTGTTTCGCTTTCTCGCTGAACTTATTCAGGACGAGCGGGACGGTTCCCCGGATGGTGAAGAACCCCGTCTCCATTCGGGGAGGGGTAATGGCTACTGCTTGTTGCTTCATGTGTGTGTGTGACAGCGCGATGGCCGTCGTGTGAAAAAGTCGCCGTTGACGGTTGGATTCAAGGAAGTGTGACGTCCGCTCGCCTCACAGCGCGCCAACGGCGACCAAATAGGACTGATCCGAACAACAGACGTCACGGACGGGAAAATGCGCGACGTCCGCCGCTACGTCAACTGCTTTCTTGCGCGGCCCAACGCTACGTGCCACGGTCGCCGCTATGGCAACACCAACACCCGCCCAAGAAGCCCCGCCAGTCGAACTCCCGAGGTTCCTGGTCAGCGTCCGGCCCGAGGCCGCGACCCTGACCGTCGTCGCCACCGCCGCCGACGCCGCCACGGCCGTCCGCAACGCCGCGAGCCTGCTCCTGGTCGCCACCGTGCCGCCCGGTCCCTGGGTTCAGGAGGGCTCCACCGCCCCGGTCCAGGCATCCCACGCCCCGGACGCGCCGCCGCTCATCCCGACCACCGGCCCCGTGTACGCTCGTGCCCCGCAACCCAAATCCAAGAAGTAGCTATGCCTCCCTTCAAGTCCGAATCGCAGCGCAAGCTGCTTTGGGCCAAACATCCCGAGGTGGCCCGCAAGTGGGCTGACAAGTACGGCACGCCCAAAAACCTCCCCGAACACGTCAAGCCCAAGCCGGACGCCAAAAAGAAAAAGTGAAAAAGTAGTTGCAGCGCGCCGCTACGTCGTCCACCGTTGCGGCGCATGAAGAAAGCACCCAAGCGCCGCGGACCGGAAGCGGGTTCGGTCCAAAGCGCAAACCTCACGGTCCGGCTGCCCGTCAGTCTTCTCAACCGCCTCAATGACCGGGCGGCGCAAGACGGTATCCGCCTCGGGGCGCTGGCCCGCGAGGCTTTCTCGTTCTACCTCCACCTCAATCCCTCCAAATCATGAGCACCACCGCCATCGTCAAAAGCACCGACCTAGACCTCGCCGTCGCCGAGGCCGCCCAAGCCTACGAGGTCGCCACCGCCGACAAGACCGCCAACATCGCCAGCGCCCTGGCCGCCGCGGACGCGATTGAATCGCTCCGGGCGATGTTCACGCCGCCGATTGTCGCGAAGCTGCGGCAGTTGTGCGGGAAGTCCTTGGGCTTCCGCACCGACCGGGACCAGAAGGGCCCGCCCTACCCGGACAACGTCCTGGTCGAGTGCGCCCTCGAGGCCGGCCTCCGCGGGCTGCCCTTCGTGGCCGACTGCTGGAACATCATCTCGTCCCGGGTGTACGTCACCAAGGGCGGGCTCAAAACGCTCATCAAACGCATGACTGAGGTCAGCAACTTCACCTACACCGTCGGGCTGCCCAAGCGCGTCGGGGACGGCATCGTGAGCGACTGCACGGCTTCGTGGACGCAGGCGAGCGTGAAGCGCGAACTGGAGTTGCAGATCCCGATGCGAGCCGATGGTGCCTCCATTGACAACATCGTGGGACGCTTGGAGCGACGACTCCTCGCGCGCTGCTACGAGCAGATGACTAACCGCGCCGTCGCGGAGGACCTGGACCTCGAACCCGAGACCGCCGGACTGGCTACCACAACCCCGAAGTTCCTGACCGTGGCCGAGACACCGACGGAAGACCAGTTGGCGGGGACGCAAGCCATCGCCCCGGCCCCGCAACCGCCCACCCCGGAACCCAAGCCAACTCCGCCGCCAGCACCGAAGCCGACCAGCGTACGACCGATGACCTTTCACGGAGAGCCGGGCAAGCCCTGGCCGCCGCCGGCGCCGCCCGTGGTCGAGACGGAGGTTGTCCCGCCGGCCGCCGCCGCGCCCGCACCACGTAGGGGCCCCGGACGGCCGCCGAAGGTTGCACAGACTGCGGAGCCGCCGCGGCAAACCGATCTGTCGTCCCTGGGCGCGACGCGGGTGGAGCGCCCGGCCGCGCTGACACTGCCCCAGATCCGGCAGGTCATGGCCGACTGCGCACTCGAGGAGACCGAATTGCTCGCCTTCCTCCGCAAGAAGCATGGGCTCCAGCAGGAATTGCACAGCCTCGAGCAGTTGGCCCTCGAGCGGCTGCCGCTCTACCGGTGGGTTTCGGAAAACATTCAGACCGCGGTGGACCAGACCACCGCCGCCCGCGCATGAGCACCACCACCGACCCACGGGAGGGATGGACCTCCGCCTCGAATGCGCTCCCGGACAGCCTTTGTCCGGGCAGGCACCTGGCGCAGCGCGGTCTGCCCGAGGAGACCAACGAGGACGCCGATGCCGGCACGCGCATCCATACCGCCCTGGCGACGGACAAGATTGACGGCATGAGCGACGATGAGCAGGAGATGGTCGAGCGCATGCGCGATGAGTGCATCACCCTGGCGAGCGCCTGGGTTGCGGGGAAGAAGTTTCTGGAAGTGCTGGTCGAGGAACGGCTCTGGCTCACCGACCCGCAGAGCAGAGTCCGGCACTCCGGGCAGCCGGACTACCTCCTGCTGGCTGGAAGCAGCGCGGGTCTCGAGGCGCTGATCGTGGACTACAAGGCGGGGAGAATCGCCGTCGAGGACCCCGCCGAAAACGCGCAGTTGCGGGACCTTGTGGTCCTGGCCGACGCACGGGTCGGGGGCGAACTGGTCAGGGCCACCGTACAGATCATCCAGCCCTTCGCCGGGAAGTTCACCCCGACCGTCTATGGCCCCGACGACATCTCCCGGGCGGCCGATGAGTTACTGAACCGCATCCGGCGCTCCAACGATCCCAATTCGCCCCGGGTCGCCGGGGAGGCGCAGTGCCGCTTCTGTAGAGCCAAGCTCCATTGCGATGCGTTCACTTCGATGGTGGGGGCGATTCTGCCCCAGCCGCTGACGGTCGAACGCGCCAGGGAAGCCATCGAGGTTTCCAGCACGGTGTTGCCACAGATTGACAACCTGAAGCTGGTCAAGATTTTGGACCTTGTCAGCCTGGCGGAGAAATGGCTGGGACTGATCAAGACCGAGGCGCGGTCACGCCTGAGAGACAATCCCCAGGCGCTTCCAGGCTGGGAACTGAGACCAGGGGTCGAACGGTCTGCCGTGACGGAGGTTCGCCAGTTGTGGCAGAAATGGTCAGTCGGGTGGCCCAATACGACGGAGCAGTTCCTGGCGGCTGTCAAAGTATCGAAAACCGACCTGAAGCAGGCTTTGCGCGAAGTGTCGGGGCTGAAGGGGCGGGCGCTGACCGAGGCGTTCGAGAGCCTGCTGGCCGGCTGCACTACGACCACGGTCACATCCCCGCGCCTCCTGCGCGTAGGGGAAGAAGACGAAGCGAGTTGACAGGAGGAAGCGATGCGAGCAACCTTAGCTTGTGAACCTGCTGTCCCGAATGCCCTTGTCCGGTGGCTGCCTGCTGCTTGGCAGGTTCACACTCTCATTCAGCAGCGCCGCCGGACGGGGCACCATGGCAACATGCCCTCACACAACTTCATTGACCTGACAGGACGGTGTTTTTTTCGGCTGACAGTTGTTGGTAGAAATCCTCAAAACGCGATAGACGGGAGAACCCGGTGGAATTGCGTTTGCGCTTGCGGTACTGCTGTTACCGTACTCTCTCGTGACCTGATTTCTGGAAAGACCAAATCTTGCGGTTGTTGGAACCGAGAATCCAGCCGGTTGAGAGGATTGAAACATGGCCACGCGCCGGGCGGGAAAAGAAGCACGGAACTTGGTCGCTGGAGCGAGATGATTCAGCGTTGTTACAACCCAAATCACAAACTGGCAAAGCACTATTTCTTGCGAGGTATTCGAGTCTGCGACGAATGGCGCAACTCGTTCGAGGCTTACCTGGCTCACATCCGTTCCATCGGTTTTACGGGGGCACCAGGGCAGAGCTTGGATCGCATTGACAACAATGGCCACTATGAGCCCGGTAACCTCCGTGTTACGGATCAAAAAGGTCAATGTCGCAACAAGACGAACAACCGATTGGTCGAAGCGTTCGGCGAGCGGCTTTGCGTTACGGAATGGGCTGAACGCACCGGCGTAAATCAGGACACTATTCGCAGTCGTATCGAACGTGGATGGCTCCCTGAACGTGCGCTTTCAACTCCGGTGCGCACCATCACCAGCCCGCGGCTCGTCCGCGTCGGCGAGGAGGATGAGGGATGACGACGTGCTCCAGGCGCAGCGTGAGCAGAAGGGCAGCGGGACGTATTGCCCCGCCTTTCCGGCGGCACGCCCCCAGCCGCCTGCCCGACAACAGCGTCGCGGGACCGTCAGCCCCACGTCACGGGGCACCTTCTCCCCGGAGCGTCGGGGACTTCAGAGCCACAACGCATCACGGGCACGGTGGCTCACCCCGGCAGCAACGCCGCACTGGCACGGCTGCCGGGACACTTTCCCGGCTCCCTTGGGGATGTCCGGGCCGCCGGCGTGGGCACGCAAGTCACTAGCTGTTACGTGAGTCCGTAACGCGCCCACGCCGGCAACACTTTTCCCCATGACCAACCCTGAACTCACCGAACTGCTGGGCCGACTGATGGACATGGCCTGTCCGATCATCAGCTACCTCGCCGGGGGGCGGGACAGCAACCAGCAACCCCTGCCCGGGCTCCAAGACCGCATGGACGCTATTCCCACACAGATCCGCGGGTTGGCCGCGTGGCTGGACGCGATAGAGCGGCCCCCTGAGCAGGGAACCTGGTGGTGCAATGCGCACCAGCGCGAAGCGACGTACCTATCCTGGGACGGACGGCGTAAATGCGACCCCAAGCTCGGCGGAATCATGCTTCCGTGCGACGTGGTCTTTGTCGAAGCCCTGATCACCAACCCATGAATACCGAATTACCCAAAGAGAAGTTTGAGTCCTACGCGCTCGTCGAACTGTTCGGCCATACCCGCATCGTCGGGATGGTCACCGAGCAGTCCCTGGGGGGCGCCTCATTCATCCGGGTGGACGTGCCCAACCCCGACGGGACCGTCGCCTACACCCGCATTTACGGCGCCGCCGCCGTCTTCTCCATCAACCCCATCAGCAGGGCCGTCGCGCTCGAGCTGGCCCAGGGCTGCGACGCCCGACCGGTCGCGCCCTACGAGGTGCCCAGGTTGACCGCGACTACTACTACTGAAAGCGTGGTCCTCACCGCGGACGACCAAGATCCGAACGAGGAAGGCGAGCTGTGAAGTTCCCCGAAAACCTGCGCTTAAACAAGATCCCGGGATACCCCAGCGAGCGTGGAGACCCCTTCGGCTGGTTCGTGGCGCCTGTCTGCACGCTCCTGCCCCGCGGGCTCAAGATGATGGCCTGCGATGGGACAGAGACCGGCTGGGAGCATTTGTCCGTCTCGCACTTGACCAACGATGTGACCCCGACTTGGGAGGAGATGTGCCTGGCCAAGGGCTTGTTCTGGGACGACTCGGAATGCGTTGTTCAGTTCCATCCCCCGGCGGCCGATGCGGTGAACATCCACAAGGGGTGTCTCCACCTTTGGCGCAAGGTCGGGGAATCGTTTCCCATGCCCCCCCAAGCATGCGTTTAGCCATCCTCCTGCCGCCGCTCCTGGCGATGTCGCTCTCCGGCGCGTCGCTCTCCCCCGCCCTCGAGCGGGACCTGCTCGACGCGCTCTACCGCGCCGAGGGCGGACCCAGGGCCAGGCGCCCCTACGGCATCCTGAGCCGGCCCGTCGTCAGCCACGACCATGCCCGGTCCATCGCCGCCCATGCCATCCGTGGTCAATGGTACGCGTGGGAGCGCGCCGGGAGGCCGGTGACGTTCCCACGCTGGTTCGCGCGTACCTGGTGCCCGCCCAGAACTGACCCGCGCGGCCACCGGAACCTGGTCCGCAACCTCGAGACCTTGCTCCGCGCCGCCAACCGCCGCGCCGCCACACGATGAGAGAGCGCACCCGACGAGCGTATTGGTCGGTGCGCGACCTGGAGGGGATCTCCTGGCGCTTCACCTACGACCCGAAGGCGGGGAGCCTCTCGATGAGAATGCCCAGGGGCTTGGATTACCCCATCACCATGGAGGAACTGATTTCCATGTTGTTCCTGCGCGGCCCGGACCGCCGCTCGAGGGCCCAGCGCGGGCGCGACAGCCGGCAGTTGCACCTCTTCGACGTATGCTCCCCTACGCCAGACCACGCTCGATGATGACCTGCGCTCGCTGCGGCGGGCCAGTGTTCCAGGATCCCAAGGGCCCACACCGATACCTCTGCTCCGCCTGCTACCGGCTCAGAATGGCTCAGGCTCGGCCTCCGGCTCCGGCGCCGCCCGCGCCACCGCCCGCGCCGTCCGCGTCACCGCCCCCCGCACCTTCGCCAGCCGGTCCTCCAACTCCGTCACCCCGCTCGTGAGAAACCGGATCGCCCAACGCGCCGCGAGTTCGACCGTGCAGCAGAACATGAACGGGACCCGATACCTCCGGCTTAGCGCGGCGATACTGCCTTCGAGGCTCTCGACGGTGAAGTTGCGCTGGACGTGCCCGGCGGTCAGGAACGCCTGCCAGGACCCCTCGACGACCACCGCGAACCCGGCCAAGTTGCGGGACCGCGCAAGCTCACGTTCGAAACGCTCGCGTTCCTTGCCCATGCAGCCCAGCAGGTCCGGGACGGTCTTGCGCTCTATCGCCACGATAGTTTCCATGCCGGCAATGGCCCAATCCCCCGTCTCAAGGGTCGCCTGTTGGACCTGGCTCCAGGGCGCCAGGAACCGCATCCAGGGATGCGGCCACGGCTCGCGGGTGTCCACCAGCCACACCAGCGGTTCACCTTTGAGGCTCGCCGGCATCGTCTGCCTCCTGAACCTCGGTTTCGGCGACCGGAATTTCCATGCGCTGAACTCGACCGGTCAGCACGATCACGGCGAAGCTGCGTCCGCCTTGAGATTGCTCTATTTTGGCTTCAAGCTCGCCTCCGACGGCGACAAAGTCACCCACCTGGACCTGCTCCTTTTGGGCGTAGTCATTTATCGTGACCCGTTGCTTGAAGACTTTCCCCTCGTTGCCGTAGGGCCGTCCGGCCATCTCGATTTGCACAACGGCGTAGGCCCGACCGGACTTGGTTTCGCCCGAGCCAACCCAGCAGACTTTCCCGGCACAGAATCCGAAAGGGCGCGTCATGCCCCGACCCTACGCGCGCCCGCTACGTCACGCAACCCCTGATTGACATGCCCGACCCCCAGAACCCCAAAACCACGGACGGCCCGTTGCAGCCCAAGACCGACTGCCACATCCTCACGTTTCGTTGGGGACGCTTCCGCGCCTCCCTCGGCATCGGCCTTTGTCCGCAGGGCTGCTGCGCCCACGTAACCCTGCATACACCCAGCAAGACCAGCAAGACCCGCATCAGCCGGGCGGGGCTGCTCTGCCTCCGCGAATGGCTGCGCGCCTCGCTGTCGCGCTGCGACCTCATCCCGACCACCGTCACTACGATCCAGCTCCGGCATCCCTCCATCGGCCTGGCCCTCCGCCTGGACGTCCACATCATCGCCAACTCCAACCCGAACCCATGAACGCAAAACTAGAAGCCATCGCCCAACTCGCCGCCGACAACCTCCAGAAACTCATCCGCGAGGGAGAGACCGACATCCTCGCCGCCTGGGACGGCTGCCTGCTCGAAGCCCAAGCCCAGGAACAGAAACCCAAATTCAGGCTCTCCTACAGCATCACCCTGGACTTGGACAAGAACGAGGCCGACTACGAACTCAGTTACGGCGTGCGGCGCCGGCTGTCCATCACCACCAAGATCCCCGACCCGCAGCAGACCACCATGCCGCTGGACACCGAGGCCACCGTCACACTCCATACCTCCACCGGAACCGTCACCGCCCCGCTACCCGTCTTCCGCGCCGCCGTCGCCGACTTCCGCCGAGAGGCCAAACCATGACCCGCCGCCTCACCACCACCGGCCGCGGCCTCGAGCGCTCCGGCGTCCGCCGCTCCGAACCCCGCGCCACCATGGACGAGCGCCGCGCCTGGCGGGAGGCGTTCGCCGAATTCGAGATTCGCCACGGCCGCAAACCGCCCCGCCGCTGGGGGAAGGCATGACCGCCCTCGACCGTCTCGGCCCCCCGCAGAAAGGATCCACCCACCAATGGATCGCCAAGGCACTCTGCGCCATTCTCCGCCGCCAGCCCTCCGCCGCCAACGGCCCCCTCATGCTCGCCCTGGCCGAACGCTTCGAGGACGGACACACCGCTGAGCGGCAACGGGAAATCCTCGACAGCATCCCGGCGGCTCGCAGATTTGCCCGCGAGCATCCCCTGCCGGCCCGCCCGGACGCCCAACGCTGGCGCCCACAGCCCGCTACAGCCGCTTTGACGGTGACCCCGCCTCCTGCACCCCTCCCCAGACCCAGCGAGCACCAGACCCCGCCCCGCTGCCCCGTCAACGACCTCTGGGTCCTGCGCGCCGAGTCCGCCTGCCCTGACGCCTGGCGGACTCTCTGCGGCGAAGGCGCCCGGCCGGCGCACCTGCCTTCCTGGCGTCGCGGAGCCTGCCGCCAGGTCCTCGACGCCCTCTACCAGCCCGGGGACTTCGTTTGCGCCGGTGCCGACGTGCGGAAGATGCAGACCCTGACCTTCGCCGAGTGGGGGGACGCCCTCCTCGATGCCCAGCACATCGTCCCCTCCCCCATGGCCGCCCGCACCGGCACCACCAAGGACGGGCGGGAGTCGGCCCGCACCCTCGCCAACGCCTGCACGCGGCGCCGCTACCTCATTTGCGAGTTTGACCACGCCACCGTCACCCAACAGGCCAGCCGCATCGCCTGGCTCCAGCAGACCGCCCCGCCCAAGGTCGCCCTCGTCCTCATCGTCCACTCCGGCGGGAAGAGCCTGCACGCCTGGTTCCACGTGGCACGCTGCCACCCGGGCACCCTCCGCCGCTGGTTCCGCTCCGCCGTCGCCCTCGGCGCCGACCCCCAGATGTGGATTCCCCACCAGCCCGCGCGCCTTCCCTGCGGCTTGCGGCGACCTTCCATGGCCGTGCAGGAGGTACTCCAATTCGCGCCCCCATGAAAACCCGATTCCCCCTCCCCGTCGCCGCCGCCGTCGCCGATCACCTCGTCGGCCAGCTCTCCGTCGCCTGCCTCCGCATCGTCACCGCCGGTTCCATCCGCCGCGCCAAACCCGACGTCGGAGACATTGAACTGCTCTACATCCCCCGCGTCGAACCCGCCAAGAACCCCGCGGACTTCTTCGGCGCCATGGACATCAACCTCGCCGACCACGCCATTGCCGACCTCGAGTCCCGCCACCTCCTCGCCCGCCGCCTCAACGCCCGTGGCCACACCACGTTCGGACCCTCCAACAAGCTCATGGTCCACGTCCCTTCCGGCATCCCCGTGGATCTGTTCACCGCCCGGCGCGAAAACTGGTTCAACCTCCTGGTCTGCCGCACTGGCCCCGCCGAGTCCAACATGCGCATCGCCCAGGCCGCCATTGGCCGCGGCTGGCGCTGGAACCCCTACGGACCAGGCTTCACCCGCCCCGGCGGCGAAGAACACCCCTGCACGTCGGAGGAGGACGTGTTCAACTTCGTCGGCCTTCGCTACTTGGAACCACAAGCCCGCCGATGACCGTCCGCGACCGCCAACTCAACCGCCTGGTGGACGTCGCCGACGCCCAATGCCCACTCCGCCCCTGCTACTGGCCTCGCCTGGACCCGGGCCGCTTCACCCAGGGCGTTGGCTACCGCGGCGGCGGCAAACACTGGCTCTGCGGCAACCGCGAGATCCACGGCTGCCCGCACCCCATGCCAGACCCGAAGACGACCCCGCAATAACTTTTGCGAAAGTATTTGACTCCGCCACGGCAGGGGCTATTCTCCCCCCGTGAAGTCCGTCAGACACTTTGCCCTTTCGTCGCCGTCCGCCCCCACGGCGGACTTCACACTTCCCAACGGGGTGCCGGCGGCGGAAGGGCTTTCTCACACGCACACCATGCAAACCTCAGAAGTCAGTTCCACCAGCATCCAAACAACGCCAGTCGCCGAACCCCTGCTGCCACCCGAAGCCTATCGCGGCATCACTTACGGCCTCGAACTCATTACCCCGCAAGTCGCCGCCCGAACGCTCGAAAGCCAGAACGGCGTCAACCGCCGCCTCAACAAGTCCGCCATCCGCAAGCTCTGCAAAGACATGACGGCGGGCAAGTACCTCATCACCCATCAGGGAATCGCCTTCGACGCCGCCGGCAATCTCCTCGACGGCCAGCATCGCCTCCGGGCCATCGTCATCACCGGGTTGTCGGTCTGGATGCTCGTCTCCCGCGGCTGGCCCAACTCGGTCACGCTCGACAACGGGTCAACCCTGCCCACCTTCGCCGCCCTCGACGTGCCCGGCAACGCCCGCACCGTCCGCACCTTCCTGCACGCGCTGGGCATTGCCCATGACAAGGAGGTGGCGACGATTTGCACCGGGTTCGTGGCACTCTCGCATAACTACCGGGCCGTCACTTCGGTGACGAATTCCATCGTCAAAACCGTTTTTGAATCCGCCACGCCTTCGATTACCGCCGTGGCTGAACTCGCCGGAACGCGCGGCATCGTCAAACTCCCCGCCGGCGCTCTCTGGTGTTTCGCCTGGGCTCACACCGTCCATCCCGAGACCGTCGAAACCATGATGCGCGACACCATCCAAGCCTCGGGTGCCGTGGAAAGTCCGGCCCGTAAGCTCGCCTTCGCCATTCAGAACCTGAGCGACAAGCTCAGTGGCCAGAACAAGCACACCAAGATCATGCACCTGACCTCTGATGCCATCCAGATGCAGATCACCCGCGAAGTCCGCGAGTCATTGCGCGGCGGTGACAAATCCATGCGCTGGCTCGTTTCCCAGAACAAGCCGCTCCGCACCGCCATGGAACAACTGGTGCAGGCCGAAAACGGCGCGGCAGCCTCGAAGTAACCATTGAACAACCCCGTAATGGCCCGCCTTCGGGCGGGCCTTTTTCATCATGAAAACGCAACTCGTTCCTCTGAGCCGAATCACCATTTCGGGAGAGACCCTGATCCGCGTCCAACTCTCCAACGAAGTCATCACCGAATACGCCGCCGCCATGCGCGAAGGCGCCGAATTCCCGCCGGTGGACCTGTTCCCTGGCTCTGAGGGCTTCTACCGCATCGGTGACGGGTTCCACCGCGTGAAAGCGTCCGGCCTCGCCAAACGCACCGAGATCCTGGCCGTCGTCCACGAAGGCGACCGCAACTCCGCCCTCGAATTCGGCATCCACGCCAACCTCAAGCACGGCTCCCGCATCACCAACGCCGACAAGCGCAAGATGGTCATCATGGCCCTCGATGCCTGGCCCGACCGCTCCGCCCTCGCCCTCGCAGAGCTGTGCGGAGTGTCGCAACCTTTCGTCAGCAAACTTCGTAGTGAGCGGGCTATAACGGTTATACCCCCCGTCCTGGCCTCTCAGCCGCAAGGGGTTACGCTGCCGCCCTCGAGCAAGTACGCTGACCAAGCGCCCCCAACTCCGACCCTTCCAGCGCCTCCTCAATCAGCACCGCAACCGCCCAAGCCCCGCAGGGTTCACCGCGCGAAGTCTGCCGCCACCGCCGGCGCGCCCAAGCGCAAGCCCAAGCCCAAAAACCCGACGGTGGACCCGGAGACCCAGGAAAAGCTCAACGTCCTCCAAACCCTCATCGCCTCCCTCTCCATCCCGCACCGCAAAATCCTCCTTAAATGGCTGCGCATCGCCGTGAAATAGATCCTGACGGACCCTCCCGCGGCGGGCGGACGCCCGCGCAATAATTATTGAGAAAGTATTTGACGCCGCCCCGGGACGGGCTATTCTCACGCACGTGAAGTCCGTCAAACACTTTGCCCTTTCGTCGCCGTCCGCCCCCACGGCGGACTTCACACTTCCCAACGGGGTGCCGGCGGCGGAAGGGCTTTTTGTCTCCATGCACCAGCACAACACCATCGGAAAGGGAAGCGCCCGGCGCGCCGTCAACGGCGGCAGGGACGAGTACTTCACCCGCCCAGCGATTGCCAACGGCTGCATTTGGCTCACCGTGCCGCGTTACGGACGGCGGCCCCTGTATGTCGAACCCTCGGCCGGAAACGGGGCTTTTGCGGATATTTTGCGGCAGCGCCGCTTCAAGACCGCCGCCTACGACCTCAACCCCACCCGCCCGGACATCACCCGGGCCGACTGGTTCTCCGTTACTGTCCCCCGTGATTGCGTCGTCATCGGCAACCCGCCCTTCGGCTTCGCCGCCTCGCTCGCGGTCAAGTTCTTCAACCATGCCGCCACCGGCGCCAAGGCCATCGCCTTCATCGTGCCCCGTTCCTTCCAGAAGAGTAGCGTTCAACGCCGACTGGACCGCCGGTTCTGGCTCGTGGCGGAGGATGAGATTGCCGACCATGCTTTCCTGCTCGACGGCCAGCCCTACGATGTTCCCTGCGTCTTCCAGATCTGGGAACGCCGCAACACCGAGCGCAATGTTGCCAGGCCATCCTTGAGCAACCCCTTCATCGTGTTCACCCCACCGGGGCAGGGCGAATATGCCATCCGGCGCGTCGGTGGGCAGGCTGGCCAGATCCTCCGCGGCACCGACCACAATCCAAATACAACCATCTGGTTCAACTCCATCGGCAACCCGTCCCGAAGTGGTCACGCCATGGCCGCCATCCAACCTGCCTTGCGCCAGATCCGCGACAAGACTGCCGGCGTCCGCTCCGTCTCTAAAACGGAGATCGCTTCCCTGCTCAACGCCTACGCCGCCGGGAGGACCGCTTGAAACTCATCATCCCTGGCCGCTACAGCTTTTCCCTCCGCGGACGGGCCAAGCTCGGATACATTAAAGAGAACCTCCTTTACGAGCGCCTCCGCGATGGGCGAATCATCGGACTCCTGGCGGAGGACATCATCGAAAGCGAGTTCTCCGGCGTCACACGCGTGGCCGGTTCTGGTTGTAGTTCCGACCTCATCAAACACGATTGCTCCCCAGCCCAAAGGCTACAGTGCAAGAGCTACCGCGGTCATGGCGCTGACCTGTCCCCCAGCGGAATGAAGGGGAAAGGCAGGTGTTTCTCGCGGGAGGACTTCCTCAAATACTGCCAATCGTTCGAGGCGTTCCTGCTCGTGGATGTGGAGCGGTTCCCTGAACTCGTTGTGCATGCCATCTCCGTTCAGTCCATCCTCGGCCTGGCCCGCATCTCCAAATCCTCCGCCACGATCTCACGGTCCCAGCTTGACGGCTTCGTTGATTCCAGCCCGGCACCATCCGGCTGACCCCCGCGCGGCGGGCGGTGAAAAGAAGACCGGCGAGCCTGCTTGCTTCCCCGAAGGGACCGCGCAAACTCGCCGGTGAATTCGTCCCGCGCCAACGGGCCGACGCTGCAAATGTAGGCCCCCAGAGCCTCCGGCGTCAACCCCCAACCCCGGGACGGCACTTTGACGCACCATGCCAACCGCTCCAAAACCCGGCCCCGCCGACGGCGGGAAATCCACCGGCAAACCCACCAAGCCAACGCTCTACCTCCCCGGCCCGTCCTCGGACCATGCCCAGTTCCACGACGGCCTTTCCTCCATACTGTCCTCCACCGGCCAATGGTTCGAGTTCGGCGGCCAGCTTGTTCAGGTCGCCATCCTCAACCGCGAGTTCAAGCTCATCCGCCACTCCCCGTCTTCCATCATCCCGGCCCTCGAACGCCACGTCCAGTTCCTCAAATGGCGCTTCGATTCGCCCCAGGGTATCCCCTCCACGCTCCCCGTCGCCGCCGCCCGTACCCTCGCCGAGTCCCTCGCCTTCGCCGCCGCCTGCCCCCACATCCGCCTGTGCGCCGAGTACGAAATGCCCTTCCCTGACCCCGAGCAGCAGATCGCCTTCACCGCCCCCGGCTACAACCCCGACTGCCAGGTTTTCCAACCCTCCACCGCCATCGTCCCCGTCGAGTTCTCCACCGCCGAGGCCGGCGCGCACTGGGAAGAAATGTGCGCCGACTTCCCCTTCGCCTCCCTCGCCGACACCGCCAACTTCCTCGCCATTCTCCTCACCCCTTACCTCCGCCTCCTGTTCTCCGGCCCCTCCCCCCTCTTCGTTGTCCTCGCCAACTCCCCGCGCGCCGGCAAAGACTGCCTCGTCGCCCTGGTCCACATCACCTACATCGGCCGAACCTCCGACATCTCCCTCGGCGGCTACCAGTCGGAGGAAGATGCCAAAGCCTTCGCCGCCCTCGCCCTCGCCGGCAACCGCCTCATCCATGCGCCCAACATCGTCGGTCGCCTCAAGAGCACCTGGTTCGAGCGCCTCATCACCGAACGCAACTTCTCCGGCCGCATCCTAGGCAGCAGCGCCACCTTCTCCATCCCCAACGAGTTCCTCCTCTCCATGTCGGGGAACAGTGATTTCACCCTCGGCGGCGACCTCGCCCCACGCACCATCGTCATCCGCCTCCACCTCGACGTCGCTGACCCAAACGCCCGCGCCTTCCGCCGCCCTGACCCCTACGATTGGGCCGCCCGCAACCGCTTCGCCACCCTCGGCATGCTCCGCCGTTTCCTGCTCGACTGGCTCTCCGCCGGCATGCCCGCCCCTTCCGGCCGCTTCGCCTCCTTCCCCCAATGGTTCAAAACCGTCGCCGGCGTCGCCCAGCACGCCCTCGGTGAATCCCTCGACGTCGCCTCTACCTCCCTCCAGGCCGACCCCCGCGTCGCCGGCCTCGCCCATGTCCTCGACGTCCTCAACAACCCCCTCCACGAAGACCGCGACTACGCCCCCGCTGGCCTCTCCCTCAACCCCCGCTCCTGGACCGTCGGCGACCTCCGTACCCTCACCGCCGCCCTTCAGAAACACGACCCCCAACTCCTCGACGACTTCCCCCTCAACGCCGTCGAATTCAATCAGGCCCAGTCCGCCGCCGTCCGCTTCGGCCTCTTCGTCCACGCCCGCAACGGCGTCCCCACCGGCCCATTCTCCTTCTCCTGCCTCAACCCAGACGCCCGCGCCCAACGCCGGGCCTACCGCCTCGACCCTTTACCCTGACCCCTCTCCCCTCCCGCTGGTAGGGTCCCCTCCCCACCGTCGGGCGGACCATCCCTCGACCCCTCCCGCTGGTAGGGTCCCTACCAAACCATTTCCCCAACCTTGGTAGGGTTGGTAGGGTTCGGTAGGCTTTTACTCCCTCCACCCACTTGAAAACCCCCACCACCCTACCACCCCCACCAAAATCACCCCAACCCTACCACTTCCATAACTCCCTAATACTACCTTACTTATACCTCTCTTTGGTAGGCTTTGGTAGAGTTAGGTAGAGTAGTTCAGGGTAGAGTAACACCAAGACAGCATACTGCCTAGGAGAACTCCCCATCCCTACCCTACCAACTTTGCCCCGTACCACCTACAAACCTAATGCAAAAACGGGGCGCCAGCTTATACTGACGCCCCGCCTTTTCTCCCCTCTCCTGCCCCTATCACCGCCCCCCAATCAACCCCTTCAATAATCCCCGCCGCTCGTACTCGTTCACGCTCCCCTCTACCCCATCTTGCCAGTCCACCCACACCCGCGCTATCCCTACGATCTCCCGCGCCTCCTCCTCCGCCCTCCCTTCCTTCTCCCACTTCTCCACCCCCACCAACGCCGCCCTCGAGTTCCCCCCGTTCCGAATGTCCCGCGCCTCGAACGCCTCCACCCCAGGATACGCCCCAAGCTCCACTTCCTTCCCAACCTCCAGATCCACCGCCTCCCCGTACCCCTTCGCCCCAGGCACCCCCCC
>Ga0208980_10000120_pt1 | contig 38233 bp, 41 predicted proteins | sample WetSurMetagenome_3_FD_187993 | JGI IMG/M metagenome (GOLD analysis project Ga0208980, IMG submission 187993) | Wetland microbial communities from Twitchell Island in the Sacramento Delta, sample from surface sediment Aug2011 Site A1 Bulk (version 2) | ecosystem: Environmental > Aquatic > Marine...
GTCAGCCCCGTCAACGGCGATCTCTATTTGACGTGGGCCGACTATCGTCACGGCGACGCGGACATCTACTTCACCCGATCGATCGATGGCGGCACGATCTGGACTACGCCCGTGCGTCTGAACGACGATGCCATTGGCAACAGCATTGATCAGTTCCAGCCGCAGATCGCGGTCGCACCCAATGGACGAGTGGCCGTCATGTGGTTCGATCGCCGCTTGCCGTGTCCCGAACTAGCATGGATACCGCTGGCACATCGCGGCGTTGTCAACGGCTGCATCGACACCTACCTGACCCGATCCTTCGACCACGGGCAGACGTGGACGCCCAATCTGCGCGTCAGCGCACAAACGTGGGATTGGACGCTCAATCTGCCGCTAGCGGGCGGCGATGGTTTCATCGGCGAGCACTTTCTCAATGTAAGCAGGATGGATGCGCCCATCCTGGATCAGACGCGCCAGGGCACGCCTGGCAATCTCACGCCTGACCGAGTCAAAACAGGAAACTGTGACGGCTTCGGGTGTATCATCCACGATCACATCCACTCCGGCAGCCTGCTCAAAGGCACGAATATTACGTCCATTGCGACCCACAATGCGCCCCTTCATTTCCTCATTGGGTAAAGTAACTACAGAGGTCGTCACTTCTGCCACCTGGTCTGAAGCCACCCGTTGGATCGCATCTGCCACAAGCGCGCGGGCGCGGTTTTCGCCTTCCTCGCGAGCTTCGTTCTCGATCTGGCGGATGATGCGGGCCATATCCGAGCGGGCTTCCTTTTCAACTTCCACCAGCAGGACATTGCGGGCTTCCTCACTGGTCATTTCTGCAATGCGCTGCAATTCGGCCAACTGATCTGTGTACATTTTTTCAACATCATTGGTGCGCTTATCGAGTGCGCTTTGCCGTTTGTTGAGATTCTGTTCGCGTTGCTCGAGTCGCTCAAAGCGGTGATCCAGTTCGGTACGCCGCTTTTGAAGACGATCGTCTTCACGACTTAATTCACCCCTCCGGCGGGCATTCTCGGCCTCAGCCGACTGCATCACCTTAAGGGCATTATCCTTGGCCTGCAATTCTATTGTACGCGCTTCCTCCTGGGCTTTCTGAACCTTCGAGTCAAGCTTGGCTTGCTCCGTTTTTGTCTTGCGCTGTGCCATCAGATTGCTGATAAAGTAACCAATGGCGATCGATACCACACACACGACTATGAGTATTACGATATTGTTTCCCATATTGCATCCTTTAATTCCGTGTTATGCCAGATTTCCGTTCAGACCACAGGCGGTTGACAACCCGCGTTACGGTTTCATATGAAAAACCACGTCGCGAGAGCATTCCACCCAGCCTGCTTCTGAATTCTGTGAAATCCAGACTGTCGTACCGGCTGATCTTCTGGCAGGCGAGTTGGTAGGCCATCTGTTCGTCGTCGACGACTTCCAACAGGGCTGCCTCGATCTCTTCACGCTTGAGGCCCTTCTGCCGTAATTCATAATCCATCTGGCGGGCGCTGCGTGGGTGAAAGACCTGGCGATCTTCTACCCAATCGCGGGCATACTGCCCATCATTGATCAATCCGTTCTGGGTAAACCGTGAGATAACGTGCTCAATCGCGAATTCAGGAATTTCCGATTCCTGTAATCGTTTTCGAACTTCAGCTGTCGTGCGTGGCTTATAAGCAATAAATCGCAACGCAACCTGGGCAGCTTGTTCGAAGCCGTCATCCTGCTGCAGCTTTTCAATCTCCGGGTCACTCAAATCGCGCCCGACAGACAACCAGGCTGCCACGATCCGTGACAGGCTGAAAGCGTAACCGCCATCCAGGTGCACATTCACCCGATTCGGGTTGCGCTTTTGAGCCTCCAAAGCGGTAACGACGCGTCCCATGTTATTAAACAGCAACAGCCTTCCACCTCATATACCGGGGAAGGTTGTGGCAAAGATAATTGAAATCAGGACGCGGAATCGCTGGTCGATCTATAACAAGTTATATTCCAGGCTAATGAAACCACCAACGTCCCATAATGGGTTTACAGGATGGTCTATTTGGCCAGTCCGCTGGATATGTAAATCATTTCTAACAGTAGAAATCATCATAACCACCGGATATTATCTCATTTCATATTTACCAAACAACCATCACAGAGAACCAAGTCAAACATAGCTGTGTGCCTGTTCTTTTGGCACGGTCCATTATCATTCAATTTGTATTGCCCGGGCCATCCCGGTCCAAATCCGGATCTTTCCGGTAATATACAACTTCAACTATTATACATGATAATACCAATAAAACATCAAAAACAGGCTAATTCAATCGGTTACAATGAATAAGGAAGAAAGATGGCCTTGATCAAGATAACTTCACAAGAAGCACTCGAGCATCAAAACCAACCCGTTCCATGTAAGATCATGATCACCTGTCATTGAGTCATGATTAAGCCGTATCCAAAGCTTTCGACTGGCGCATGGTTCTATGGGAAACCCCTGCAGTAGCCGAAGCAGCCGTGTATAGCAGAGCAAACAGGATAATAATTCCCTTTTATGAATACCTTCAAATAATGACCGTACGTGTGGGACTTTGATCGAATATGCTACAATATCAATATGACTGTTAATCCAGAAGACCCAAGATATTTAAAATATCAGATTCCCGACCAAAAACACCATGCACAATCCCGCTGGCAGATATGGGTTCCGTTCATTGTAATCCTGCTGCTACTGTTTGTATTCTTTGCGTCTGTAATGATCGTTACGAGTAATGGCGCACTTGAGCTTGGCCGGGTATCGACTGCGGCAATTATCCTGATGATCGTGCTCCTCGCATTGACCGGTGTGTTTGGTTTCATTTTTTTGGTCGTAGTCATCGTCTGGACAAACCGCACAATGCGATTCATCCCGCGTTTGCGTCTATTATCCATGCAAGTGGACTCAATTGCAGATGTGATCACCACCTGGTCGAATCGCCTGATGTTACCTTTTATTGTTGCCAGTCGTGTGAAAACCAAAAATTCCGATGGCAGGAAAAAAGCGCTAAAGGACTGAGTATTTTTATTCTGAGGTAATCATGAACTGGAAAACTCAAACTTTGTTAGTCGGGACGGTCGCCGGCGCCATCACTGGTGCCTTGGCAGCAGTGATGCTAGTCCGGCGTGCAGAACAAACCCAAACCACCCCCCATATCACTGCCAACGATGGGGTCAAGATCGGAATGGGTGCCATGGGTCTGGTCAAGATGATCTCTGATCTTGGCAAGAATAAATCGATCACACCCGGATAATACCCTTTGTTTGAAATCATCTTTTTGGGAACCTCCGCCTCAGCTCCTTCCGTCAGGCGTGGTCTTTCAGCCCAGGTCATTCAGCATAATGAATACCGCTTCCTGGTCGATTGTGGGGAAGGTACCCAGCGCCAAATCCTTCAATCCGGTATCGGATTCAAGCGCCTGAACCAGATCCTGATCACCCACGGCCACCTGGATCACATCCTGGGGTTGGCAGGTTTGCTCTCGACCTATATGCGCTGGGAAGCGATCGACTGCCTGGATATATATGGCGGCCGCTCTGCGTTGGACCGCATTCATGACCTGTTATTCAATATCGTGCTGTGGGGTGCCAAGCCACCCATTCCGATCGAGCTGCATGAATTGAAACCTGGACTATTTTTCGAGGTGGATGATTTTTCGATTAGCGCTTTCCCGGTGTCACATCGCGGCAGTGATAACTTCGGTTATCTTTTTGAAGAGCATTCCAGGCGTGCATTCCTGCCTGAAAAAGCCGACGCATTGAACATCCCCCCGGGTCCGGTTCGCCGAGAATTGGTAGCCGGCAGTCCAGTGAAGATGCCGGATGGGAGAATGATCCAACCGGAGGAAGTCCTGGGACCGTTGACGCCCGGTATCCGTTTGGCGCATGTAGGAGATTCAGGTGATACCACCAGCTTGGTCGAGTACGTGAAAGGGGTTGACGCCTTGGTCATCGAAGCGACCTACCTTGAAGAGGAAGCGGATATGGCCAAGGAATTCGCTCACCTGACCGCCCGGCAGGCAGCCGAATTGGCTCAAACAGCAGGCGTTAATAAACTGATTCTGACTCACATATCACGTCGCTACCGCGAGAAGGATGTCCTGGCAGAAGCCGCATCAGTGTTTCCGAACGTTTTTATCGCGCGCGACCTGGATGTTTACCAAATTAAGCGCGTTGATGTTTCAGATGTGCCTTGAGGAATAGCCCGGTATAGGACTTTTTATCCTCGCAGATCTCTTCCGGCATCCCTTCAGCCACCAAATAACCACCTCGGTCCCCTCCCTCAGGGCCCAAATCAATAATATGGTCTGCCACCTTGACGATATCTGGATTATGTTCGATGATCAATACACTGTTCCCAGCATCCACCAGTCGCTGGAGTACTTCGATGAGCTTATGCACATCGGCTGCATGCAAACCGACAGATGGTTCATCTAAAACGTAGAGCGTCTTGCCAGTGGCACGACGGGAGAGCTCGCGTGCCAGCTTGACACGTTGGGCTTCACCGCCCGAAAGCGTGGTAGCTGACTGTCCAATTTTGATATACCCCAACCCCACCTCATTCAACATATTCAATTTGTTAGCGATACTCGGGATGGCACCAAAGATTTTTAAACCAGCTTCCACTGTGGTGTCCAATACATCAGCGATCGATAAACCCTTGAACTTGACCTGCAGTGTTTCACGGTTGAAGCGTGCGCCATGGCATACGTCGCAAGGCACGTAAACATCCGGTAGGAACTGCATCTCGATCCGGAGTTGACCCTGACCCTGGCAGGCTTCACAACGACCACCATGAACATTGAAAGAGAAACGTCCGGCCTTGTATCCGCGCACCTTGCTCTCAGATAAGCCCGCGAACAACTGTCGAATCTCATCAAACATGCCGGTGTAAGTACCAGGGTTGGAGCGCGGCGTTCTCCCGATGGGCGACTGATCGATATTGATGACCTTATCAAGTAACTCGATTCCTTCGATGCGGTCATGTTCGCCTGGCTGGGTATGAGCTCCATTCAAATCCCTAGCCAGGGCAGCATATAGGATGTCCACCATAAGGGTGGATTTCCCGGATCCCGAAACACCGGTGATACATACCAGTTTACCAAGTGGAATCGTCACGCGCAGGTTCTTAAGATTATTTGCACGCGCGCCAATCACCGTCAGATGTTTTCCATTTCCTCCACGCCGTTCCTTCGGTAGAGGTACTTTTTTGCGACCGGAAAGGTATGCACCAGTCAGCGAATCCTTATTCGCCAGGATGGCTTGCAGATCACCCTCGGCAACCAAGCGACCGCCATGGACACCAGCTCCCGGTCCTAAATCGATGATCCAGTCTGCTGATCGAATGGTTTCATCATCATGCTCGACGACCAGTACAGTATTGCCCAAGTCGCGTAATCCCTTCAGGGTTGTCAACAGTCGCTCATTATCGCGCGGATGCAACCCGATGGAGGGTTCATCAAGAACATATAAAACACCCATCAAGCGGGAACCAATTTGTGTCGCCAAACGGATGCGTTGCGCTTCGCCACCCGAAAGTGATCCGGCTGAGCGCTGTAAAGTCAGGTAATCCAGCCCAACATCCACCAGGAAACCGAGCCGATCAATGATCTCCTTGAAAATGCGCTCAGATATCGTTTTTTCGCGAGTGGAGAGCAATTTACTGTTTGTCGCAAGATTCATGATCCATTCAAGCGTTTTGTTGACCGGCCAGTTGGTTACTTCGATGATATTAGTATCGGTAATTGTGACGGCCAACGCCTCCGGGCGCAACCGTTTTCCATTGCAGGTCGGGCAGGGTCGATCGTTCATGAACTCGGATATCCGGGCGCGGATGAACTCCGACTGAGTATCTCGGTAACGCCGGGTCAGGTTATTGATCACCCCTTCAAATGCAGTTTCGTAAGTGGCCGAGCGGTCATTGCGTCCCTGGAAATGGATTGAAAGAGTCTCCCCGGCAGTTCCATAAATGATCTTTTCCAGTTTTTCGGGGGGTATGGATCTGACAGGCGTGTCCAGATCAATATGGTACTTCTTTGCAACGGCTTCAACCATCTGCCAGTAGTAGCCGCCTTCTTCGCGCGGTCCATTCCACTCCATGGCGAGTATCGCACCTTCATTCAAAGAACGATCACGATCCGGGATCAAAAGGTCGGGGTCGATCTCCAGTTTGGATCCCAATCCCTGACACTCCGGACAGGCGCCGTGGGGGGTATTAAAAGAAAAAGTACGTGGTTCGATCTCAGCCAGGCTAAGGCCATGCTCAGGACACGACAGGTGTTCTGAGTAAACGATATCAACCGGTGGCTCTACAGACAGGTTTTGTACAGTCAGGTAGCCTTCACCAACCTTCAGGCAAGTCTCAACCGAATCAGTCAGACGGGAGCGGGCAGCACTTTGCTCTTCATCTCTCAGATCTCGATCGATCACCAATCGGTCAACCACTGCCTCGATAGTGTGGATCTTATATCGATCCAGGTTTATCTCATCATCCAGGTTGTATACATCACCATCCACCCGGACCCGCACAAAACCCTCTTTACGAATCTCCTCGAAAACAGCCTGGTAAGTGCCTTTGCGGGCGCGTACAACCGGTGCCAGCAACAGGATTTTGCTGCCGGAGGCCAAGGCTTCAATGTTATCCACGATCTCCTGGGCAGATTGCTTGACTACCTCACGGCCGCATGTTGGACAGTGGGGAATGCCGATGCGTGCAAACAACAATCTGAGGTAGTCATAGACCTCGGTCACCGTCCCAACGGTTGAACGCGGATTATGCGAGGTGGCTTTCTGATCGATCGAGACTGCCGGTGAGAGCCCGTCGATGTAATCCACATCGGGTTTGTCCATCTGGCCCAGGAACTGGCGTGCGTATGCCGAGAGAGATTCCACATAACGTCGCTGACCCTCTGCAAAAATGGTGTCAAAAGCCAGCGAACTCTTGCCAGAGCCCGACAGGCCGGTGATGACCACTAACTTATCGCGAGGGATGTCAACATTGATATTCTTAAGGTTATGCTCTCTGGCACCCACCACGTGGATCATGTTCTGCGTCATAGGAATCACCTGATCTGGATATTTATTGAATTATAGCACATTTGTTTCATTTATTTCTAATTCTTGGAATTAATTTTAAGCAAACGACAATTATAACTTGCACTTTTTCTATAAAGACAATAAAGGATATGACAATAACTCTTTCAGACGTATAATTAATGCCATCATGTCTGAACCCTATCCCCCCAAGGAGACTTTCTATGGATGAAAAGCAGCATAAACGTGCAATTAACGCCTGGGCGATGTATGACTGGGCTAATTCGGCATTTGCGACCACAATCATGGCCGCCGTTTTGCCAGTTTACTATTCCAGCGTCGCGGCCGGCAACCTGGAACCATACCAAGCCACCTCAGCTTGGGGCTACACCACCACCATAGCTTTATTGTTGGCAGCGGTCTTAACGCCCATTCTGGGCACGTACGCGGATGTGCGTGGCTCCAAGAAGAAATTTCTGACTATTTTTGCCTTGATCGGTGTGTTGGGAACAGCACTCCTATTCTTCGTACAGACCGGGGACTGGCTGAAGGCATCCATCTTTTTCATTATTGGCAACATTGGTTTCTCGGGTTCACTCGTATTCTACGATTCCCTTCTTCCGCATGTCGCCCGGCCTGAGGAGATCGATAAGGTATCTTCAAAAGGTTATGCGCTTGGATATTTAGGCGGAGGTATTCTACTGGCCATCAACCTGGCCATGATCATGATGACGCCTGATAATGTCACGGCATTAATGACACGCCTGAGCTTTGTGACCGTGGCGGTCTGGTGGCTGGTTTTTTCGATCCCGATCCTGCGGATCGTCACCGAACCAACCCATAAGATCATCCCAGGCGAGGAAAAACTCAATCCACTTTCTGCCAGCTTTGCCCGTCTGGGAGAAACCTTCAAGAGACTAAAACATTACCGCCAATTGTTCAAATTCATCGTGGCCTTCTGGTTGTACAACAACGGTATCGGTACGATCATCACCATGGCCGTTATTTACGGCACTGAACTCGGGTTTGATTCAACCGTCACGATCGGTACCCTCTTAATGGTCCAGTTCGTTGCCGTGCCCTTTGCCTTCCTATTTGGCTGGATAGCCGGAAAGATAGGTACCAAGCGCGCGATCTATATCTCATTGGTAATCTATACCCTGATCGCCATCGCTGGCTATTTTATGCAAAAGGAATGGCACTTCTTTGCACTCGGTTTTGCCGTAGCTACTGTGCAGGGAGGTAGCCAAGCCCTCAGCCGTTCGCTTTTTGGACGTATGCTACCCAAGAGCCAATCAGCCGAGTTCTATAGCTTCTTCGCGGTCAGCGAGAAGATCGCTGGTGTTGCCGGTCCATTCGTATTCGCCACGGTCAGCATGCTGATGGGTCATAGCCGCTTGAGCATCGTTTCACTGGTCATCTTCTTCGCCCTGGGTGGTTTCCTGCTCACCAAGGTGGACGAGAAGGAAGGTATCCGTGTGGCTCAAGAAGAAGAAGCAAAACTGACGCCAACTTCGGCATAATAAATTAAACATAAAGAGGGCTGCGTAATTCTGAACTGCAGCCCTCTTTGATCTATAAAAAATCATTTAATCAACTGGTAGAGTTCCACCAGAACGCCATCGGCAGCCTTGGGGTGGATAAAGGCCATCTTGCGCCCGGGTAGCTCGATAGGTGTTTCATTTATCAAACGTACTCCCCTGGCTTTCAATTGTGTCAACATGCCCTCGATATCATCCACTTCCAGGCAAAGATGGTGCATGCCAGGGCCTTTTTCGCTCAGAAATTTGGCTGTCCCACTGTCCTCACTGGTCGGTTTCACCAGTTCAACCTCACCTTCTCCGGCAGGCAGAAAAGCCACCTGTGCTTTCTGCGAGGGGACATCTTCGATATGATGCAGTGGCAGACCCAGCGCGTCACGCCAGAAAGCCAGGGATGCATCAATATCCGGAACCACCACAGCCACATGATTAATCTTCTTAACAGTTGCCATCCAATCCTCCAGGTTTGATTGATTTACATGGTTGAAGGCTGATATTCACCCCACACCTTGCGCAGGCAGGAGCAGATCTCGCCCAGGGTGATATCATTTTCGACACAGGTAACCAGCAAGGGCATCAAGTTGTCATCGCAGTGAGCGGCTTTCTCCAGCTGGCTGAGCAATTCGCTGACCTTGCCTGCATCACGCTTCTGCCTGAGCTCAGCCAGTCGCTGGCGCTGGTCCTGCTCGATAACAGGATTAACCGCCAGGCGTTCCAGCTCGACCTTTTCCTCGGATTGGTACTGATTGATGCCCACCACCACCTGCTCTCTGCTCTCGATGGCCCGCTGGTAAGCGTAAGCCGCATCCTGTATTTCATTCTGAATAAATCCATTCTCAATTGCCGGCAGGGCTCCACCCATGGCATCGATCTTATCCAGGTAGACGCTGGCCCGTTTCTCGATCTCATCCGTCAGGTATTCAACCAGGTATGACCCCCCCAGCGGGTCAGCCGTATCTGCCACACCTGATTCGGTGGCAATGATCTGCTGTGTTCGAAGTGCCACGCGCACGGATCTCTCGGTTGGCAACCACAAGGCTTCATCTTTTGAATTGGTATGCAGCGACTGTGTCCCACCCATGACCGCCGCAAGGGCTTGTAGGGTCACCCGAACCACATTGTTCTCGGGCTGTTGAGCTGTTAATGTGGAACCGGCTGTCTGAGTGTGGAAGCGCAGCATCCAGGATTTCGGGTCGGCCGCTTTGAAACGCTCACGCATGATCTTCGCCCACAGACGACGGGCGGCTCGGTATTTTGCAACCTCTTCAAGGAAATTATTATGCGCGTTGAAGAAGAAGGATAGCTGGGTGGCGAACTCATCCACCGCCAGACCGGCATCGATGGCTGCCTGTACATACGCAATGGCATTGGCCAGGGTGAAAGCCACTTCCTGGACGGCCGTTGAACCCGCTTCGCGGATGTGGTAACCGGAGATGCTGATGGTATTCCATTGAGGAACTTCACTCTTGCAAAAAGCAAAGATATCCGTGATCAAACGCATGGAGGGCTTTGGCGGGAAGATATAAGTCCCGCGTGCAACGTATTCCTTTAAAATATCATTCTGGATCGTGCCACGCAGTTTCGTTGTATCGACGCCTTGCTTCTTCGCGGCAGCAATATACATTGCCAGCAGTATGGCCGCCGGTGAATTGATGGTCATGCTGGTGGAGACCTTCTCCAGCGGGATATCCTTGAATAGAAGCAACAGGTCCTCAAGTGACGAGATGGATACACCCACCTTGCCTACTTCGCCGGCCGCAATCGGATCATCCGCATCGTAACCGATCTGGGTTGGCAGGTCGAAGGCTACCGAAAGTCCGGTCTGGCCTTGATCGAGCAAGTAGCGGTAGCGCTTGTTGGACTCCGCGGCGCTGGCATAACCGGCGTACTGGCGCATGGTCCAGAAGCGCCCACGGTACATGGTGGGTTGTACGCCGCGGGTGAAGGGATACTCACCCGGGAATCCGGATTCGGTTTGGTAATCCGGGGGCTTTTCACCCGGTGCTTTTATGACTGGAATGGGGATGTCAGAACTGGTTTTAAATTCCTTTTTTCTTTCCGGATACTTGTCGGTCAATGGCTTGACGGTTTTTTCTTCCCACCGCTTCAACTCATCCTGGACTGTCATCAGCACCTCGTTAGGAAATGTGGAATATACTCACAGTATACCTTAATCACAGGTGGAGCGAAAAACTGAGACATTAAAAATCCGCCTTGCGGCGAATTTAGTGAGTGCGGAGAGGCTCGAACTCTCAACCAATGGCTTAAAAGGCCACTGCTCTACCATTGAGCTACGCACCCGGAGAGAGGAAGATTTTATCACGCCCGGGTGCCAGCGTCAATGAAAGGCCATTCCTAGAAGATCGAGCGCACCATTAATAGAATACCCAGCAATCCAAGCGGGATACCAGCGCATGCGCCCACCACGGTCAGGCTCAACACGATCCCAACAATGAGCAATGCCAGACCCAGGATAGCTCCCAACAGTCGCCCGGTGAATTCGATGATGATCACAACCAGACGCCAGATAGCCCAAAAAGGCCAGAGATACCAGGGAACATGATGTTTTTCAGCAGTCATTTTTTATCTCCGCTATAATATACGCTGGTTCGACCTTTAAGTTCCAGGTCATGGGTAATTAGTGAAAAACCAGAGTATTTCACATAATCGGATTCCAGTCGCAACTGCCGTCACAGGGTTGGTTTTGGCATGCTTGATACTGGCAGCCGGTTGTACGAGCAGCCAATCTGTGCTTGGTCCGCCACTCCCAATTTCAGAGACCACTTTATCTAGCGCCACGCCAATTAATGTTCCAATAATCCCTTCCCTGGTTCCAACCCCGGATGGGGAGGTGACACTCATGGCTGTCGGGGATATCATGCTCGGTCGATTGACAGGGGAATTGATCCAGGCCGAAGGTGCATCCGCACCGTTCAAAAGTGTCACAGAGCTGTTCCATTCCGCAGATTGGGTGGTGGCCAATCTGGAATGCGCCATCACGGACGAAAACTCACCCGAACAAAAGGCATATACCTTTGCTGCTCCAGTGGAAGCTGCCTCCGGTCTTGCCCAGGCCGGGGTTAATGTGGTCACGCTTTCAAACAATCATATATTGGATTACGGGCCAGCAGGTCTGGCAGATACACTGACCGCCTTGCAATCTCACCAGATCCATTCATTTGGTGCTGGTATGAATGCCACTGACGTCCACAAACCCCTCTTACTGGAAAAAGAAGGAGTAATGATCGCTTTGCTGGGTTACACCGACGTAACAATTGAGAAATCCACTTATTTCGACACACACACCTGGATTGCCGGTGACCACAAGCCCGGACTGGCATGGGCAAAGCTAACAGATGTTCAACAGGATGTGGCGTCAGCCCGTCAAGTGGCGGATATCGTGATCGTTTACTTCCATTATGGTACCGAGTATCTGGATCACGCCACTCGCGACCAGCATCGACTTGCCACCGGAGCGATCGATGCGGGTGCCAGCCTTGTGCTTGGGACTCACAGTCACAGGTTGCAGGAGATTGAACTTTACAAAGGGGGATTAATCGTCTATTCCCTGGGAAATTTCGTATTTGACGGATTTGAATCTGACTCAAATTTGAGCGCGGTCTTGAGTGTTCGCATGGGGAAGGATGGGGTGCACGATTATACCTGGTACCCTATGGTCGTCGTGGACGGCATCCCGCAACCGGCTGATGAAGCCAGCGGCCAGGTGGTCTGGTCACTCGTCTCACGCGAGTATAAGGTGTATAAACCCGGATTAGAGCCGAGTGATGTTAACGAGTGAGCAACAGGCGCTTGACGAAGCGGTCGCGTGCACCAAAACGGTACTTGTATTCCTCATTTCCACGCATGAAATCCAACTCCCTGTAATTACCTTCACAGCTACGTCGTATTAATTCGGCAAGCATAACCCAACCCGGAGAAAATTCTGAATAAGCCGGGTTGATACCCGAGTTGTACAACCAGAGTCGGTCCAGGTAATCAAAGGATAAGCTGCCGGCCACTTTATTTCCATCTATTTCGAGGAAAAACAATTGCAAGCAGTTCGCCTGAAATGCGCAACGGGTCACATTCTGCATGTGTGTACGCATCAAGGGTGTCAGAAAAGCTGCCTTCTGGGGATCATATGCCATCAACTCCAGGAATACGTCGATATCTCCCGGCAGGAGTGCCTCTTCACTGGTGATATACCAGCGATGGGGGATTTCAGAATTCTCCAGTCGCCGTATTTTCCTGCGTATCTCATGGCGCTGTTTCTTGTCAATCGACTCCAGATATCGTTCAAAGTCACCGGCCAATGGAATATATGGAGAATGCTGTAGGACTTCCTGTCGCGCTTTCCAGCTGGTTCTGGTGCATGCTTTTTCGAATGCCGCCAGTGTCGGAGAATCATCCAAAATATTACAAAGATCCAGTACTCGGATTTCCGGTCGATCTTCTAGAAGGTATGGCAACAACCCTGCACAAAAACCATCTATATCTTCGGGGCGCGCCAGAATGTCCAGATAATCCGAAACCTCAATGGAACCGATAAACCAGAATCGCACTTCTCCAAGTTCATGTTTCGATATAAAAAGTGGGGCGATTCCAATGATCCGATCATTTTCAGTTCCGATGACGATATTAAGGTCAGCCTGCTGCCATTCCCCACCTCCCAATGTCTGCCACCAGGCCATCAGGTATTCGTGTCGTAAAAATGGCACATGACTTGCACTCACATCCAGCAGTGCATTCCAAGCGCCCGCCAAAACGTCCAGCTCAGGCAAGGTATGTATGGTTCGAAATGAAATCATGATGACTGTTACTCCATACCAAAGCAATTATCCCAGATATTTTGCTTTCTATGGGGAAAAATCTAATCTATCGGAAGAACTTTAGAAAGATAAAAATGTTTGATCTGTTCTACACACCCATCTCAATCATTAAAAGTACCATTCATCCGGACATACCAGGTCTGCTGGTGACTGGTGTGCCCAAACGCTATGTGCGTGGCAGGGAAGAGGAGCAGGTAATCCTGTTCCTGACCCTTTTGGGACAAAACTCTCCCAAAGCAGAGACCACCAAAGTTCTACTTGAGAAAGCAGCTGCATCGTACTTCCAGACACCCGGTTCTGCGACAGCAGCTTTACGCGGTGCCATTCAGGTCATTAATACATCCCTGTGTGAACGAAATGCGCGCGGATCCTCCGCAGCGATGAAGCTTTACGGTCAAATCACTGCCATTTCACTGCGAGGGTTCCGGTTGGTCGCCGCCCAGGCCGGCATGTCTCATGCCCTGACCCTCACGGATCACGGTTGCGAACATTACACACCACTCAATCCCGAAGCCTCCCAATTGGGTATGCGGGATATTCCAGAGTTGAGCTTTTTCCAGGCAGAAGTTGGAGATTCCAGCCGGTTGTTACTGGCCGACCAGGATTCGGCAGACTGGGAACCGCTGTGCCGCCCTTATTCCCCGGTGGTTTCGCTAGATGCCATCCAGAATAAAGTCCTCGCCCAACTACCCTCGCAATTCGAAGGCGCACTAATTAGACTTAAATTAGGCAGCGGAACGATACAGCCAATCGCATTCACGAGTTTGGTTCCACAAAGTACTTATCAGCCGCTCCGCCAACCCATCAGTGGACCGGCCATCAGTGCAGTTGAAACGATACCGGTGGAACCATTACAGGAACCACTTTCGAGTAACAACCGGGATGAAAATGTGAGAACAGGATCGCGAACACCGCAACCGATATATTCCACAGATGTCAAACATAAAAAGCTCCAGAAAAAGAAGCGCATTATCCCACTTTTAGCAGGGTTATTTCATAAAGTTACCCAGTACTGGGATGGAGCAATTAACTGGGTCAGGCCAAAACTGCACTTGCGGATACCGAAACCCAATATACAGATCAATCCGGTTGAGATCAAAGCGGCCGCCACACTCTCCAATGGGAGTATGGTTTTAATTGCAGTGGGTGTACCAATCTTCGTGTGCATTATCGCTTTGTTGGTTTACATTAATAAGGGACAAACCCAACAGAGTCTCTATTACACCGCTCTTGCGCAGGCTGCTGTAAACGATGCACAAGGCCAATCTGATCCCCAAACCCAGTACACCTCCTGGACTAATGCAGTCAGCTACTTGGACAAGGCTGAAAATTATAAAGTTACCGGGCTGACCCGCGAACTACGCATCCAGGCTGAGAATGCTGTGGACGGTGTTGACAAGACCATCCGGCTTGAATATCGGGCAGCTATCACCAACAGCCTGCCACCCGGCATAAAGATTGGCAAGATCGTCGCGACTGCCACCGAGCTTTACATGCTCGACACTCGTGAAGGACAGGTCTATCGTGCGACCTTAACCGGCCGTGGATATGAGCTCGATTCCAAATTCTCCTGTGGGCCCAGTCCATTCGTGGGTGAAATAATCGACATTGCCCCGGTTAGCATAAATAATATATATAAAGCAACCATCCTGGGAATTGACAAGGATGGAACCTTGCTCTTCTGCGCTCCAGAAAAGACAGCAGACGCCATCAATCTTACGAATCCATCCAATGGTATTGGGCAAATTTCTGCTTTTACATATGACAGTGGAAATCTATACCTGTTGGATATCCCCAATAATACGTTGTGGATCTACATCAGCGAAAATGGAGTCTTCAAGGATAGCCCCTTATCACTGACAGCCACCGCCCCAATCAATCTGACCAGCGCAGTTGACCTGACCGTAAACGGACCGGATCTATACATTTTACATGATGATGGTCACCTGACGGTGTGCACGATCAGTTATGTCACCACCGCCCCAACCCAATGCAGTGACCCGGCTCCCTATGCCGATTCGCGCCCTGGCCGCGAGCCCAATCCAATGGTCATCAATGGCACCAATTTCAGCCAGGTCGAATACGTTCAACCCCCGGATCCTTCCATTTACATGTTTGATCAGGGTACCAACGGTGTTTATCATTTGAGTTTGAAACTGAATATCAATCGGGTAATTAAACCACTCATGACCGGAAGCAACCGCCTGCCCAAGAAAACACCTACCGCCTTCACAATCAGTCCGAACCGTACGATCTTTATCGCCTTCGGTAATCAGGTCTTCGTAGCTACAGCCCCATGACCCTATTTAAAAGAAATGAGCCCTTTTGGGCTCATGCATCCAAGCGATAACCAACGCCTCGGATGGTCTTTAAGAATCGTGGATTACGCGGGTCTGATTCAAGCGCACGTCGCAACCAGCTGATATGCACATCCAGTGAGCGTGTGTCACCGGTATATTCCGTTTCCCAGGCTTTTTTATAAAGGGTTTCGCGATCAATAACTTCCCCACGATGCTCGATCAATAGTTCCAGAATTACGACTAACCTTGGGGTTAACACGGTCCGTTTATTCAAACAGCGGACCAGATTCTGATCCAGATACAGTTTCACCGGTCCGGCAGTAATGACGTTCCGCCCACCCTCGGGTAGTAGGGTACGAATGCGATTGGCCAGCTTCTGAGCTGTGAATGGCAGCGGCAGGATCGCATTCGCCTCAACTTGCAGCGGTGCAGGTTGTGAACCATCCACAATCAGGATAATAGCTTGCTTGGGGTTTTCTCTGCGCAGGGATTGGCAGATACGTTTTCCATTTGTCCGCAAAGAAGGCGCATCGATAACCACAACGTCTGGAACGACCTCTTTCACCCTGCTGAGCGCATTGGCCCCATTTGTAGCCGACGAGACGACAAAGCCTTTTTTCCGAAGGCCTTCAATAAATGATTCATGTTCCACCCGGGTTCCTTCAACTACAAGGACTTTCGCGGAAACGGGGTGCGATTTATGCGAATGTTTATTTGCCATCTCTGATTGCCGATCACGATGGAGGTTTCCCCTCCTGCCCTATGCCGGGATCGTAAAACGCATTATACCTTAAAACATTTTTTAAACAGTCTGTTTTTAGTACACAGGCGCTTTCCCGTGTTAAAATGATAACATTGCCTATAGTCTAGATACGAGAAAATCCGAACAGGCAGGGAAGCATGGCAGGAATGATCGAAGTGGTTATTGACAGCGTGCGCGTCAGTTTGACCAACCAACAACGGATTGTTATTCTAAAACAAGTCAGCGCGGAACGTTACCTCCCGATCTGGATAGGGCCCTATGAGGCTGAAGCGATCACAATTGCCCTGCAGGAAGTTGAGATCGCACGACCACAGACGCACGACCTGATCAAAAATCTTATCCATGCATTAAATGCCCACCTGGCACGCATTGAGATTACAGCCATCCAGGAAGATGTATATTTTGCCAACCTCGTTTTGGAAGCAGGCGGCGAGGAGTTGCGTATCGATTGCCGTCCATCGGATGCGGTCGCATTGGCAGTCCGCTGCCATATTCCAATCCTGGTTGCCAAGGCTGTCATGGACACAGCTGCTATCATGCCGGAAGAGGAAGAACCCTCCACGCAAGATCAAGTATCAAAACCAAGCCGTAAACGCAGCACGCCAGCTGAACAGTCGACAGACCGGTTATCCATTTTCGAAGATTTTATTGATCATCTGGAAGTGGATGGCTCGAACAAATCCAATCCACCGCCTGAAACCCCACCCAAGCCCAGAAAGCCCAAAAAGGTATGAGCAATTTTTCTCCTCTAGAATCCCCGCCACCCGAGACCACCACGCTGCCTTTCAGCCGTGAGGCTGAAGAGGCTGTCATCGGAGCTGTACTTATCAATCCGGAGGCATATTTCGATGTTGCTCAATTCCTGAGAGGTGAGGATTTTTACATCCACCGAAATCGCTGGATCTGGGATACCTTTACCCAACTTCAGGAAAACCGCGCCCCGATCGACCTTCTGACAGTTACGGAGATACTGGAGCAGAGTAATCGGTTGACCGAAATCGGCGGACCGGCTTACCTGACAACCCTGATCAACCAGGTACCAAGCTCACTACATGCCGAAGCATATGGGCGGATCATCCAGGAAAGTGCTATTCGCAGGAGGATGCTCCTTTCTGCTAATGAGATCGCAAACCTGGCCTACGATAAGGAAAAACCGTTACAGAACATCATCGACCAGGCGGAACAAAGTGTCTTCAGCCTGAGTGAGGAACGCCTGCACAGCGACCTGCAACCAATCAAGAATGTCTTGGATGAATATTTTGATCATGTCGGTGAACTTTCCAAACTCACGGAGGAGATTTACGGGGTGCCAACCGGTCTGATTGACATCGATAGGTTACTAGGTGGAATGCAAAAATCAGACCTTCTGATCGTAGCCGGACGACCGGGATCCGGCAAGACGGGCTTTTTACTCTCGGTTGCGAAGAACGCTGCTCTGGCTCACAAGAAACATGTTGCCATGTTCTCGCTTGAAATGTCGAATGAGCAACTTGTCCAACGTTTGATCGCCCAACAAACCGGCATCGATTCTTCAACATTGAGGAGCGGGCATTTAAAAGATGAACAATGGCCGCTGTTCGTTCACGCCATCGAAGTGTTAAGTGGCACCCATATCTATCTGGATGATACCCCGGCTATTACGCCTCTACAATTACGTACCAAATGCCGGCGATTAAGTATGGAATTCCCTCTTGATCTTGTGATCGTCGACTATCTGCAATTGATGGGCGGCGATTCCAGAACCGAAAACCGGGTCCAGGAAGTATCCTATATCTCCCGCAACCTGAAGGTGTTGGCACGCGAGTTGAAAGTGCCTGTACTGGCAGCCGCCCAACTTTCGCGGGCGGTCGAGCAACGCGCCGACAAACGCCCGGTTTTATCGGACCTGCGCGAATCCGGCAGCCTCGAGCAGGACGCTGACATCGTCATGTTCATTCACCGGCCGGATGCCCTTGAGAAAGATAATCCCCGCCAAAACATCGCCGAGATCATTGTCGGTAAACATCGTAACGGCCCAACCCACCCCGGCATCGAATTGGTTTTCATCAATGAACTCGCAAAATTTGAAAATGCAGCTACACGGATGATGTGATGGGTGATCCTCCATTTAAAGGTTTCCCGGCGCAATCGCGATTAGTTCGCATCCCTGAAGCTTTCTTCCAAGAGATATTACCCGGAATTGATGACCTGGATGAGTTGCGAGTAAGCCTGTACACACTATGGTATCTCGAGCGGTTGGAGACACCCATCAAGTTCCTCAGGATCAGCGATTACATGCAGGATGGCACCTTCATGCGTTCACTTGGTGAGAATAACAAAGAACGCCTTTTTAACGGACTTCAAAAAGCCCTATGCAGGGGAACATTGCTCTGTAATAACGAGCATCCATCTACGGCGCCGGATGCGCTTATCCTGGCCAACACACCGCGCGGCAGGGCTGTATTATCAGCACTCAAATCCGGTAAATATAACGCTGATCAACTTTCGAGTCTTCCGGCTCAAATGGATGTCTTGCGTCCGAATATCTTTGAATTGTACGAACAGAACATAGGTGCCATCACGCCCATGATGGCTGAGATCCTGAAGGATGCTGAAACACTTTATCCACCAGGATGGATCGAGGAAGCTATCGAGCTGGCCGTGCAAAATAACAGCCGTCGCTGGAAGTATGTCGAGGCGATCCTGAGGAAGTGGAAGGAGAATGGTCGAGATGGAGAGTATTAAAGACACAGCCGGAAAAGTTGCCCGACAGACGCAGGCGAAGCGCACCACCAGTCAAGCTACGCCAGCAGATGATGAAATGACCACTTCAATGAAAAACAGCATCGGAGATCCCAATTGCCCAATCTGCAAAGGCAATGGATTTATAAGACGCGACTTGCCAGTCGAGCACCCGGACTTTGGGAAAGCCCAAGTCTGTGAATGTCTCAAAGATCAGGTGACTGCCTCATACCGCAGCCGCCTTTACGAGATGAGTAATCTGGATGCGTTGAAGGATCTCACTTTTAATACCTTTCAACCACGTGGTCGCGATAGCATCACCAAGGCTCAGGCTGACTCGACCGAGACCGCCTATATCACTGCCAAGCGTTACGCCGACAACCTCAAGGGTTGGCTGTTTCTATGGGGTGGTTATGGTTGTGGCAAGACCCACCTGGCGGCCGCAATCGCCAATTCAGCTGTGGCACGTAATATCCCCACCCTGTTTTTGACCGTACCCGACCTGCTTGACTCTTTGCGTTTTACGTTTGACAGTGAAGAGACCAGCTTTGAAGAACGTTTTGATGAGATTCGCAATATCCCCTTGCTGGTACTGGATGACTTCGGCACGCAAAACATGACCAGCTGGGCATTGGAAAAGTTATTCCAGATCATCAACTACCGTTACATCAACCAGCTTCCGCTGGTGGTCACCTCGAACCAATCCGTGGAACTGATCGAGGGTCGTCTACGCTCCCGCTTCCTGGATGAAACTTCTGTGTCACGCATTAACATCCAGGCCCCTGATTACCGCAATCCATCTGCCGCAAATGATTATCCCGAACTATCTGCACTTGGAACTTTGATATCTCAAAAGTTTGAGACCTTTGACCTGCGAAAAGGTGAGGGCATTCCCAAGGAGAAAATTGCCACACTTGAACAGGCACTTCAGGTTTGCAGGGATTTTGCCGCCAACCCGGATGGTTGGCTGGTCCTGCATGGGGAATATGGATGCGGTAAGACCCACCTGGCCGCAGCGATCGGCCATTATCTGACCGATCATCAAAAACCCGTCCTGTTCGTAAGTGTCCCCGACCTGCTCGACCACTTGAGAGCCACCTTCAGCCCTGACAGCGATATACCCTACGACCGTCGGTTTGATGATATCCGCACAGCCTCCTATTTAATTCTGGATGATCTGGGCACACAGACAGCTACTCCCTGGTCACGGGAAAAACTGTATCAACTCTTCAACCACCGCTACAATTCCGGATTACCCACGGTGATCACGGTCAGTGCTCGACTGGCTGACCTGGATAAACGCCTGCTAAGCCGTATGACTGATGACCGGCTCTGCCGGATCATCGAGATCAGCGTACCAAGTTATCGGGGCAGTGGTAGAAGAATTGCGACAAAGAAAACACCCCGATCCAATTTAGAAAATACTCCCCTGTAGAGCCTGATATCACACTGATGTATCAATAACATGAAATATAACAAACAGCCCTTTCGGGCTGTTTGATTCTTAAAATTTGGCCGCCTGACATGGGGGGGACATGCCAGGCGGTCCTCAGGGAGGGAATGCCACCGATATCATCTTGTTCCTGCATGGGGGGGACATGCAGGAGAATCAACCGGTGGAAGACACCAATACCAATAATAGTTACGGTGCCTCAAAAAATAGTTTACACCAGAAATTGGTTATTGCATTAAAATCAGATTAGAATTTGATATACCAATCCGACTAGTTGTCATAACATCCAAACAACCTCTCCCACTCGGCAACTTCTTCGGGCGACAACAAACCGGGGTTCCCTTCCCCGCTATCAGGAACCTTGGGCGTCATGCACCCGATCAATTGATTCGCAAATGCCTCAGTAGAAAGGACACGCGCGTGCAAACTGTTGGCATCACGCTGCACTTGGCGGTCCGAGCTGACCACGATGAAATTGCGCGTTTCCCGCTTGTGAACCGCCAGATAATCATGGATGGCATCATCTGCTTTCCGGCGATCCGACACAAAAATAGCGCTGACGGCGCCAAAAGCGTGCCCCCCCTGGTGACCCGGGGATGCCTTGTCAAAGAAGACGATCGCACGGGTCCCTTTCCTCTGACAGAAAGTCACCAGCAATTGGATCAACCGAGCTTCATCATCCAACTGGGCGAGGGACAATCCTGGAATTTTTGGGATCAGGTTGTGACCGTCGATGATATAACTCATTGCACCCGATCACCCGTCCACTTTGGACTGGTGTGGATCGAATCAATGATACCAACGATTATTGATATAACACAGGCATCGGGATTCTGCAGGACCTGTCGGGCACCATTTCCCTCGCGGTTGACCAATACCGTATCGCCAATGCCAGCCTGGGTGGTATCCAGAGCGATAAAATCCTCATCCGCCTTCTCACCCGACATGACCAGCGGCTGAACCACCAATAGGCGTCGATTCTTATAATGCGCGTGGCTGATGGTTGTTACGACAGTTCCGGTGACTTTTCCTATGATCATCAAGGCCTCATGTATAGGTTACCCAGCCGGGCTTTATGCTGAAATCAAAATCACCATCCGGCCTCAACTGCAGGTCATCCACCACACCCACCAAAGCCAGGTCGACCGGAACGAACTTGACATCCGGAAGAGCCAGAGAGGCCTCGCGTGAACGAACCATCACACACAGATCACCTGGACCAGCTTGCACGACATCCGCGGCGACTTGCAAACCACCCACGGGTTCCAGGTGCCGGTCAAGCGGTTGCACCATCAATAATTTCAACCCCTCACAACCTGGATATTTAGCAATGGCCACCGTTGTACCCCTGACACGTCCGAATAACATAATTAATGAACCCCCAGATCCGAAAATACACGCTCAACGATGGTTGATAGCAAAGCATTATCCACTTGCCCACCCAACCTGGCGGTGACTGCCTCGACCACCCGGCGTTTCAGTTCCCCATTGACTGGACTATCCGGAAGCATGCATTTTCCGCAAGGTTTTTCCTTAAAAGTACTGGGAACCGAGGTTGGTTCCACTGACATAGATGAACCGTCAGGCAGTTGTGAGAGATAAGGTCTGGAAGGAGCCGCTGGGGGCTGACTGTTTACCTGGAGTAACTTGACTCCCAGACGACCGGCTTTTTCATATGCCAGGTCGGTCAATACAATGTCATCGCTTAGTTTCAGCTCCATCGTCCCTTGATGGGCCAGATCTTCAATATCGCGCTCAGTGATGAATGTTTTTACCATACTGTTTTCCCGGCGTCTACGCGCCCGGGACTCCTTCCAAAGCGTCCAAGGCTTTGACCACAGCATCCCGCGCGGTCATGATCTCGGCCTCAGATCCGGAGAGCCACATGCGACCAAATCGACCGACGGATGAAACATGCACGAGATTGATGTTGGCGTTCTTTTCTGCCTCATTACAGGCGTAATTGATATAGGCCGCGGGTGCACATTCAACCACCAAAAGGGTCTCGCCAGGAACGAGCATGGATCCCCGACGAAAACGATTCAGCAATTGCGCCTGGTAGGGGTCGATGCGAGTGATGACCTGGATGGAGGCAATCTGCGGCTTAATGCGATCTTCCACCTGCATGCCAAGACGGTTCAATACCACATTCCCGGCTTCTATGACCTCAGCCTGGCGCATCGAATGAACCTCAAACATGCCAAACTCACGCTCAACAATCTGCGCGCCTGGTCTGGCTTCCGTGGCTTTGACTGCGATATCGACGACTCGGAAAACCTCATTGCCAGGTGCCATCTCGACATATAAGGCTGCCATACCCTCGGGCGGCAGATCGCCCTGGGTCACCGTTCCAATAAAGGCGGCATACTGCGCCTGCATACGATCGATATAACAATAGCAGCGAAGTGAAAATTTGTCAGACATACTTACTCCTGTCTCCGGTGAAGGCACCGGCGTCGGGTTTGAGGGCGATCCCTGCCGAAAGACCGCCAAGGTCACCTTCCGGCAGGGTATCAACCCACCCTTAATTTATCGGGCAGGCGGTTTTTGATTGAACTACTTGGCTGTGGTTCCGCGTCCGCCGATGGCGCCCTTTGATTTTGCCGGAAGGATCATTTCGACTTCTTCATGGGGGCGTGGAATGACATGGACCGATACGAGTTCGCCGACACGCTTGGCAGCGGCAGCGCCTGCGTCCGTCGCGGACTTGACCGCGCCGACATCACCGCGCACCATCACAGTCACATAACCACCACCAACATACTCTGAACCGATCAGATTCACATTGGCGGCCTTGACCATGGCATCCGCTGCCTCGATGGCGCCTACCAAACCGCGGGTTTCCACCATTCCAAGGGCAATTAAAGCTGCTTCTGGGGACATATTAAATTCCTTTCTCTATTCATGATTTTTTTAAAAATTCCTGTAAAACGCTCTGCACCATCCGCTCGATGTCTGCGGAGGAAATGCCGGGCGATTGTACAACCGTGTTGAACACCTGCTCAGGGGGTGGAATTGTTTCATAAGCCAGCCGCTTGATATTGAACAGGTGGTAGACCGTGATATTGTCGCCGGTGATGGATCCGCCAATGCCTCCCGCACCCAAGGTCAATGAAGGCATGACCCCGGTAGTGAAACCGATCGCACCCAACGTGCCCATCGTATTAACCAAAATGCGGAAGACCGGTTTTTCCAGGCCGAAGGCCATGATGACTTTCTCATCATTGGCATGGATGATCTGACTGTGCCCGCGACCTCCGAATAGGATCAACTCGATTGAGCGCTCGCAACCAGCCTCCCAGCCATCCGCCTCATACCAACCCAATACAGTGGTCAGCTTTTCACGAGAGAGTGGTTCTTCATGACCGACGCGGCTCAAACGCGCCACCAGGATGCGGGCGTTTTCTGGAACCTGGAAACCAGCCAGGCCAGCCAACACTTGGGGGGGTTTTCCAACGGTGCGTGGATTGATCGAGCCATCCGGTGCAAAAAGCGTTCGACGCAAGGCTTCTGCCTGCTGCTCATTCACAAAGAAAGCCCCGTTGGCTTGCATCAATTCCGCCAGCTTTGCTGCGATCGGACGGTCAGCGATGACCGCCTGCTCAGTAGCACAGATCGTCGAACAATCAAAGGCCTTGGAAGCCACAATATAGCGTGCAGCTCTTTCTATATCTGCCGATCGATCCACATATACCGGAACATTGCCAGGTCCAACCCCGTAGGCAGGTTTACCGACCGAATGAGCCGCCTTGACCATCGGGCTACCACCGGTTGCCAGAATCAGGGCGGTATATTTATGGTTCATTAACTCCTGTGTGCCCTGCAGGCTGACATTTTGAAAACATCCAATCAGTCCGGCAGGCGCACCGGCAGCCACGGCTGCCTCCGCCATGATGCGAACCGTCTGATAAGTACAACGCGCGGCAGACGGGTGCGGCGCAATTACAATCCCATTGCGTGCCTTGACCGCGATCAAACTCTTGAACATGGCGGTGGAGGTCGGATTGGTACTGGGGGTTAACGCAGCCACCACACCTACCGGCCAGGCGATCTCATAAATGCGCCGGGTCGGATCGTGTGCCACCACCCCGACCGTTTTAATATCCTTGATGCTTTCCCAGACAGCTCGTGATCCAAATTCGTTCTTCAATTTTTTATGAGCCGGGTAACCGTATCCGGTCTCTTCACAGGCCATTTGACCAAGACGTTCGGCGGCCTGAAAAGCTGCTTCTGCCATGGCGGCGCAGGCGCGGTCAACCTGCTCCTGACTGGCCTTGGCCCAGATCAACTGGGCTTCATGCGCAGCAGTCGCCAATTCACGGGCTTCCTGAATGGAACTCAAATCTTGATCCATTGTTCTCCCTTTCAGCTTTTACTGAAAGTAGTCTCGCCATCCACTTCCAACGTGTCGATCACACCCATGATGACAGCATCCACAGGGCAATCCTTGGTCATACTGGTTTGACGGGCTGAAGAGCCCGAGCAGGTCAAAACCAGATCGCCTATACCAGCATCCACCGTATCAATGGCCACATACGGCTTCCCGGCAGGCGTGCCACGCTCATCTGTCTGGCGTAAAACCAGCAATTTCCTGCCGGTCAGTTTTTCATCCTTGACGGTAGAGACCGTCGTTCCGATTACACGGGCGATCAACATATATCTCTCCAATCCTTAATACGATTTCACCGGAGCAACAGCCGGTGCCGTCTGGGTCGTAGTCTCTCCGGCTTGCAGGATCTTCACACCGGCACTGGCGCCGATACGACTTGCTCCCGCCGCCACCATTTTCTCGGCATCCTCGCGTGTGCGAATCCCACCGGATGCTTTCACACCAATATTTGGCCCCACGGTCTTGCGCATCAAAGTGATATCTTCAACGGTTGCGCCACCACCGGAGAACCCGGTGGAAGTTTTGACATAATCTGCACCGGCTTCCTTGGCTAGCAGGCAAGCCAGAACTTTCTCTTCCTCATTTAAAAGGGCGGTTTCAATGATGACTTTTACCAACGCCCCGGCTGCATGCCCTGCCAGGACAACTCCGTGAATATCACGAGCAACCAGTTCCAGGTCGCGAGCCTTTAATGCACCGATGTTGATGACCATATCGATCTCCGAGGCACCATTCTGGATGGCATTCTGGGTCTCAAAGATCTTCACCTCAGGCGAGGTTGCGCCAAGCGGAAAACCAATCACGGTGCAAACCTTGACCGAAGAACCCTTGAGTAATTCAGCGCAAAGTTTCACGTGGGTGGGGTTAATGCATACCGTTGCAAAATTATATTTACGAGCCTCGAAGCATAATTGCGCAATCTGATCGTGGGTCGCATCCGGTTTCAACAGGGTGTGATCGATCAGCCCGGCCATGTTCAGGTCATGGGGGATGGTACCGAGGGTACTGGTTAAACGTTCCGCCCCGGCAGAGACCACCTCACCCACCCGGTCAAAACAGGTCTTCACACAAAGCCCATGCGCACACTCCACCTTGCAAGTTGAGCCGGGTGGATTGGTTTCGCGATTATGAGCTTCCTGAAGCGCAACCAGGACCTCGCGGGTTACAACTTCAACAATGGTTTCGACATCAGTCGTATTGGGAGCGATCATCTTATTTCTCCCCTTTCAGGGTTTGTTTTTCAATTGCCATGATCTTTTCAACGCGGCGGGCATGCCGGCCACCCAAAAAGTCTGTTGCCAACCAGGTTTTAACGATCGTACGGGCCTGGTTCAGTCCGATTAATCCGGCGCCCAGGGTCAGGACATTGGCATCATTATGTTCGCGGGAATTCATGGCGCTGGCATAGTCGTAGCACATGGCCGCCCGAATCCCAGGGACTTTATTAGCTGCCATGCAGGAGCCAATCCCGGCACCATCAATCACTATGCCACGCCAGGCTTTCCCACCCATTACTTCACACGCAACGGCTTTGGCAAAATCAGGGTAATCAACGGCATCCTTGGAGTTTGTTCCGCAATCCGTTACTGCAAAGCCCAGTTCGGCCAGGTAAGTTTTAAGTGCATCCTTCATTTCAAGCCCACCGTGATCCGTACCGATCGCCACGGTCTTTGTGGTCTGCCCGGTGGCTTTAGGTATGGAATCCGTCGCAGGGGATGCTTGCACAGGCTTGGATTCTGTTGTATCCTTGATACTGGCACCTGTCATCTGGACTGCAGGTTGGGATTCTCCAAGCGTTCGCTGCAAGACACGCTGGATGATCTGATGAAGTTCCTGGTCACTGGGTTCTGGCATTCAATCACCTTGACAGGTTTTGGTGTGGAGCGATAAACAAACTGGTAATGACCACATGATGTCCTGTCTTCTAGACCATAGTATAGCACGGGAAAAGTCAAATGTCAAGCACTATTAATCCCTTCAATGCTGTCCCCAAATACCACCAGTTGGCAGCCATTCTTCGGCACAAGATTGATGACGGGGAGTGGAAGACGCATTCCCCCATCCCTTCGGAACGTCAATTGGAGCCTCTCTACAATGTCAGCCGCGCCACCATCCGTCAGGCTATTGAGCTGCTTATCCGCCAGGGCTATCTATACCGGGAACATGGACGCGGCACTTTTGTCTCCCCGCAAAAACTCCAAAAGGGTATCCAGGAGTTAACCAGTTTCTCCGAAGACATGCGTTCGCGCGGAATGGAACCCGGCCAGATCCTGCTGGAGGCGGGTCTGGTACAACCGTCCGATAAAATCAGCCAACGGCTTGAAATTACTTCAGACACCCAGAAAGTGTTTAAAATCGACCGGGTGCGCCTGGGCGATGGCATCCCGATGGGCATCCAGACCTCATATCTGCTTCTACCCGTTGGGCAATCCCTGAACCGGGAGGAGGTTGAGACCTACGGCTCCATCTACACTCTTGTGACCGAAAAATTCCACTTGATCCCAACCGAAGCCGATGAAACCCTGGAGGTCGTTCTTGCAAGCCAACAGGAAGCGGACCTGCTTGGCATCCCCGAAGGCAGTCCGCTGCTACTGACCGAACGGACCACCTACTCACAGAACCGCAGGCCGTTTGAGTTCGTCAAGATCCTGTACCGCGGTGACCGATATAAGTATTTTGCGCGATTAACCCGGCTTATTTCGCAGTAATGTCCAACAAGAGTTAATACCCACTGATTTATTTTTAGTTTACTGGTTTACGGGGTTGCTGACGGTAATCGAACGATAACGCGTGTACCCGTTCCCACTTTACTTTCGACCCGGATATCACCCCCCTGTAACTCAACCAATCCCTTGGCGATGGACAAGCCAAGCCCATTGCCATGTGTGGTTTCCAAGTTGTCAGTAGGAGCCTGGTAAAATCGCTCAAATATATGGGGGATGTGTTCGGGTGATATCCCGGGGCCCTGGTCTTTGATACTGATCTCGACCACCCGGTCCGTAACAACCGCATTCATCTCGACCCGGTCATTCTTCCCACTAAAACGCAGTGCATTATCCAACAGGATCAACAATACCTGGCGTAAACGTGAGCGGTCAGCCAGGACTTTCCCTCCCACCTGGCCGATAACCACCGTTACTTTCCTGGCGTTTGTCAGCTTTTTAATCTCTCCAATCACATCTCCAAACAAATCGGCCACATCCAAAACTTCAATACCCAATTTCAACCGGCCCGCGTCCAAGCGTGTGAGTAACAATAAATCCTCAACCATCCGGTCCATGTAATCCACTTCTCCAACAACTTCCTTCAATGCCAACTTCTGATCACTTGAATGACCGGATCTCAAACCATACTCTGCATCGGCGCGGATCACCGTGAGTGGCGCACGCAATTCGTGACTCGCATTCGCAATGAACGCCTGTTGCTGATCCCAGGCTTTTTGCGCAGGCTTGATGGATCGCCCGGATAAATACCAGCTCAGGATGGACACCATGAGACTGGCGATGAATCCCAGGAGTAATAAGCCGATCAAATACAATTGGAGCAGCCGGTCCTGATCATCCAGCAATCTGCCTATCTGGATCACTCTCGTTGTACCGCTACCATTCGTCCGATATGTGAGCAGCCGTACATGCGTGCCATCCGACAATCGTAAAGTACGTAAATCATAGCCAAGCGCCAGGGCCTGGGTGGATGCATCGATATCCTCGTCGATCGGCGAGGTGGCCTGTTGCGTTCCTACGATCATCCCCTGCAGTGTTGAAACCGGGACAATGAATATCGAAGATAAACGCCCGTCAAAACTATCCTCCTCCAGGTGGATAACTCCTTCTGTTTCCTCCGACTCCTGGTGAGGCTCACCCGATGTTATTATCTCTCCCTCACTCTCGTCGCTATCTGATTCACCGTCTTCAGAATTTATGCTTTCCGGAGGCTGTTTCATGGCAGGTGAGAGTAGCTCAGGTGTGGTGCCATGCACCGGTTGTGGTTGGATTTGACTCATGACCGGTGAGGAATGTTGATTCTCATCAAGCCAGAGTTTTTCGGCATTTTTAAGTTCATCGGGAAGGGTAAGGTTATAAACCTTAAACTGGGCTGCCATTTTATATTGTAGGGCCAGATCGACCTGCTGAATAAAAAATCGATTCAACATGATATAAGTGCCGGCAGCCAATAAAACGACAATCCCCAGGGCGGAGCCAAAATAGAGCAGGGCGAGTTTCAAGCGCAACGATCTAAGCATTTTTCGATACCAATGAATATCCAAATCCCCGCATGGTAGTGATTGGGTCAGGCAATCCTTCCACTTTCAGCTTGTTACGAAGGTAGGAGACATACACATCGACCAGAGTGGGCTGGATACCAGTATCGTCTGGCCAGACATAATTCAGGATGGCCTGACGTGACAGGGTTTGATTTGGGTGCCGCATGAAACATTCAAGCAGGTGCCACTCCGTGCGGGTGAGGTCCAGAAGTCGGTCACGGCGGCGGGCTGATTTGGTACGCAGATCCATTACCAGATTGCCAACCCGCAACTCCCATCCAGAGGTTGAGCCCTCGTTCCATCGGCGCGCCAAAGCATGGATGCGTGCGATCAATTCATCAAACGAAAAGGGTTTCACCAGATAATCATCAGCGCCGCTGTAGAGACCCGCCACCCGGTCTTCGACCTGCGAACGGGCAGTCAACATCAAGATTGGAAGCGATTTGTGGCCAGAACGGATAGCCTGACAAACCGCGGGACCATCCCGCCCAGGTAACATCCAGTCGATAACGGCGACATCGTGATTCCCCTGTAAAGCCATCTCAACGCCCAGATCGCCATCATGGGCAATATCAACCATCATTTTTTCGGCTGTCAGCACTTTTTTCATGACCGCAGTCAGTCGCCGATCATCTTCGATCAACAATACTCTCATTTTTTCTCAGTTATGTTCCAGATTTGATAAACCTAGTCTAACAGAAATACATTGGAAAAAGATTGGAAAATCAATGGTGGAAATCAATCTGATCCCAATCCTCCCAGGTTAGGATTAATCAAATTGCTCGAAAGAGCCTTTGGTAATTCTTGTTTTCATTAGGAGATGACAAATGAATAAAAAAGCGCTATTCCTTTCTGTAGCCATAACCGCATTTATCCTGATCATGGTGGGTGGGGTTTTCTCGGTCTACCAGGCGTTCGCCAGTACCGGTGTGCCAGCAACACAGGCGCAGCCTGTTAGCCAAGCAACCTTTCCGACAGCTGCTGCTGTTTCTACAGCGCCCAAGCTCCAACAGGTGACGCCCGAGCAAGCCGCTGCCATCGCTGTTGCATATCTCGGCCAACAGGATGTCTACGCGGTTGAAACCGCAACACTCGAATCGGTGACCGTTTATAAGGTGACTTTCAGCTCAGGCTATATCGTCTTTGTCGGACTGGATGGGCAGATCCTTAGGACTGAAAAGCCTCAAGAATTCGTCACGACCGATTCATCGCAACAATCTCTTCCAATAATAATTACCGAGCATGACGAAGACGAGCATGAATCGGATGATGATTAATAATAAGATCTTTGGATATCTTTACCATGAACAATAAAACCAACAAGAAGAACTGGTTCGACCTGAAAGTGCTTATCGCCACCCTGGGGTTCCTTTTCACGATGTGGCTGTGGAATTCTTTCTCGAAGGAACTGGCGACAGCGACTCTGGCGGAGAATCCAGCCTCAAACATATCAGACCCCGGTATGACTGCGGTTAATCCAGTCATCTCGAATGTGCAACCCACGCCATTCACACGAATACTGATGGGTGGGGCTGCACCTCAAGTCTTCCAGACCGGTAATTCGGGTTATCAACCCATCACCCAAACCAGCTCCTCAAGATGATCCATTCTACTGAGTTCAAGGCCATGGGTTGCCGGATCTTTGCTGCCACTGAGAATCAGAGTCGGCTGTCACCGGTTGAGCTGGAAGACCTGCCGGGTTGGTTCGAGGGGTGGGAGCAAAGCATGAGTCGCTTCAGACCCGAGAGTGAACTGAACCGGATCAACCGTTCCGCCGGTCATCCCATTAAGGTCAGTAAACCTCTCTGGGATGTATTGAAAGTGGCTGAAAAAGCAGAACGCGAAAGCGGCAATCTGGTAACGCCTGCCATCCATGACCAGTTGGTGGCCGCTGGATACGACAGGAGTTTCGATTCTATTCCTGGCGATTTTCAAGGCCCGGGCAGGATGGATGAAAATGAGACTTTCTTGTTATCCGATATCCAGGTCGAATCAAGAACAAGGACTGTCTGCCTGCCATTCGACTGCCATCTGGATTTCGGTGGGGTGGCCAAAGGCTGGGCTGCCTACCAGGCAGCCAGGCGACTAAGATCCGCCGGTTCCACCCTGGTGAATGCGGGTGGGGATATTGCCATAACCGGCAGGATGTCAGATGGATCCTTCTGGTCCGTAGGCGTGGCAAACCCAGACAATCCGTCCGATAATCTTGAGGTTCTTAAACTGGGCCGCTGCGGCGTGGCAACCTCGGGAACGGATTACCGGCGCTGGAAAAGAGATGGCATCTGGCACCACCATATCATCGATCCTCGTACCGGACTCCCGGCAATAACCGATATCCTTAGTGCAACCGTTATTGCCCCAACCATAATGGAAGCTGAAATGAATTCAAAAGTGGCTGTGATCCTGGGTGGCGAAGCCGCTTCGAGTTGGTTGGAAGAAAACCCAGTCCTGGCCGGAATACTGGTTTATAAAACAGGCAGGATCGTCTACAGTCACCGCATGCAACATTTTCTTTGGAGAAAGAATGAACGACCAAGTCATTAACACAACTGATTACGAAAAAAGCTCCATCAATTTTTCCTCATTCATCCTGATATTAATTGCGATGTCAATTGGAATGCTGTTGGCCATCTTGGTGTTGCCAGCCTGGGCGCCTAATATGGCCAATTCCATGCTGGGTCAAGATCCAAAAGTTTTCTGGTACCTGTCACGGGCAACTGCATTCGTGGGGATGGGATTACTATGGATCTCGATGGCGTTGGGGTTAGCCATCACCAATAAACTGGCTCGCTTGTGGCCAGGCGGGCCTACAGCCTTTGCCATACATGAGTACACAAGTCTCCTCGGGCTGGCCTTTGTGTTTTTTCATGGCTTGTTATTATTAGGGGACCATTACATCAACCTGAACCTGGCTCAAGTCCTGCTCCCTTTTGGAAGCGTATCCTTCAAACCGTTTTGGGTCGGTTTAGGCCAGTCGAGTATGTATCTTTGGGCGCTAATTGCCGGCAGTTTTTACATCCGCAAGATCATTGGCAAAAAAACCTGGCGGGTATTACATTACGCCACTTTCCTTTCTTACCTGGCCGCTCTGGTCCATGGGCTGGCGATCGGAACAGACAGTAATGCAAGCTGGGCAATTAACTTTTACTGGCTCACGGCAGGCAGCCTCTTATTTCTATTAATCTATCGGGTAATTGTCAGTCTTTTCCCCGCACCCATCTCCAAACCAACAAATCATTTAATACCTGTCACACTTAACGTCACCCCACAGCCCGAACCCAAGCACGAATCTGTTGAACTGTCTTAAGTGTTCCAATGGGTTATTCTATAGCGACCGGCCAATCTAATTGGCCGGTATTTTTTTATTAAATACGAATCAAGTCCTCTTTTTCCCGGTAGTACCCAAAAGAATCCCAGCCAGCTTTGAATTACCGATAAAAAGAGAGGCCTTCGTGAAAACAACTCGGCGCCCTTGACGTAAGCAGACAATATTTCAGCCTTATCATTGAATAACCTTACCGCTACTTTGAATAACCCTACCGCAGGACTATGGACGTATAGCAAGAAAGCCTAATATAATTCGATCACCTGCTCCATTCAGACACAATCCAACCCATTGGAGGGATATCAGCATCCATGCGTTCCCTGCTTAAATTCCTATTTCGAAGAGTATTCTTCGCCATGGTTACCCTCATTCTTATATCCCTCATCTTGTACGGGATCGTTTATCTTTCACCCATAGAACTGCGTATAAATCTATTCATGCCGGCCAACCTGTCGCCGCGCATGACCGAGGAAGACGTCGCCCGCTTCCGAGAAATGATCGCAGAGAGACATCACCTCCACGACACTTTCATTATTCAATACGGGTATTGGGTCAAGAATTTCGTAGGGAATCAATGGGGTTACAGTCCCTCACTGCATCAATATGTTCTGCCTGCCATCATGACCAATTCTCCGGTAACCCTCGAGCTGACGATATACTCATTGTTACTGATCATTCCGCTTTCATTAATAAGCGGTATCCGCGCAGGCAGTAAAAAAGACAGGTTTCCCGACTTCTCCATCCGGGTGCTCTCCACGATCGTATCGTATACACCTCTTTTCATCGTGGCGTACCTGTTGTTGACAATATTCTATCTCAACCTGAGATGGACCACCCTGATGGATATCGATGTCAGCCAGTTCCTAAAAAATGGTACTTATCATTCGTATACCGGTATGACGATACTGGATGGGCTACTTAACGGACGCCTGGATGTGGCTGTTACATCTTTCAAACGCCTGGTATTGCCCGTCTTGACCGTCACAGCCTCACAATGGGCTTTTCTGTCACGCATCACGCGTAACTCCACCATTGAAGAGCTACAAAAAGATTATATTACGGGCGCCAGGGCGCGCGGCGCGTCTGACCGCCAGGTCATCAAGAATCACGTCCTGCGAAACACAATGAGTGTTTTTCTCTCCAATACTGCCATGTCAGCCGCCACGATTGTGACCGGTGTTTTCATCGTAGAGCGCATCTTCGTATTACCGGGTGTCTCGGAAATACTCTTCCGCCACGCTAGTTTTGTGCCGGATGCTGTTGCCGTAATCGGTTTTGCTTTCTATTGTGTGATCATGGTCCTCATCATCATGCTGATCCTGGATCTGATCAATGCGGCTGTTAATCCCTTGATCAGCCGGGATGTGACCGGGGGTACGGATGTCGAATAAAAAACCTGTCCGCGCCCAGACTGTCCTGGCCGTCACTCTCATCTTGATATTCATATTCGTGGCGATTTTTGCCGAAGTGATCGCACCAACCACCGGGGTCCTGGTGGATGGCGTGCAATTGGCAGGCAAGTCACGCGATCAGGTGCCTCATCCACCCAGTCCGAATGCGCTGCTTGGGACAACCCCCAGCCAGATGGATGTCTTTTATGCGCTCGTGCATGGCACCCGAAATGCGCTGATATTTGGCCTGACTACCACCCTTTTAACCGCCTTGATCGGGCTGCTCGTGGGGACGTTGGGTGGTATGAGCGGGGGCTGGGTGAACCAATTAAGCATGCGTTTCACGGATGGGGTTTTATGCTTTCCGGTCATTGCCGGGATCGTCTTCTTTCAACAGATTATTAATAGTATCATCCTCACCCAAAGCGGTGACCCTCTGGGATTTTATTATGCCCCATATTTTCTTGAGAGAACCTTTTTATATTATAAGGATTTAATAACTACCAAGGCAAATTTCATGTCTTTTATAGTTAATCTTGACCCAGTCATGTTGGCGCTGATCCTTCTATGCTGGGTACCGTATGCTCGTATGATGAACGTTTTGATCCTGCAGACCCAAAAAATGGAGTACGTTGCTGCCGCCCAGTCAGCCGGCGCCAATAAAAAGCGTATCTTTTTCCGTCATCTCCTGCCCAATACCGGCGCTCCGTTGATCGTTTTAATGTCAAAGGATATCGGCCAGATGGTGATATGGCAAACAACTTTCGCCTTTGTGGGTTTCCAGAGCTTGTCCACCTGGTCTTCTCCTATGATAATTTCACGCAGTTGGATACTGGGATCGGGTGGAAACCCGTTCATATTTTGGTGGGTTTGGTTGCCAATCACCCTTGCCATCATCCTTTTTGCGTTTGCCTGGAACCTTTTGGGGGACGAGATCAATTTCTACCTTAACCCCAAGAAGAACTAGCCCACACCCATCGAAAGATTATTAATCAGTCCATCCCTTTAGATCCATCGTCATGATTAGCGGGATAGTTGCGCATCTGATAAAATACTCGTGCCGGGTCAACCATGTCCATTAATAAATCTTCCGCAACAATTCCAGGCTTGATATCCGTCAACAAGCTGATTCTGGCCATATTGATCGCCCTGTCCCTGGCCGGTTGCGCTGTGGTCTGGTTGGCCACCTCGGCCTATGGCGCGGGGCTATCTTCAGATGCGGTCCGGATCATCTCAGCCGGGCAAAACTTCATCGAGGGTCGCGGATTGGTTCTATCAACCGGCGATCCGTTGATCTTCTGCCCGCCGTACTATTCCATTCTTTTGGGAGTGTTAAGCGTCATTTTTAATTCCGATGTCTTCACGGTTGGGATGATCCTAAACATCCTGGCCTTCGGAAATATCATCTTCTGGGCTGGCATCCTTTTCCTGCGCATCCAGCCAACCCGCCCGTTATATGCCATAGCAGGCAGCCTGGTTGTGGCAAGCTCCCCCTCCCTGATTCGAATCTGTGCAAATGTCGCCCCGGACCCACTCTTCATTCTGTTTATCATCTGGTTCCTGATTGCAGCCACTTACTACGTGCACACTCCCTCGCATCGGGAATTGGCCGGGCTGACCATAACCGCACTCCTTTGCGCCAGTCAACGTTACCTGGGGCTGGTGGTTGTGCTCTCCGGTGCAATCCTGATCTTATGGCTGGGTCATAGACAATTCTGGAAAGCTTTTCGCGATACAGCTATTTTCTCCTTGATCTCAAGCGCCCCCACACTTGGGTATATCTTTTTCCATAACTACCTGGGATATGGGACCCTGACCGGGCCGCGCTTCAGCCCAAATCCAACCGGCAATATCCAGATCACGCTCGAGAAGCTGACGCACTGGTTTATTCCGGGCTCGATAACCATCCACACGGGCATTTGGATCTGGGTTGGGCTGACCCTGGTGTTCTTGCTGGTTGGACTTTATTTTGCCTGGAAGCGCGGCCGCCTGGAACCATTGCGCAACTCCATCAGCCTGCCGCCCCTGCTGATCTTCCTCTTCATCTACGGCCTCACGCTCATCTTCATGCTGAGCTTCAAAGAACATTGGCCCCTGCTCGTGGATCGCATTCAGATTGTCATTTTAGTTCCAATGCTGGGGGTGCTCATTGAACTTATCCCAACCTTCCTACCCTCGCCACATGGCGCAAACACTCAATGGCTGCCAGGCTTGTTGCTGATCGGTTTTGGTTTATGGTTGATCTACCCGCTCACAGCGTCGTACCGATATGTTCGCGAGTCGATGAGCGCCGGTGATATTAGCTTATACAACATTCACAACACGCGCGAAATCCGCACGTCTGTCCTGGCGCAGTACCTGGAAGACCATCCCCTTCCGGAGGGTACCAGGTTGTACAGCAACTACAACGAAACTGCCTGGTTTCTAACCAGGCAGCAAGTGAGTGGCGTCCCGACGATCAATAAGGCCACAGGCTGGCCGGTCATCGAGGGGACCACCTATCTGATCTGGTTCAACCTGCCAGGCCTGGACTATATGCCAAAGAGCCTGTTGTCGCTTGATGAAATTGGCAGCCGGGTCGAGCTTAAACCACTTTTTATGGGTACAGATGGTGGCGTGTACCAATTATCGGCTGAGTAAACCCCGAATATTTGTTTCAACCCCTGCGTCACCCCTTCCGTGGGAAAAACCACTGATACTCTTTGGTTTTAAAAGGAAAGTGATCCTCCAGGGACTCGAACCCTGAACCCACTGATTAAGAGTCAGTTGCTCTACCAATTGAGCTAGAGGACCAGAAGTGCCCCATTCTTACCGGGATCGGCACTTGGCGAGTGCAAGCGCCATTATACCTGAAAGTCCCTCGCCGTCAACCACCGGGGGGTTGAACGAAAATAATTCTTATTTGTTTTTTAACGTCACAACTTGCATCACTCTCGATTGGGGATATAATGCAGTCAATGGAGAACATCCCGTCCACAGAACCATCCCCCGAGGCTGTCCCAACAACCGAGGTCAAATCATCCCAACGCATCACACGCGGGGCGGTGTTCGGCTGGTTGATCGATACGGCCGAGACCCTCATTTTAGCGCTGGTGCTGTTCGTAATCATTAATGCGCTCACCTCCCGTGTCCGCGTTGAGAACATCTCCATGGAACCAACTCTATATCCTGGAGAATTGATCCTGGTATCCAAACTGGCTTATACGCTTGGCGAACCCAGGCATGGGGATGTGGTGATCTTCCATGCACCCAACAACCCGGGTGAGGACTATATTAAACGTATCGTTGGAGTCCCCGGTGACCAGGTGGACATCGCCAACAATGAAGTGCATGTCAACGGAGTCCTTTTAAATGAACCCTATATTGCCGCGGCACCGGGGTATAACGGATCCTGGACCGTACCAGCTGAGAGCCTATTCGTACTGGGAGACAATCGGAACTCCTCCTCCGACTCGCATGCCTGGGGTTACGTTCCCCTGGATAAGGTGATCGGCAAGGCTCTGTTTATTTATTGGCCATTCAGGGAGATCAAGAGCCTGACCCAACCCGACATCGTCATAGCATCACAATGAACCAGGGGTAATGGCGATATTACCGACAAGATAAAAATGACAGAACCACTCGACACCAATCAGCATTCCTGCACCATCTGCCAGGCCGGCCACATGAAGCCTGCGCGGATCACCTATTTCACCTGGCTGGTGGATGAATTGATCACCGTGCCCAACTTCCCCGCCTGGGTGTGTGATGTTTGCGGTCGCCGCGAATACGACCAGCACGCGATCAATGAGATCTCTTTACTGCTGGCGCCGCATGCCGGTAAAGCCAACCTGAAGAACCAGCGGGTCAAACCTTCCACAGGACGCAGCAGAAGTTCCAGGACCACTACCCACGACCAACAATGAGGAGTTATCCTCACAACCTATAAAAACCACCTCATGCGACCGTACTGCCTGAGGTGGTTTCTCTTTAACCATATCGATCCGATCAAACGATTGCGATATTATTTTTGTTTCCAGGATGGCTGAAGATCGCGCGCCGGGTCATCTGTCAACCGGGTTTGCATCTGTCCGCTGGATGTCATCAAGTAGATCTCAGCATTTCCATTCCGGGTTGATTGAAAGGCGATCCAGCGATTATCCGCCGACCAGGTAGCCCAGTCATCCAAACCACTGGAGGTCAATTGTTGAATATCATTACCTCGCGATT
>Ga0208980_10000121_pt1 | contig 38207 bp, 23 predicted proteins | sample WetSurMetagenome_3_FD_187993 | JGI IMG/M metagenome (GOLD analysis project Ga0208980, IMG submission 187993) | Wetland microbial communities from Twitchell Island in the Sacramento Delta, sample from surface sediment Aug2011 Site A1 Bulk (version 2) | ecosystem: Environmental > Aquatic > Marine...
GTTCAGGATGATTGGTAGGCATCATGAGACCACTTCCTTATAAACATTATTTCAACGTATCTGAGGGCAAATTCAACTGGGAAGACCCTCAGATGCTTGAAGTAAAACGGAAATTGTTAGATGGTAAACGTGGATATGCTATCATTGAAGAAGATACAGAAGATGTTTCATTGAATCAACTCGCGTATTATTTTGGTGGTATTATCCGACAGGAATGTATGAACTCAGAATGCTTTGCCGGACTATCAGAGAAAGAAATCCATAATTATCTTCTAACGAAATGTGAAGGATCCATGCGAAAGATATATCGTCCTGATAAAACCTTTGCAGTAATTGAAATGCCTGGTGATTTTGATCTTATTATGGGAAGTAAGAAAAGAATGGCATTATATATTGAAAAGGTTATTGCTACTCTTCAGACGGAACATGATATATATCCGAAGCCAGCAGAACACTATAAAAAGACAAATAAATTCAGACAACAAATAAAACATTATTAATGAAAGCATTTGAACAGATACGTCTTGAATTAGTATTTCTTCGATCTGATCTTATCGTAAAAAAGAGACAACACGCTAATTTACATCAGATAGATATGTTATCTTCTGAAGGAAATAAACTACGAGAATTGATTAGTGAAACAAAAGGAATGATAAGGGCCCTTGAATGGATCATTAATGATCATTTAAATGTAGAACTTTGTGAACATTATCTAACAACAGACGAATAATGACGTGGAGTGAAATATTGGGTCCTGTCCTTGCATCAGCAAAAATGACAGACCTAAAGGCATTCATCAAAGATGGACGTAAAATAAAAAACATCTACCCTGAAGGAAAAGATGTCTTTCGCGCCTTTGATCTCTGTCCATACGAAAATACTAAAATAGTTATTCTTGGTCAGGACCCTTATCCATGGCCAGGAGTTGCTGATGGTCTTGCTTTCTCTTCACGGAAACCGGAATGGCCTAAATCTCTTGAAGTTATATTTAAAGAGATCTACCATGATCTGAATATTCAATGGTATCATAATATTCCTATTGAAGAGTTTTTCCCTACAGCTGATCTTACAAACTGGACAAAACTCGGTATTTTGCTTTTAAACGTGGTTTTAACGGTAGAAGAGAATAAGTCGGGTTCACATAAAGGAATGGGGTGGGAACTTGTCACAGAAGAAGTATTAAAGGCATTACAGACGAAAGATCAACAGATCATATATCTACTATGGGGGAAAGACGCACAACAGTTTAAAACATTTATCACGAATCCAAAACACCTGGTTCTGGAAGCGTCTCATCCGGCTGCCGAGTTACATAATCCTGATGGCCCTAAATTTACTGGCTGCCGACATTTTAGCATTGTTCGTGATATTCTGCCAACTCTTTATAGAAATGATCTATTCACTTCGGTTAATCTTGATTCGGCGTTCGACAAAGATAAGGCAAAGAAGATCATCAAAGAGAACTATCCTATGGAAGCGCAGAAACTTATCGAGTATATCGAAAAAGACTTTACCTTGAATATTCCCGTGAATAAAGAAGCTTACTTCGCTGAATTGCGTAATATTGAGAAGAACTTTTCAACTAAAATTAATTAAAAAGATAAAATGAAAAAAGAGAGAAAGAATGATATCCGATTAATGGCAGATGCTATTGATGATCATCGTAAACATCCAATGACTATAGACGAATGTTATAAAGAAAGTTCAGTATCTCCAACTATCGAACGCAAGATGATCAAATCACCAGATGAGATAATTGCCACAAAGAAACTCGAGATACCGAAATGCCTTTTAACACCTGTAAATGGTAGGATATATCTTGTCGAGGTAGCATCATCAGAAATGCGTTCTCCCGGTGGACTTATCCTTCCACAGTTATATGCCGTAAAGAAAAACGAACAAATGGCAGATATAAAGAGATACTTTGTCGTTGCCTGGGATAAGATCGAAATTCCTAAAGCAATACAGGATCAGCTGGAAGTAGGTATTGAAGTAAATCCATTCCTTCCGGAGCATGCTGAAGAGTGGGATCTTCCCCGGGTAATAGACTGGCAGGCATGTAATGTCTTTAAAGTAGCACATTACACTGAACTTGCAGGGATAAGCTCTATAAAACCTGAGATCGTAGAGAAATGAAGACCTGACTGAGTATCTGGCTCATACTGATCATATGAGTTCCATGAGAAAGGATATTTACCGGAGCGAGCGGGTTAGAAAAGGATAGTACTTCTAAAGAGGCGAAAGCCTCTTTTTTTATGCTATGCTATTTTTTCTACCGTCATCGTTGTTCCTGCCTTACATGTAATTATTGCAGTTGTTTCAGATCTAAATCGTAATTGTGCAGTACCAGTATTTGCTCCTGTAATAATTATACCATCTCCCATAACAGGATATATACCAGTTGATGGCGCACCACTTGAAACACCTACAGACGCATCATCAGCAATTGAATGACCACCAGTTAATGTACCAGTACTTGCAAGTTGATGATAAAATTCTAACCATATTGTTGTTACAGCTGCACTAACATCAAATTGGAAACCACACCCAGTTGTTGCAGCAGCTGGCGAAATAGCACCAAGTATTTTAATTCTATATTTACTATTTGCTTCAAAAGAAAAGACAAGACCTGTAAGTGTAACAGGTGTAGTATTCGCTCCAGTAGCCTGATCACCCGCAAGTGTATATGCAGAAATTGATCCTGTTCCTGTTTCTCCTTGAATTCCCTGAACTCCTTGAGTTCCTTGAACTCCTTGAATGCCCTGTATTCCTTGTATTCCTTGTATTCCCTGCGTCCCCTGTATTCCTTGTATACCTTGTATCCCCTGAATTCCTTGACTACCATCTGTTCCTTGAACACCGGTTAATCCTTGTATTCCAGTCAATCCTTGTGTACCTGTAGTACCCTGAAATCCAAGTAATCCATCTGTTCCCTGAGAACCAGTAGATCCTTGAGTTCCAATAGTACCTTGAATCCCAGGATCACCTAATCCTGTAATACCTTGCGTACCATCATTCCCTTGGATTCCTAATATTCCTTGAAGTCCCTGGAGTCCTGTTATTCCCTGTATTCCTTGAGTTCCCTGTAAACCTTCATATCCTTGAATTCCTGTTAGTCCTTGTATTCCGGTTAAACCTTGCGATCCTGTTATCCCTTGTGTTCCTTGAATACCTGTTTCTCCAGTAATTCCCTGCGTTCCTTGACTTCCATCAGTTCCCTGTATTCCAATTAATCCTTGCAATCCAGTCGTTCCTTGAATTCCCTGTATGCCTATTTCTCCAATTATACCTTGTGTTCCTTGTATTCCATTATTTCCTTGTAATCCTTGTATTCCAGAATTGCCTTGAATTCCTTGTATTCCATTCGTTCCTTGTGATCCTATCGTCCCTTGTAATCCATTACTGCCTTGATTACCGGATATACCTTGAATACCTTGTAATCCAGATCCGGTAGTTCCTTGTTGTCCTATAGATCCTTGTATTCCTATTGTTCCCTGCACTCCAGCTCCAGTTAATCCTTGCATCCCATTATTACCCTGAATACCAGATAATCCCTGGATACCTTGACTTCCAGCACCGGCATATCCCTGAATTCCTACATTTCCTTGTATTCCAGTAGTTCCCTGACTGCCATTTATTCCTTGAACACCGGATGAATATGGAAGATTATTCCATTCATCAATACCATTACCTACCTTAAATTTACTGGTATCAGTTTCATATCCAGGTTCTCCTGCAAGTAATATTGGATTTACTGATGTCCAGCGGGATGCTGTACCACGTTTATGTTGGAATGTTCCTGCCATTTTATATTTCTCCTAAATCTATAATTAACGTTTCTCCATGTAATGTATCAGGATATCCACCATCAAAGAGACCAGATAATCCTTGTACACCTTCACCAGCAGGACCTTGTATCCCCTGTATTCCAGATACGGATTGTATTTGTTGTCTTAACTGATCAATAATAATATTAGTTTTTCCTATGTATGCTCTAAAACGAGTTTCAGGCGTAATAGTTAGTATAGATGTTTTTTTATCCATTATAGTTTCTAAAATTTGATAATCTATCTTTTGATCCTTTATAGGCAACATCAAATAATCCATCAATAGAATCAACAAATGACTCACCAAGACTATTTGAGGATGGTTCTACACAATCAATGACATCGGATAAAGCAAATGTTGTCGTATCCGGTACCGATCCCTTCGCACCTCCTGCAAATGGATAATCAAGAGCATTGCCACTATTATATAACAATCCTATTTCTGTTTCAGTAAGTAATCTATTATATAATCCAACATGACATAATTTGATCTTACCGAAATAACCAGATAATGCACTCCCGATATTCCCAAGATTAAAATTATTCGAATTAGACAGATCAATTCCAGAATATGCTGATATATTTACAGTATCGGTTTGTTTTACATTATTAATATACATATCCATATTCCCATCACGGTCAAGACGAAATACAAAATGATACCATGTACCTGTATTTGCAGGAGAATTACTAAGTATAACAGCATATTCCGATCCAGATATTCCTATCCGTACACGAAATCTATCAGTATCATCGAAATTTGCATATACATATGGATCTGAACCCCAATTTCCAAGAATACCATTATATGTATTTACTGAAGATACAAGATATACCCAGCATGATATTGATATATCACTATATGCCATATCTCCTACTGATGCAGCACAATTTATTACATCATCGATCCCATCAAATTCAATAGCATAATCAATAATACCTTCAGTACCAAGGGTAGGATTTCCGACAACAGTTCCATGGTAAATATTTACTGTAGAATCATATATTGTAGATCCTGATCGTTCTGTTCCTTTCCACCATGCTTTTAATCCCTCAAGTAATGATATTGGTGGTGTTGCATTTAATTCATATGCTCCAATACTTGGTGTTGTTGCATGAAATAGATTACCAGCATAATCAGTTGCTATATCAAGATCCCGTCCAGCATGATAAGCTGGAGAGGAAGTTGAACTTAATTGATATGGATCATCACCACTGCCAAGAAATGAAGGACTCGCTTTTACTGTTCCTGAATATGATATTCCGGTAGTAGGAGTAAAACTACCATCATACGTAACATCTTCATTACTATTATAACAATCATAAATAAGATTATTACGAAGACGAACATTAGTTAACTGAGTTCTTGCACCTATCCCGAATATTGCACCTCTCTCAAAATTTATAATTATATTGTTTTCTACATAAAAACCGTTTAAATGACTTACAGTCGGAATCATAATACCATAAGTTGTCGGAGAAATATTTGACTCGGAAGCTACAATAGTATTATGCTGAATATAAATATTTTGAAATAGAGGTGCAGATACAACACTATTCGACCACTGCAATCCCCAACACTGCCAACTACCATAAGTCTGACCTAATTCGACCATCACATTATCATAAATATGAACGTTATTATAATATTCTAATCCATGGGAATTTGCATTGTTAAAAGAAATAGCACGAGCTACATGATGAATATAATTACGAAATACATATGAATCAATATGAGCACCTTCAAAATGAATCGCTCTATCCAATAATGATATTGAACCTAAACTTAGCTGACCAATATCATTATCATATATCCTCGACCCATATCCAACACCATATTGATCCCAAGAATCACAAAAATCAATACATCCCGTTATATTATTATTGTAGATTTCTTGACCTCCTAAATCAAACCATAATTCAATAGCAAATGCCCAATAATTAGTACCTTGTCTGCCAGCATCAAGAGTATTATTATATATTTTTACATTCCTATTAAATCCTACATCCCAGAACTTTATTGGCATCCCGGCATTTCTATCAGTGGCTGATTTACAAGTAATAGTATTTCCATAAATCAATATCCCATTCTGAGTACCTATACATAATGCACCTGAATAATCTGTTCCAGATATTAAATGTGCACAATTAGTTACTATATTATTATAAAATTTATTTCCAGTACAAAATCCATTGGTATTGGGAAGATATTCCCAATCAACATCTGATATGTTATTGTATGGATTAACTATCGTAGACATATTCCATGTAGGTTCTCCTGCAAAACAGACAGCAGTACGTACAAAATCTACAAATTCACAATCATAAATTTCAACATTTGAGCGATAATTAATTCCAATACCTGTATGACCAATAGGAGTACCCGGAGTTGTTGAACCTACAAATTTAATCCCAGATATATGTTGATTGCCATAACTTGGATTCCCCCATTGTCCAGAAGACTCTGCTTTTATACATGGATAACTTGCATTATATGTCAAAGTAATAGTAACAAGACTCCTTCCATCACCCTCAATACTTACTCCATTGGACAATAACATTTGCCCAGATTCACTATAAGAACCAGTATTAATATGAATAATATCTGTTGGGGTAGTAACTCTATTAATGGCATATGAAAGAGTAGCCCATTCCTGACCTACAGAACCGTTTCTGCCAATTTCATCCCTACCACCAGTAGCATATGTCTTTACATAAAATGTTGCCATAATTATCCCATCTTATCTTCAAGTTCTTTTAATTTTGCTTTCAGATAAACTATCTCTCTTATGAAAATATCCATATAAGATATCGACATTATTGTATTCTTGTTTCTTACATGTTCAGGATATTTTTCAAGAAGTTCCTGTGCTATTATACCATATCTCTGATTACCTGGTTCTGCTATCAACTCAAACATTCTATAATCGATATCAAGATATTCCGGAATAATAGGTCCGATATTTTTCTTTAACCTTCTGTCGGATGACATGATAAAGTCTGTAGCAGTCATAGTACTTGATGCCAGAACTGTTCCTGTTATTCCAAGTTGACTGCCATCAAATGTAAGATTAGCTTCCCCGTTTAATGTGGTAGAATTATCTGAAGTAACAACTCTATTATTAGATCCATTATTTAGAGATACCGATCCGGTTATTCCTTGTAACCCTTGCACTCCCTGTCCTCCAGCGGCACCCTGTAATCCTGTTCCTGTAAACCCTTGTAATCCGGTATTACCTGATAATCCCTGCAATCCTACTGGTCCTTGCCTACCCTGAATACCTTGCGATCCCTGAATGCCTGTATTGCCTTGAATCCCTGTTAACCCTTGTATCCCTTGAATTCCCTGTGCTCCACCAGGCGAACCATCCTGCCCCTGTACTCCTTGTGATCCTATCACACCTTGAAGTCCTGCACCAGTAAATCCCTGATTGCCTTGTATGCCAAAGACACCTTGCAAGCCCTGTGCTCCCTGAGTCCCGGTACCTGTCAGTCCTTGATTTCCCTGACTACCATTTAAGCCTTGTATCCCTTGTGATCCTGATGATCCCTGACTTCCATTATTTCCTTGTATACCCTGCGATCCAATACTTCCCTGTATTCCAGTTGACCCTTGCGATCCTGTCAATCCTGTTGTTCCCTGTGGTCCAAAAGAAGGGCCCTGGACGCCACTTGCACCCTGAGCCCCTTGTATCCCAGCAACACCTTGAATAGCTATTATCTCTTTCTTTCGAGACGTTGATTTACTGAATACCTTCGGTTTGGAAGGTTCCTGTCCTGGAAAATAAACAACTGTTCCGGTATCGTCTGCCATTGTAGTAAGTATTAATTGTTATATCCTGCCATAAATATAATCATCGGCCTTTTTTGGTTTATCTGAGATACAGATCATCCGGGAAAGAATATTTTTATCAACGAGATCTGGATGAACCCACCAGTCTTCAAAATCACTGAAACGATCTTCTGCAATATTATTAACGACCATAATATATCCGAATGACCTGAGATATTCCCGGGACCGTTCTTTTATATCTTTCCGTTCATCACAGAAGTTATCATGCTCGAATGTTATTACTGCAAATTTCGCTGTCTCGAAAGGTATTCTTTGAAGTACCTGAAATGATATTATTGCTGGATCACAATCTATTTGGAGATAATCATAATAATCTTCACGAAGTATCTTATCAAAATCTATTTTTGTTGCATCACCACAAAATGCAGTACTTTCTCTTTTAAGGTTAAATTTACCAATTTTCTCTAGATCAATATCAATTGATAATCCACTCCAACCGAATTTCTTTTCAAGTAATGCAGTATTGTTATTAAAAAATGGATCACCACAACCTATCTCGAGAAAATTACCCTTATGTTTTCCTTTCAACATCATAAGGATAAACATATCTTGGAAACACTGAGAGAAGTTTTCTTTGATACCAGATGCTCCAGAGAATTTCATCCTCAGATCAGCATACATTGACTGATCATATCTCAGATGACGCTTCCATAGATAACCATAGTTTTTTATATTGCTCACTACTGCATTGCGATAATCCTGACGTATCTGGTTATCCTTTTCAAGTTGACGCATCAAATGAATAGATTCATCATATAATCCTATCCACCATGCTGTGACTGCTCTTTCAAATGTAAATCCATAACGCCCGGGATAACCTACATCAGTTTTAAGTTTCTCTTCCCCATCAGTAATTAACGATTCACCAATAACTGCAAAGGCATAACCATCATGCCAGTCCTTATTCTGCTCACATATACGGGCCATCATGAAATAAGCTTCAGGTCTCTTTGGCATCAGTGATATTGCCCTTAAAACAATTCCTTTTAGGCTATAGACACGGTTTCTGATACTCTCAACACATATAGCTATACGAAGAACCGATTCATAGGTTAGAAGTTCGTTGGTAGATAATTCTGCAGCTCTGAGATAAAATGACAATGCAGAGGCATACTGACCATCGGTTTCATACCATCTGCCAAGTTCGAAATTATATAAAGGATACTTTGGATCATTTATATAATTAACAAGTGCTTTATTAAGATTAGTATTGTTCATATAAAATAGAATCAATCATTGAAGCAGGAACTCTTAATAGATATGCTGCATTATCCTGAAATCCAAATGTTATTAATAAATCATCATTAAAAAATGTCATCCCACAAGAAAACTCTATCTCTCCTGTCATGAATGAAAAAGCATCAGTAAGTTGAACAATCTTCCAATCATTATCCCATACAACAAATCTATGAAAGTATTTTGCATCTTTCTGTCCAAGTTTATTCTGGAATAATCTTACCTCATGTACAAGACATATTCTGTCTACCTTATATGGAATGACCTGGGATCCTCCGCGAAGATCTCCTTCGAGTTGAAATACTTGTGATGAAAGAAATATTTGTTTTGATGTCTTTGTTTTAGGATTAACTTCAACTATTTCTGTTGGATTGCACCATTTAACATAAGTATATGGAAGATCAGTTACTGGCATCCAATTCTTTTCGCAATAAGATTCATGAACTATTGCAGGTATTCGAAAACGAGTTGATTCTCTTACCATATCTGGCTTACTTGGATTAATTAGAATATGTGATAATTCAATCCTTCCCTGTCCAGGTTTATTCCCGGGATCAGGGATAACATCACGTCTTACTCCACTAAGATAAAGTTTACCATCCCATCTTACAAGTCTGGCATCTTCAAGACCATGAAAATCCCATACCGGTTCAATATCACATTTCGAAGTATCAACTTTATAATATTCTTTTATTTCAAAAGTCTCTTTGTCAAGTATACAGATAAAATTGGTAGTTTTTAGTTTGATATCATTTTCCGGATTAAGATAAGCCAGGGGTCCATAACGGTTCTGGAATAACTGACCTTCCTCACAATGATAAAGTACATAGTTTACATGACGTAGGTTAACAATAAGTTCTCCATTATCGTCAAGTAAAATTGAAGGATTCATAAGTCCTGTGCCACCAGTTTCATTTCCTGGTATTACAAGTGGAAGAATAGATCCTCCACCGGCTAATACTCTTTTACAAAGATTTCGATCCATGAGAAATAAATATAATTATTAAAAAAATAAAATATAAAAAAGAAAATAATTAACTTTCAAGAAACTCAAGTATAAGATGATATCCGGTTGCAGGTATTGGTGGCCCCCATACTACCTCAGAATAAGAATCAAGTGAGTCGTAAGCAGAATATGCTGAATTATAGAATATCACAGTGGCTACAAGTGCATTTGTCTTATTATAAACCCTGCATCTGATCAAAAGAGAAGCAATGTCATGATCAGTTGTTGCTTCACTAAATGATATAGTTCCCCAATATGTGCTCATTGAAGGGGCAACAAGTATAGTCCATCCAGAAGCATCTACAGTAAGATATGAAGTATATGTATTAACATCAATACATTGCTTCCACGTTCCACTTATTTTGATATAATCAATAACATCAGTATGCCATACTCCAGATATCCTTCTCCAAATGGCTTTTACTTCACGCCAGGTAGATCCTATTTTTACAAATGTCTTCCTTGCCATGATTATTCATATTGAAAATATACATCACCATCACTACCACCAGAAGGTGCAGCTGTCCCAGAAGTAACATTTATTGTTCCTATGACTCCTTGTACCCCCTGAGTTCCGGTATTTCCCTGTGCGCCTTGTATTCCTCTTGGTCCTTGCGTTCCTTGCATTCCTATTGATCCTTGTGCTCCTGTTACTGATTGACCTATCACACCTTGGGTACCTTGAGTTCCTTGACCAGACGCCATTCCTTGAGGTCCAAAATTTCCCTGAATACCCTGAATACCAAGAGGACCTTGTGATCCGGTAGTTCCCTGCATAGATCCAGCCATCCCTTGATTACCTTGTATTCCCTGAACTCCAGTTGTTGCCTGTCCTTGTACTCCTGCAAGTCCTTGTATTCCCTGTGAAGAAGCCATGCCCTGTGGTCCTACGTTACCCTGAATACCCTGTATCCCTGTTTCTCCCTGAATACCTTGAACACCCTGTGGCCCGGCAGCAGGTCCTTGTGTTCCCTGCACTCCATATCCTTGAGGACCTATTGCCCCTTGCATTCCTTGTGCTCCTGCCGTTGCCTGATATCCCATAATTCCTTGAGGTCCAATAGTGCCTTGTGCGCCCTGAACACCTCCTGATGGACCTTGTATGCCGAGAGTACCCTGTAATCCCTGTATACCTATTCCTGTGGCTCCAGTGGCACCTTGTAGTCCTCCTGATCCTGATATACCCTGAGATCCTGGAAGACCAAGACCAATAGTTCCCTGTACTCCCTGAATTCCGGAAGAACCCTGAGATCCTAATGAACCTGATGATCCCTGGGAACCATCAGCACCCTGTATACCAGTAATGCCTTGTGATCCACGAATTCCTTGTACTCCTGTAGCACCCTGTGTTCCTACAGTAGTTGATGGTTTCATTGGTTTACCGGAAGCACTATCGAGTTCCGGAAAATCTTTGTTAGATGCAAATTGTATACTCATTTCGGCCAGGTTAATGATAATTGTGTACCAAGTTCAAAGAGTGATTGTATCTGATCATCAGCAAGACCATCAGAAGTCACGTCATAATCACGAAGAGCATACATGACATTATCAAACATCATAAGATGTTCTTCTTTCTTAAAAGCATCAGAATCCATTCGTCTGCGAAGTTTCGCAACGACATCTGCGAATTTTATCTCGTTAAGAAATAAAATATCCAATGAATCATTATATTCTGTCTGTGTCATATCACCAGGTATCTACCACGCTATAATAGTCGAATACTCCTTGTATCAGAGTTGCAAAGTTTTTAAACTCTAATACTTTCCCATAATCAGCTGCATTTTCAGCCATGTCAAGGTATATCCTTTGCAAGAATATATCCCTGTTGATACGATATATCTCGTCTGTCATAGGAAAGACAAGAAGATCTGATACCATTGTTCTCGTCATAAATTTCCATTTAGCAAGGAATGCCTGGGGATTTTCAAAGTAAGGAAATGTCCCTACAGCATATGACCCTTCACTAAAAGATATCTTTATGATATAATATCCTTCCGGAAATCTGTCTGGTGCAGCAACTCCGCCAATGGTAAGACTGGAAAGTTCAATGACATGACCTGCAGTCCTGTCAAGAAATTCATTGAATTTCGTTGCATCAGCACCAACAATAAGTTCGTATGGATCAAAATTGATGAGAACATCATTCTCGTCATAATACGATATCTCTACAGTTGCTATTGTAGTAAACCCTGATTCTCCATTCCAAACAGAGTTATCTGTGATCTTCAGTTGCATGGCATCCTGGGATTCCTGTGCAAGAAAAGATGGGAAAAAGGCGGTATATGCCATAATTTTATTTTTTTAAAGTTAACGATTAGTCTTTAATTCATCATAGATACTCGGATTTGTTCTTAAAGAATTTTTCTTTTGTATGCTTTTCCTTGATTCTTCAAAGCTCTCATGTGATTCCCTGGGTGATATTGTTTTTTTCTTGCCAAAAAATTTATCATGTTTCTTAGCATCTTCAAAATATCCATCTATGGTCTCCTGATCAATAATATTTTCTTCAATCATATTCTGATATCCCCTGTAAGAATTATTATCCCGAAGTATCTTATCAAGTTCTTTCTGGTAGTTCTGTATGTCTCGTACCTCCCATGTAATTTCTTTATTCTGCAAAGCGCGCCAGGTAAGAGCTTTCTTCTTTACTGCAATCATTGCTTCATACTTTGCAATATCTCTATTACGTTCCCTCCATGATATTGACTCATCCATCGTTTCAATGGTCTGTTTGATTATTTCTTCAGAATATCCTTTCCTTCTCATAGTCCTGACAACAGATCTGAAATCACCAAGCCACATACCTGTACTTATGATTGACTTACCTAATCCACCTGCAGGAACGAATCCAAGGGCATCCTTAACGAATTTAGGCCATTTCTCAGGCATTGATCCATCTTTGGTATAGATACCTTCATCTTTCCAGAATCCGTGCTGTATTGCTTCTTCAAATCCTTTCTCCTGCCATGTATCAACAAAGTTATCTCCCATGCTATACATATATGTACTAAAATCTACTATGAAATTTTTCATATTTAGTATAGCATCAATATAAGCAATACCAAAGTTATCACCGAGATTACTCCATTGTTTTGGCTGGAGATACATAAACATATCATTATTATAACGGATAAGAAATTTTAACCAGAATGATCCTGCAATCTGTTTGAATTTACGTTCATCATCACCACCTGATTTTATTGCTGCAATAGCAATACTTATCGCAAGGAAACTTGCCATCTGAAGAAATGCGGCGACTAACTTCTTTTTGTCATTTTCCGAGAAGTCAGATTTCATGTTTATTCTTCCGCCATTTCTGGCTGATATAAGAAGATCAATATAATCCTTTGTGTTTTTAAGCACATATTTTTTTCTCTCTCCATCTTCTTTTATCTTATTTTTCATTTCCACCAAGGTAAGAGGCTTTACATTTATTGCTTCTGCTTTCTCAATATCTGGCCATCTCTCAGTAATAACTTTCATATAACGATCAGCACGTTGTTGTTCAGAAGATATGTTAAATCTTATTGTTCTGGTAAGCATTGAAAGAGAAGTAACAATACCACTATGCACAAGATAATCCCTATCAAAATGATATGGAGCTATCTCTTCCCATACCATTGCAGGGATCCATTTCTTAAACTGTGCAAGACTTCGACCAAGATTAGTGTTCCAGAATGGTGCAGCATTTTCCGGACGATAATCACCATGAATACTTTTTACTATACTTGATAATCTTTGCCGACGATATGGACTAAGATGTTTATATTTTGTCTCATCAATAATATTTCCTTCTTCATCATAAGCGTTCCATTCATCTTCTGTCATGAGACCAATATACACAGGAAATTGGTTCATCTTTTCCACTTTATCCATTAAAACATAACCTTTCTCGGCAATCTGATTAATAGTAAATCTACTATGAGTCTTGTCTTCCCATGAATATTTTACTCCTGACATCTTGGCTAGTTCATCAAAACGAGCTTCATCAATCACAGTACCAATACCATAACGACCAATGATGTTTAAAGCCTTTTTAGGATTATGTCTGAATCTACCTATTCCCTTAGCCCATGCTGCAGGTTCTCGGATGATATCCATACTCTGACCAATAGCAAAGTTATAAATAGATGTTTTCGGAGCCCAGGCAATCTTTGCAAGTGAGTTAACTTTTGTAAAGAAATCAACGAGTGCTGTTGCTTCTGAACTAAGATTCTTTCCACGTTTAAAGACAAGAAAATCTGTAAACTCAGCAAGATACTTCTGAATATTAGTCCGACCTTCGTATGCCTTCAGTACATAATCAATAGGCGCCATAGTACGCTTCATATAGAAAGCAAACAGATTTGATTCCATAACTTTCTCTTCTGCTTCAATGATATACTTTGTCTGGAATACAGTATGAAGGCTATGCATGGATGATATCCTGCGTTGACGATTTGATGGTAGTTTATTTCCTTTTCCTTTTCCGGTATTATAATTCTTCTGTACTTCTCTATGATAATAAGCAAGTTTCCCGGGGATCATACTTGACTTCCTTATTCCAGGTATATGCCTAAATTTATGTCTCCATCGCTTTCCAAGCCAATCTTCCTTTGTATTAGCATCTTCCATCTGATCGATATAATCATCCTTTATATCTTTCCATTTCATGTATTTACCGGGGATCTCCTTTAGAATACCATCAACTCTTTCTACAAGCTGGACATGAGTATCATCATATATTGAAGGCTGTAATAATTCATGTAATACTCCACCCCAACTACGACCAATGGTAGGATCTTCCTGCATCTCTTCACGTGTAGCAAATACTTTTGTTACCGGAATAAGCATTGGATATTTAGTCTGTCCTTTTGCTTCAGCCTGTTTCTTGGCATAGACATATGGAGAAACAAAAGTGTAGTAATGATTATATATTATTTCAAGAAAGTCTTTCTCTGATTCACTAAGGTTTCTTGTGTTTGGAAGTACATAATGTTTATGACCACGCTTAGTACTTACGACATTATCAATATCGAAATCTTTAGGATAATCTTTGTTATCCTTATTTAACATGAAACGTGCTAATTTATGTCGTAAAACATATTGTTCCTCTGCTGCTTTACGAAATCCTTTCTCCAATCCATACATGAGATAATTGAAGTGAGTATATTCAGAGCTCATCATCCTTGCCGGCTGCCAATAATATCCTTGTTTCCACCATCCATCAAGATCCATTATCTCTTTTTCAGGTCTGGTAAGCATATAATAAACATTCAACGTCATTGGCATCATTGATGAAGGTCCAAATTTATGTTCGGTACGTATCTGTTCAGCCATATCATGGTTAACAAGAACTTCACCAAGAAATTCCCGGAGAGGTTTACTGATATCATCATTTGCCAGGTCATGATAGATCTGTACCATCTCATCATAATTATTCATGAGCTTCAATATCTTCTCCCTAGTATCATATTCTCCGAAGAATCTCCACAATCTACCTTCAGATGCCTGGTTCTCAGGAGTGATATCAGCATTATGTACCCAATGTTCCTGCATGATAGGTTCCTCAATGGATATATACCTTTGTACAAAATTCTCTTTCTCGGTATGCCTTAACTTGTCTGGTGTTTCGTCATATGCAAGAACACCCTCATCCGCGGCTACCTGATAAATAGTATGTTCAACATTTGTCTCATCATCCTTAACACGAACCCATTTATATCTGTGATTGATCTCTGTTACTGTGAATATGCGGAACTCTTTATATTTCTTCTTTGCTCCCGGAACTTCATAGATTTCAACGATCTTCTGATCTTTCTTAATATTCTTTGTTCCTACCTCATGAGAATAGATATCAATACCATCAATATTAGTATGATAATACGTTCTATTCTGTTGTTCTTCAGTAAGTTTTGGATTAAGAACTCTTTTGGTATTAGCGCCTACCTTTGTTTCTTTGAAGAATGTCTTTTTACTTTCAAGATATTGCCGTTTCTGTATATTCCTGTCAGTAAGGAATAAAAATAGTTCAAATGGATAATCTGCATAATCTTTTGAATCATATCCCAGATCCATTACAAACTTACGATGCCTGGAACGAAGACCATTGTTTCGTATATCCTGAAGCGTCCCATGCGTTATCTCAGAAAGAGGGACCGTTGATACCGTTGACAGATAAGATTCAGCAGACATCAGTTCCTTGCGTATAGGTGCAGATACACCAGCCTGCTTTAGTTTGAAATCAAATTCCGGAAATGAGGCTTCAAGATCCTTATAAACTTCTGCAAATTTGGTAAGCAATCCAATAGCAAGATCTTTCTCGTAAGCAATCTTAACGGAGTTCTTTAAAGCATAAGTTATTTCTGTTCCGGGTTCTTCAACTATATTTGATATCCTTGCCTTGCTTATGAGTCCATTTTCATCAACTTCACGCATGATAGGAACTACATATAAACCAACAACCTTATTCTTTTCTCCTTTCTGTATTTCATTTTCCTGTTCTTCCAGTATAGCAGCTTCAATACTTAATTGGAGTATATGTTTTGTTTTTTTGGATTGTTTTAGATTAGATACAGGAGATCGTAACATACCATAGTTCTTGGTATAATCATCGGTCTCTTTGTTATCCTTATCCTTAAATTCCTTATCAGTGGTTTTAAAGTCAAAGACAATAAGTTCATGATTACCTATATCAACAATCAGGTCAGCGATACCAAAAAGTTTGAAATTTAATGATATAAGATCCTGCTCTGCATAGAATGTCGCTTGTGGATATTTGGCAAGTATTTCAGCTTTCAGATGATTCAATGTCTTAACATATTCTGCAAGGACTTCTTTTGTGGTAAACCTACTTGTAAGTTGATCAGTTATTGACTTATCCATAAATACTGCTTCAGCAATAGCATGTATATCTGTTCCGGCAATACCTGACTCTGCCCATTTGAGTTTTAATCCTTCAAGTTCATCTTCTATCATCTTTGGTGTAGGATCCATTCTAGTAACCTTCTTATAACTGGATTTAAACTTCTCAATACTCATTGATGCTGTTTCATCAGGATCGAATTGGAAGTACTCGAATTTCTTTATCACACTTGTTATTCCGGGCAGTTCAATATTTCCCAGTCGGCAACTATGGGCAGATTTATCTCTGTCAATACCATGATCTTTTTTATCAAGAAGTACAAGATTTTTTACCTCGGCATGACCTTCAATTGTTTCAAGTTTTATTCCGTCTTTATTGGTATAGATATTCCTTACCATATCAGTAACAAGATCTTTTCCGGAATACTTACCAAAGAATATTTTTACCTGTCTCCAAAAGTCTCTTAGTAATTCAAGAAACCTGTCAAATCGGGACATATCGAGAAATTTCGTGGCATATTCGGTACCTACATGACCAATATCAAATATGATCATTTCATCAAGTTCATTAAGGTCATATTGATCAGCTGGGTAAAACTCACGATATAGATCCCTTAATTTCTTCTTCTCTGGCTGTTCTGCAGGCAGATGATCCCAATAGATATGTGACATCTCATGAAAGATGATCTCTTGTATATCACTATCAGGATTGATAAATATGGCATTCTTAAAAGCATGACCAATAGCTGACAGGTTTACATCTTTTAATCTGTTTCCATTTAACCTGACATGATTATAGAAAGTATCTCTATCAGTGAATAACCTCAGATCCGGATATTGTTTTTTAAGGAATGAGTATATGCGGTCCTGTAACCCAGGATCATTCGTTATCATTGCTTCAGTGTGAACATCACCTTTTATAAGACTTCTTACCGGATTCTCTGTCTGATCTTCATTAGGAAAATGAAGTTTTGCTTTTTGTTCCTGACGTTCTCTGAATAGTTTTATCGCTGACTTAGCATGTCCACTGATAGATAACTTTGTAGTATCTTCCGACGATATACCAAGAACTTCTTTTATCCAATCATTCAATCCTTTAATTCCATGTTCAAGAAGTATATTGGTGTATTCTTCGACGATCTGTGCTTTATCAGTATTATTAATTGATTCTATTGATTCAAGAGCATCAGTAGATACCGGACTTTTTATTAGTGGTTCATTATAGTAATCAATGATTGATGAATAAGTGACACCTGAATCTTCATCGCGAACATTACGATTACTAATAGTTCTTTGCATCCACTTGGCAATACGATATTTTTCCAGTGAAGTGAAATCATCAGATAACCATTTCTCTTTTTCTTCCGACATCTTCCTGGATAACTCAACACGATACTTATCACCAAAAAGATAAAAGAATCCACCATTGGATGATGAATTAAGGAATCCATATTCATAACCTACATAGGCTGCAAACAGATCCTGTATCTCTTCCGGAAGTTTATCGAAGTCTGCACGTATCTGATTGAGTTTCGCATCTGGTATCTTTGAATGAGCATATTCCGGACGGATACCTATCGTTTTTGCAGTTTTCTTTGGCTGATCTTCTTTTTGTATTTCTCTTTCTACAAACCTGATGTTATTGAGAAACTCATTCCCTTCGTAGATAGAATATTTTTTCTTATTTTCTTTCCTTTCTTCTTCCGAAAGTCCTTCGATAAATTCATTCTTTAGTAAAGGGAATAACTTGAAGATATCACGTTTTGTCTGGTAATAGTTCTTTTTATAACCAAGAGCCCGGATATCAAATACTTTTGAAAGTGAATTGCTAAAGACATTAAGATCTTTCTTTGATAACTCACGCATATTCGGATTCTGCTTCTGCAGGATCTTAAATAGATAAGTGAATATCTGTTTCCCGGGGCTGGATTCTTCAATGATATCATTAAATACATGGTCCTGTGAAAAGAGTAATACTTTTTCTGTTATAGCAAGTTCTGTAACAAATCGCATTCGTGCAGGATCATCTTTATCTTCCACAAATAAAGGTCTAGTATCAAAATAACGCATGCCACCAGTCTTTGGATTCTGATTCCGGATCTTCCTTACTACATGCCTGGCATTGATATAGTCTGAATATGTCTTTGGTCCTTCCTGTGTCAACCGGTACAAGGTACGCATATCTGAAAGTTCGGAAGAGGCATACCATAACTCAAACATATTATCGACATCACCTTTAGTAAATTCAGTTCCACTTTCCGCTTCCTGATATAACCGAAGTTTTATAAGATCATTCGATTCATCCCGGAGACCACCTGCTTGCCGGCGTTTATAAAAGACAAACCTTTTTATTACAGGACTGGTGAAATATGATGTAAGACCTTCTATTGAGTTATAAATAACATCATAGTTATCTTTGAAGTTTTTAAAATTCTCTGATGAATTCTTGCTATTTGCTATCATTGACATGATAAACATATTCGCAGTTATCTCATTCAGTCCCATTGTTTCAATCTTTGGATCCTTGGCATTATCGAATGACAGGTTAAGAAGATTGGATAGATGAGCTTTCATAGCACCATATTCATCCTGAGCAAGCCTATCAAGATTTACTATCTGTAGGTTTTCTTTTGTATCGTAGATAAGACGAAGTGGCGATTTTACTTTAAGCTTATATCGGTTCAATAAACTGAATGTAGTCATATGATCAGTCATGATACCTTTCATTACCACACCGACCATATTATTTAACCTGGCATCAAAGAATGAATTTGGATCAAGACGATTTTCACTCAATAAAGATTCTTTACTCCTGAGATTCTCTACTATCTTATCATATGCCTTCGTATCTATTGCCCGAATGATCGAATCAAATAGTTCTGGTTCTGTATAACTCTTTACTACAAGCATCATTATTTCATTGGCAATACCTTCAGCCTTATCAATATCCGTTATTGCCCTTCCATCTTTTTTAAAGAAGACCTGGTTAAACCGATAGTCACCGTCAAAGTCTGATCCGCTGGCTTCCTGACTTACACGGTCAAGCATAGTGAAGTTATGACCAACGATATTCTTTTTTAATCTGGCAACAGTATGTGAATGTAATCCATCAGCTGGTACGCGGGTAGATATAACTGGTTCCCCGGGGATATTTATACCTCCTTCCACTTCTTCAAGTTCCCAGGGACTATCAAGGAGATCCTGGTATTCGTCAGCATGAACTGTTATATATGCTAATGCCTGGTCATATGTTCCTTTAAAGAGTTTTGCTTCCCGGGCTCCTTCAATACCTGTTATTATCTCCGGGAGTAAAGTATGTTTACCATCCTTTGTTTTACGTAATGGCTTTAAAATACCCTCAGCATCGGCTATTTCCTGCGTTGTAAGCCGGTTGATAGGAATATCAAGGGCAAGTTTAGATATTGAAGCAGAGATTACCGTATGCATGAAATTACGATATGCAGGATCATCAATGGTCAATCCATTGTCAAGTAATTTCTTTAGATCAGGTTGTGTGAAGTCATTAATGTTCTTCTTCAGAAATTCATTCTTCTTTTCATCTGATGTCCCTACACGGTCCCTTAGTTTTTCAAGACCTATCCTTTGTAGTTCTGAGATATATCCTATTATCTGTCCGGAATTATTCAAGGTGAACATATTGGTAAGGAACTGGGAAGGCATGCTGGTAGTCTTAGCAATGGTAGGATGACGAAGATCCTGCTGGACATAAAGTGTTGATGTCTCTCTGTCCTCAATATGTTTTGCCGGATCAATAGTAATATTCTTGTTTATCTTTCCTTCACTATCAAAAAGTTGTATTATGTCGGTTCCGCTATGCGTCTTTGAACTTGAGGGCATGGATAATATATCAATCTTATTACTATCCATAAAATCTTTTATCTCCTGGTATATCCCGCCAAGAAGTTCTGCCAGTACATCAATGTTTATAATGTTTGCTTTTGTCAGTTCGCGAAGATTAGTGTCCTTATGTTTGAATGACATTACTGCTTTCAGTGAATCAAGAATAGGATATTGGACTGACTTTGAATACACATCTCCCATTGATATTTGTGCTTTATCAGCGAATCCCTTACCTCGCATGAAGATCTGGCCGTTGATAGATTCTTTCACGCCAAGTTTTGGAAGAGTTTGTTCATTGGCGACTGCAAAGGTAAATATCTTGTCAAGACCTCCTTCGATATGAGTATTCATTCGATATCCTGGACTATTTGAACTACCGGCACGTTTCACCAGGTCAATATATCTTGGCTTCATACCATTTTTCTCGTAGGATTCAAATTTCCCGAAGAATAGTTCTTGCGTGTCTGCGGTATTAAGAACATGATTGATAACAAATCCATCCACGAAGTTATCGAACTCGGCAAACGTATTATCACCCGGGCGATGTTTACCGATGGCATATTCGCTGAAGAGTGGAATATTTAGTGCTATGATATTCTTTTTTATATCAAGAATTATTTTATCATAGTTTACTTTCCCACCTAAAAGATTAACAACAATATTCCTTTGTTCCGGAGTAATATCTTTATATTTTGACGCATCAATAAGATAGATAGTAGGTTTATCAGAGAATTGACCTACATTATGAAGATAGGTATCAGTTCCTTTTCCATATAGTGAAAGCAGACTAACCCATAAATCTTCGGTATTCATTTCATCAACAGTATTCCCTTCCCTGTTATTATTGATAGATCTGTTATGGATGCCATTTAGTAATGTGACTTCCATCTTCTTTCCGGACTGGATATAAAACCTGGTTAACGGATTGTCAACTGTAGTATCAAGGATGTTTATTGCTGTATCAAAGAAATCACTATACTGGATAAATGATGAAAATCTGTCACTCTTTACGTTCTTCCCATCAAGACCTATATTATCTTGATCTTTTAATGAGGTAGCAAGTTTATAAAGATTGGATAGAACATTACGGCCTTCGTCACCTTCAGTAAAGAACTTCCGGAATACTGTAAGATACTGGTCATTCGTTAATCCTTCTACTGGATCTGGACGGACTTCTTTATTTTTAAGAAGATTAAAGACAAGAGTATTCTGGAACCAGAAATAAGGATTACCAAACCGATCTATTTTGCTACCTTCACTTTGACGATATGTTTCATGTTCCATAAGACTATCCATAGTCTTAAAATTCGTCATTGATTTATCGGTAGTACTTGCAAAGGAATATGTCTCTTTTGTTTCTTCATTAAAATATTGTCTCCATAATTCGCGCTGGATACCAGTTATCTCCTGAAGGAAATTAAGATCATCTTCAAATTGCTGTTTCTTTAATGCAATGCGTTCTTCTGAAGTTAATTCCTTGTAGTGTGAAAATTTCTTATCACTGGAGACTTTGTAATCTCTTACTTTATCTTTTATTCTTCCAATACCAAGTCGTTCAATATTCCTGTTGAGGTTATAAAGAAAATCACTATACAGATCAGATTTATTAAGCATGTCAATCCGGACACGACCCTGCTTATCAATGATAACACCTACTTGCTTGGCAATAGTAACATTGGAATAGAAATTGAATATACTTATGGCAGTACTATAAGGAAAATTCTCGATGGTATTTATTATTGCTTCAGTAAGAAGATCTCCATTGCGTTGTTCCTGTAACCAGTTCTTATAAGTCTCTTCATTAGTTACGTTCTCAAAAGATTTAAGATTCGCAATATGATAAAACCGTCTTACAATTTGTGAAACAGCAAATCCTGACTTCCATGCAATATCCTTCCATATCGGGAAAAATGTCTTTAGATGCATATCTACCTTCTGTGCTGATGAGGTTGTTACACCTTCTGTACTTTCAAAAATAAGATCCTGTAATGTAGGTGTCTTTGGTTCTTTTGCCCATCCTTTTGCTGCAAGACGTTTATGCTCGAGATAAGTAGTTATGATATCTTCATTCCTGGCAAGAAGATCTTTCATGTACTGTTTCTCTTCACTGGTATATGTAAGATATTCATCAATGAATCTACGGATCCAGTCAATAGCTTCAGATATCTTTATCTGCGCCATGTCTGCTATTGACACAGCAAGATCTGTCAGGACTTTTGTTGCCTTCTTCTTCTGATCATCAGTGATATTATGCTTGGCGCCTACATTGTTAGCAATACGATCAAGGATATCACCAGCTGAGGCATAGAATAATTCTTTCGCTTTTGCATACTTTGCTTTACGAAGATTCTCTTCATTATAATCAGTTATCTGGACAGCTGCAATAGTCTTTCCATTGACTTTTACGTTTATCTTATCTCCATAAGGCAATGATACAAGTTCTCCGGTAGTCTTATCAACATCTATTCTTGCCGCCTTATCTTCCGGATTCCAATCTTCCTTTCGTACTAATTCAAGTTCTACGGGTGATTTTTTAAGAAGGATATCATCAGCAATGATGTTCATTCGTTTCTTGTAACCTGCTTCAGTCTCGTCTATCCCTGGTTCAGGACCTGTAAAGGCATATACTCTTCTGCCATCAGGTAGTGTAATAAGCATTTTAACGTCAGTTATCATGTCAGCCTTCCCTGATATCACCTTTCCCTGGGATAACTCGTCATGAAGGATGCTATGCTTTTCTGAAGGTAGTTTATAGTTGAATGATAATCCAAGTTCATCAGCCATTATATCAAGTTGATCTTCTATAACCTGTAACTTGGTTCTTGCTTCAAGTGCCGGTTCCTGAACTGTCTTTTGTATATCTTCAATCTCCTGATTTATTGCACGTATCTTTGCTGTATCAGTAACAGGATTAAGTGTAAGCTTTTGAAATTTTAGTTCTTTTATTCTTTCCTTACTTTCTTTGGATAGTTGTTTGAAGTTACCTTCACTGTCTTTCTCATTAGCTTTATCAACTTCTGCTTTTAATATCTCACGTTGTTCTGCAAGATACTCCGGAGTAGGTTCAATGAACTGTCCGGTATCATCTTGTGGCATTAATCCGTGAGAAATAAGATCTGAGTACTTTTCATTATATTGTTTATTTTTCTTCGTTATCTTATCTATATCTTCCTTAGTAAGTAATTTCTGATTCTCTTTAAGTTCGGTAATAGTATTTTCTGGTTCTTGTTCCTGTATTATATGACCTGCTTTCTTTGCTGCATTTATAGCAAGATTCCGAAACATTTTTTGCTGACTGGCTTGTAATGTCAACTCTTCAACAAAGAGATTCTGTTCCTTAGTGAGATTATCCTTCTTATTGGGTTTTGAGTTCCATGCTTCAATAAGTCCGGCCCACTTCTCATCATCAATAAATTCACCTTCCTGGAAGATCTTCAATAATTCTTTATGAAACTCATTCGGAAGTCGTATAATAGATTTCTTTTTAGTAAGAGGGTCTTTCTGAGTATAGACTATATCATCGCCAATGAAACCAAATCTTGCAATACGACCTGCTTGTGGAGCAAGTTTCATAAATCCTCCAAATAGTCCTACAGTGCCAAAAGTAACAAGTTGATTATGCATGAAATCTTTAAAACTATCAGGACGATCACCAGTAGTAGCATATACAGCAAGTTGATTAGCAAGTTCTTCAAGATATTCTTCTCTTATTCCATGCCATCCAAGACCTTTCTCAATGACATTTTGTACTCCCTGTCTGAATGATTTAATTCCTTTAAGTTCAAAATATTTATTAAGAACTATTGCTTTTGCCACATCTTTTCCAGCCAGTGCTTTTACTCCTCTCAATGGGAGTTTAGCCATCTTCATAAAATGCCGACCACCATATTCTGTAAGTATCTCAAAATATGAATCCATTGCACCTTTATAGATTGCTTCTCCTTTGGTATTTGTAGTATTACGATCTATTTGGGTAATGACGTCAGTAAAATCTTCATTCAATTCAGTAGTTATCCTGGGCATCTCCCTTTCAGCAATATTCTTTAACAGATATTGTGGTAGAGCTGCTGTCTGTACTCCGGCCGCCATTGCTTTTGCAGTATAATCAGATATATACTTCGCGAAGTTTATCTCAGTCTTCCCAAGTGTCTTTGCAAGAAATGGAGTTGTATTAACAGTCATGCTTTTTATAATACTTGGCTTCATGCTTCCAAGTACTGCATCGGAAACTCCAGAGATACCTGCTTTAAATACCTGTTGCGCTCCTTTGAAAGCAAATCTTGTTGCTCCAAATGTTACTATGTATGGAATCATATTAGTTACTCCATGACCAATAGTACTGATGTCACCAACGGTACCTTTTGATTGTGCTTCCTGCATAACGGAATACATCTCCATAATCTTCGCTTCTGCCCAGGTAGGTTCATAATATCCACTTTCACCATTCATCTTATTGGCTATCTCACCTACCTTCAACGTTCTTTGCATCTCGTCAATACCAAGAGTGAGAATATCTGTAAGAAGATTATCCCTGCCAAGTCCTTTAGCAAGATCACGGATGCCACGTTTCTGTTCCGGTGTCTTTAGTATCTTTTGTGAGAATTCAAGAGCTCCTTTTAATGTCTCGTATTCATTCTCAATACGATCCTTGTATGCCTGGAAGTTCTCATAATTCATTTTAAAATCCGGACCCTGACCAAGTAGTTTCTGTAACGGCATTAAATTGTTCTTATCCGCAGGGAATTCAGCATTGTGGATCTGATCTCTCCATGCCGATACTTCATCATACCTTGCCTTTAACTGGTCAGCAATCGATTCTGTATATGATTTAAGACCATACATTGATAAACTGCCATCATTCATATCAACAGTCATGATAGCATTCATTGTCTTTGCATAATCAGCATATTTGTTTTTCCTGGCATCTGGCTCCAGATCTTTGAATTTCTGATCTACATATTTCTTGACAAGTTGATCTATCCGTTTCTTTTTCGTTTCATAATTATACATTCCGGATATCTTGCCTACACCTGAAAATTCAGGATCTTTCTGGGCATCATCAAGAAGTTTTTTAAGACCTGCCTGATCTTCCGGTGGAACTAGTGGTTTATCTGTAAGTGCTTTGAAATTATAAAGAGCAAGTGTATTCCCGGCTTTCTCTTCATTATGAAGATTAAAGGCTGCTACTGCATCAAAATCACGATCCTGTGTTTCCCTATCAATACGGTTATATTTTGGAAGACCTATCTTATTAACAATACCAGCATAGTTGTTTATCATATGCCCGGCAGAATCCTGTTTGAATGCTATTGATGAAATAACATCATTCTCCATCTCCGGAGTAGTGGGTGTTTTCTTATCAATAATAGTCCTTCTTACAACTTTCAGTTTAGCAATCTTTAACTCTCTCTCTGCTTTCTGTTCTGACCAGGGTTTGAAATTCGGTAGACGCCTTTGACGTTCTTCAGGGGTTTCGTTTGGATCAATAGACTTCTTAAATTCATCCCAGGCAGTTCTGCTTTCTTCTGTTAACTTCTGTATCTCATCATCAATAGTACTGAGATTGGTTTCATCATCTTTAGTTGAAGGAACTTTTATAGGCTTTTCCGGATTATCAGTATCAGGAACAAAATCATTGATTGGAGATTGATATTCAGGAACATCAAGAATACGAGTTCCTTTTGGTTGTTTTAAGATGGGTTGAATAGAATCCTTTTTTAGTGAAGAATCAACAGAAGGAATTAATGCTGGTCCATCAAGAACTCTTTTTGGTTTATCCTGAACTAATGTCATAATTACTTTTCGTAATGAAATTGATGTATCTTGCCAGTATTGACATCTAATGCCCTTTCTGATCCATCACCATTCTTTAGTACTACTATTGTTGACTGAGCTGAATTACTTAAATCTTGGTCATACTCTACTGATTGTATCCCAGTACCGATATCGACACCTGTTCTTGTCTTGACCATATGACGAAGTAATGCAGGATCAGTAAGTCTTCTTGTTTCAATATCTTGTGTTAACCACGGTGATACTTCTTTTATATGTTCTATCCCTCCACCTGGTGCATTTGATTCAAAGTCAATAATAGTACTCGCATTGATATTTGCAGGCATTAGTATTCTACCTTTCCATGAAGCACCCTTTCCCCATGATTTATTTGTGCCACCAGAAGAATATCCGGGATCAATTACCTTCTCATCTCTTATAAACTCCATATCAGTTAATACGTCTTCTGGAATTACTGGTCCTTCTGTTGCTACACCCATTCCAAGATTTTCTCCATTATTAAACATTATTTCTGTTTCAATATATAATGTTCCATTGATATTAACATAATCTACTACATTGGTTGCCTGAGCAGAAATATCATACAAAAATGGTTTCTTCCCGTTTGATTTTGTATTTACAATTGCACCAGAGTCTTTACCATTTAATGTTGTCTGAGTTTTATATCTTTTAAATGTAGTAAATGCAACTGCTGGAGTTGATGCTGGAGCCGTACCTACATTTTCGGTTGCTTTCATTGGTGTATTTGAAAGAGGATCAATATTAGTTCTTTGGATATTTGGAAGTTCATTCATTATAAAGTTAGTATAAGGCATCCCTGCATTTCCGGATTGACCTGCTTTACTCCATTCGTATTCCATTTTCTGTACCCACTCTTCATCCCTACCAATAGTATTACGGTCATTACGTTTACTATTTTCTGCTTGTTTAGCATAAAATGTAAGTACATCAGGAAATAATGTTTTTTCATCTTTATGCGTTTCCATATAATTCTTGTACGTCTGATCCATAATAGCTCTATTATCTTCATCAGCATAATGAGCTTCTACTACCTGTCTTGCTTTTAATGGATTAACGGCAGTCCTTGTATAATATGTATGACTAATAGGATCAAGCTTTGTAGGGCCTTCCTCTGTTTCTATAAGATCACTCATTTCTTTAACAAGTTCTCCGGTAGTCTTTATCTTCGGATTAGAGAATACATATGGAGCAACATCACTACCAGGTTCAGAAGTTATATATTCATTATATCGATCCATCTCTTTCCTCAACTGACTTGGAGTTAATTTATCAGTGTTATTCCTTAGTCTTTCAAATTCCTGACTTACCTGAAGATCCCGGCGAAGAATATCATTATTTAAATACCGATCAGAAATATCAAGAAACTTCTGCATAGCATTAACATCAGTCTCAAAATTTGGATTTGCCACAACAAAATCAGCAAGTTCATTATTCAATCCTTTATAAAATTCATTTAGTTCACCTTCTGTTCTTGGATTGGTTGCATGACCTTGTTTTAAAAGACCTGCATAATACTGCGTCTTACGTTCTTTTTCAGCACGAACATTAGCAGCATATTCTTCTCTTTGATATACCCTGTCAATATCTTTATCCCAGTCATTAGTCCAGGAAAGACCTTTCGATATTCCTAATTGTGGCATATTATGTTCTGTTTATTATAAATGAAGGAGAACTGGAACCAATCTTTTTCATTGCTTCCATTTCAGCTTTTAACTTTCTTGCACCAACAATATTTGATATACCGGCATTTAACAATCCTGCATTTACGTCTTGAAGTTCTCTCCAATTCTGCAATGCTATCTGTTGAACATTGAACTCCTGTTCTCCGATACCATAAGTTGTTCTTGCATATTCAGATTTCTTTCTTGCTTTTTCAGCAACATCAGATAATTCAATATCGAATTTTTTATTAATAGTAGTACTTAGTATTCCCTGAAGATTTGACATTAGTTCTGCAGATCCACCTCCGCGATTGACAATAGCATTTGTAGTGTCACGCCTTGCTTTTTCTGCTTGTATCAACATTGCATCCTTGGCACCTGGTTCAAGACCATACTGAGCTTCTTTACGTTGTTCTGCAGCGAGTTTCTTTAATGAAGTGGATACATTGATATCAGGCATCTGTCCTGCTCTTATAGTTCCTGCAATTCCTGCACCTACCTGTACGGCTCCTGCTATCTCTGGAAGATAATCGGAAAGTTTTGACATAAATGTTTCTTCTTCAGGATTCTGATTTCCCGGATATTCCTGTTGATATGCTGCTTTAGCATCATCCTCGCTTCCTTCATATTTACTCTGCCAGTCAGAAACATACTGTTCAATTGTAGGTTTCTTTGTGCCTTCTGCAAGTTTAGCACCTTTCTCTATCTTATTTTCTGCTTTCGGGGCAAGTTTATTGAGGTCAATACCATTATAAGAGAGAATACCAACTTCCTCTGGGGTAAATAATACTTCACCATCACTTACCTTTACCTCGGTCCCAGGATAATTACGATTAGCATGTTCATTATCTTCCCATCCAAGATATTGTCTTCCAAGATCAATAGCTTTAACAGCATTCTCTGTAGGGACAATGAATGAACCATCCTCAACCTTCTTTGATATAGAATCAGATTTACCTGTCCCTGATCCAGATATAATACCACCTTCTGATTTCTTTGGTGTTCCTCCTCCTGCTATATATCCAAAATATCCTCTTTGCTTTTTAGTAAGAGGTTTACCATGAACATGACCGTCACGCATGATCTCTTTTGCTTTCTCTGTTGTAAGACCACCATGTTTATATCCAGTTCCGGATAATGCTTCTTCATATTGTCCTGCCCAGTTATTTGACCAGTCAATAGCTTCTTTTTCTCTTTCTTCTCTTCTTTTTTTCGCACCAATTATTGATTTAAGACCAGATGTTAATAGTCCAAGACCACCACCAACAGCTGCACCAATAGGTCCTGCTACAGCCATTCCTGTTCCAGCAGCTTTTAATGTAGTTCCTGCTACACTACCAACAACACTAAGAGAATCACGTTTCCTTTGATCAGAAAGAGGGTTATCACGGTAATCAGTTTCTTTTGGTGCCATAGAGTTTATTATTCCTGTAGTGGTATCTCCAAGAAGATCAAGTATCGATGCACCTAATTTTGATTTCTGTTCACTGGTAAGACCACCTTCTGCCATCTTCTTTCCACCTCGTCTTAACTTCTTACCTCCACATTTTAATCCTTGTTTTTCAACTATTTTCATAATATCTGGATTTTGTCTTATAACACTATCACGAAGATTTACTATTCTTTTGCCATAGACGGGATTCTTTTTCATGTCTATTGGTTCTTTGTTGGTATCAATACCGTACATAGTACCTTTTCCTTTTATTACACCATATCCATTCCATCCCTGGATAATATCTTCATCAGTTTTCTTTCCAAGTTTCTTGGCAAGTTTTATCTTATCTGCCAGGAACTTCATGGATTCATCTATAACATCTCCTTGTGGATTATAGTTCCCAAGCATAAATGGATTATGCATCTGGTCCTGTTTAAATCCTGTTTCCTGAAGATTTATTGCAAGTGCGGTAGCTGGATCAATACCATGCTTTTTAGCAGAGTCTACAACATATTTAATATATTCTTCAGGTATGCTTGCATGCATCCTGCTTGTCGATGCAATAAGTTTTCCTGTAGCAGTATCAATAGTCCTTTTATCACGAAGTTTTATGGTTTTATCTGGCATCTTAGTAAATTTTTCTTACCATTGATTTAAATTCAAAAAGTTCAACAGGATATGGTTCTACCATCTTAAATGTAATCTTTAGATACCCATCATTTATCCTTTCCCTTGATACTTTAGGAAAGTTACCAAACCACCTACATTTTAGGTATTCATAATTGCGATTCTGTATAGTTAGTATTCCACCAGGATATGTTGATATGATTTCTTCAATATATTGATTTGAATTTTCATAGATAATACTTGTAAACATGTTTGAATTACCAATCAGTTCAAAGATATCAAAGATCTTAGTAGTATTACTTGCTTCTTTTATTATTAGTGAAACATATGCCTGACTTACTGATTCAAAAAATGTATTATAACTTCCGGTACCATGAACATATACGTTTTGCAAATCAGACGTTACATGGAATAAATGATTTTTTGTTGTGATATATGCACCGGGGTAGAAACTATATTTACCAGTAAATTTATTGAGTATTGTATTTACACCAATAGTATGTCTTGTTATAAGCATTCCCGGAATGATAAACGTACTAAAAGCCATCTTTGATTCAGGATCATAACCACCAAAAAGTCCACCAGGCGTAATACTAAATGGATTATCATAAAGATCAAGATCATCAATGATATTATCTTTAAAGAACTTATCCATCCCTTTAAGAATAGAGTCTTTTGTTATCTGTAATCCAAAACTTACAGATAGATAAATCTTCCTTCTCGAGTCATACCAATGATATCCAAGTGGTGATTCAATCAAACCAAACTGATGACTGTTCCCAAGTTTATCAACTAACTGGTCATACCTTTCAAATAATCCTCCAACACCAAGTTGTACTGGTTCTCCAGTAGAATTTTGAGTAAGAGCCCTTTCTTGTAATGGAATATATCCTATTTCATCTGGTTGCCAGTAAATAAGTCTGTTCGATTTATATCTGATATTTGATATTGTTCCTTTATTTGGATCAAGATCGATATAGTCATTGGCAAGAAACCTACGGAAGTTATCCCTCATCTCTCCATAGTTCTTTTCAGGACTGTACCTTATACGACTCAGAAATTCATTTGTAAGGGTATAGTGGAATGGTAATGGAAGATAAAGATCTCCTATATTATCTGTAGAGAATCCATCATTATAACTATATTCTTCAAGTACAGTAGATCCTGTTTCAAGTTTTAGTCCACTTGTATTAAAAGCTGAATCAAAAGATCTTGTCTTTGAAAGATGATTACCTTCTCTCATTGCAATATTTATACGACTTTCAACAGGAAATATCATTCCATGACCAACAACATGCTGTGCAAGATCATAATTTTTATACAATCTTTTCATGTCAAAGAGTTGTACAAACGTATCACCTCCATAGACATCTATTTCATTGAATATATACCTTCCTCCACTGAGAACATCTGCAAGAACCGTTGGATTGATTTCTTGATAATGTCCTGTTGTCATATAAACAGTATTTGCAAATGATGAGTCAGATGATCCTCCATATGGATTTGAATTAGGCCGTTTTACAGCACAAAGCAAAGCCATAGGACTATCTTGTTGCGAAGCAAATGGAGATGGTGCTTTAAGATCAACAAGATCATCAGTGATATCAAGAATTAGTACTGAGTGATTATTTACGTATCCTTTTGCAGCAATAGTAATTCCGGTAGCATATGATGCAGGATGATAAAGCTTTGTTGGATCAATAGGATTAATCTGTAAGTCATCATCACCAAGAACAAATTTTGTTACTGCTGTTACTTTATGGGAAACACCAAGAGGACCATTTGTAGGGCAGATATCTGCTGGCAATGTCTCTCTTAAAAATTTCTGATAGAATTCAAATGTATCACATTCCTGTCTGCCTAATCCCTGATATCCGGAAGTTGTTTCTCCTCTGGCATATGGATCAAGATATACTATATTTTCAATTTCGTCATTTTCCTGTATAGAAAAATCTTTTAGATTAAATAGATCTTCAGGACAAAATAGATCATAACAACCAAAATAATTGTTTAGAAAACTTCCATAATTCCAAAATCCTGGGAATGCATAAACATCATTGTTATGAAGATATGTAGGAAGTAATACTCCCATTCCAATATACTGATGAATGATCGGTGAACGTACAATCATAAATCCACCAATTTTATCTGCTACGTCAGTTATATCAAGATTGCTTATTTTTAAATGCTGTAGATTAGCAACTGCATTCTGATAATACCCATCTGTTCCAACATTAAACCATTGACTTAATGTTAACATCGGATTCGTGTTGCTTCTTTTTGGTATTACAGTATCGCAAGGTCCATAAGTAAGATTAGTATTGTAAAGATGCCTTACAAAGAATGGCCGGCCTGTTTTATCAAAAAAAAGGACTCCTACGCGCACGGTTTCTCCCTGGGGATATGATTTATATGTCTTTGATACTTTATGCGATTTCCAGTCATAAAATTCATTTCCGAGCAATTCACATTTAAAAGAATAATTTGTGTTTATATCGGCTCCGGATATTCCACCAGCTTTAAGATATTTCTTTGTGACAACACATGCCTGGAAGGTTCCTGAAATATAAGTAACTGTTCCAAGTGATTCACCAACATAAAATACATTATTTATCGGAACAGTTATATTTCCACCACCATCATTCCATACTACCTGAGTAATTGCTTTGTACCATTGTCCTCTGCGAAGAAAATAATGTGATTCATCATAATCACAATTCCATACTCCATGAAGAGATTTAACATCACCTCCATGAGTCATCTTGTCAAGATATCCAAACATATCAAGAGGGATATGTGATATACCAACTTGAATATCTGCTTGTAATGATGCCGGATATGATAGTTCTGCTCTTTCGTCAATACAGGCAATTACATTTTGTTTTTTTGCAGTTACACTATCTTTTAGTTTTTCAATATTAAGCGTTGTTTCAATAAGATCATCAATGACTACCGTTCCTGCATTTTCAGTACCAATGAAAGAAACAGTCATGACTGCTCCAGTTATCTCACCATCATAGAATATAAATCCTGGTTCTGCAATATTGTAATCATTGGAATAAAAAGCACAGATCTGAATATTATCATAGTCGTTATCTATGTCTGATAGTTCAATGGTTATCTTATTTCCGGTATTGAAGTTTGGTGCAGATCCTTCATATCTCTGATACGCTTCATATCCTAATCCTGGAGTACCAAATGTAACTTGAATAGGATTCGTTATATATGACCAATCAGTATAATATCCATCATTGGTGTAATATCTCCATGCAAAGAAATACGTACCTGCTTTCAACGATCCTCCGGAAGTAATTGTAGTATTAGTTATTTCTCCATAGAGTTTATCAATAACAGGAACAAAATTCATAAATTTAGGATCCACCGTTACTGTACTTCCAAAAGGTCCCATGTTTAAACAACGTGGAGAATTATGCCAATCTGACCAGTAAATCCTTTGAATATTTTCATTCTCATAAAAACCCCATATAGTACGAATAGGCCATTCAAATGACATATTCATATCAGAATTATTCATGGTGAGTTTTAGGATAACTGTTCCGATATTATTTAAAAGAGTTATTTCATGAATCTTGACAAGTTGTGATACAGTATTTAGCGTTATGACAAATAATCTGTCTTTGATAAGACAGTGTGCCATGTATCTATCATCAACGGGAAATCCGAAAGAAAGTGAATTTCCTTTAATATTACTCCACTTATAATATCCATTACCGTTGTCCGTGATAATACCGTTCAAACTATCACGCATGGTATTTTCAGGTTGATCATAGACATTATTGTCCAGGTGAACACCATCTTTTATTTTAGTGGATATTTCCATTATTTCAAACTATCAACTGGAGATTCTTTTTGATCTTCTGCCCGAGCATTACGTATAGCAATATTATAATCACGTTTGTATTCATTAACCATCATTATATCTGCATTCCTGGTTAACTTACTACTCTTGAAATTTTTGAACATATATTTTTTTGCCATCATATAGATTAGATATCTCTTTATAGCTTCAAGATGACTATCATTAACAAGCCAGTATCCTTTCTGATCAGTTTCAATATAGAAATATAATACAGTTACATCCTGGGCATCATAGTCATCAACAAGTGAGATCTTATTTCCTATTTCCTCCCATAGAAGTTTATTTATTGAAGCATATGAAAGATCCTGCCATACATTTTCAAGATCATTTGTGTCATCAATATTCTCTACATGGATAGTAACCTGACCAAGATCTGCATATCTTAAATTAGTTTCAGATATAAAATCACCAAGAAATATCTTATAAACTTTATAACAGTCATCAGGCATATCAAGAGAAGAACCGGCTACATTAAGAAGAACTGATTTTAATGGATAACCATTTAATGAACCTATCTGTTTTTCAATATATTTTGCCCATTTGATAAGTTGATTCATGTGTTTATTCATGCTATCATCAGTATCATCAATAGCATCTATTACTGCCTGTATGATTGATTGTTTTTTCATTTTCTTTTAGTCAAAGTATAGATAGCATCTGTTTCTGTAAATTCAGCAATCTGTTTGAGTATTCGTTTATTTGGTCTATAGTTATATCCTTTATTTTTCATGTTTACTGAATCACAAACAGGAAGAAAGGTATAGCCAAATATCTTTGATGAATATGTAAATCTTTTTCTTAGTCTTGCCGGAATATCATTATAAAGAATACTTGCTAATTTGAAATTAAGTTCTTTTGCGGCACTGATAGGATAACCATTCATCATGGCAGGAATGGCAAAATGAAAGAACCGGTCCATAATAAACTTAATATCCGATAATTTCACTTTATCTTTTTTCCAAAGAAAGACAAACAGTTCTCTATTCAGCTGCCTGTTTTTTATTAGTTCCACTTTGTAATATTCTTAATTGATGTTTTGAATCATTTATGATATCAGAAATAGATTGCATATTCAGATTAAGGTCTTTAGTTACTATTTCAAGGACAATCTGTTGTGCAAGAGCAAGGTCAATAGGATAATCATCAGTGATAAGTCGATCACGCATTGTTTTCGTAATAGGGTCAAGAACCTGAATATCCAATGGATTTTCTGCAATGATAAATGCTTGCATCTCCATTACTAAAGGATATAAGAATAAATCATTCCCTACTCTTGCACACCAACCAAATTCACCCATTCTTGGTTCCTGGAAGGTAAGTTTTAGCATTAGATTGTCAAATGAGATCTGATCAAATGTAGTTATCCCGGATGATCCTGATATTCGTATCAGCGCCTGATCATCAGGTAATGATAAAAGACTTGGTATTGTTACTTTGCCAAGATCAATACTTGTAAAGTCAATGGAAGGATCATCAGCTGAATTTACTTTTGTTACCTTCTGTTTTCGTAATCGCTGGATCCATTCAGACTTTATCTGACCATTTTCCTGGTAATCTCTAAGAATATATATTGCCCTGTAAGCATTTGCTTTTTTAAGAATCCATAACTCATCGATGTCATGGTCATCTTCCAGAGCATTTTTTATCTCGAGCACATCATATACCAAATCTTCTGCTAACATAGTTAAGCAATTTTATTCCATTTGATCACGATAGTTCCTGTTGCAGTAAGATTGCCAGTATTATTAGCATTCCAGGTACCGGCTGAGTTAAGAAATACGTCTTTTACACTTGCTGCAACATTTAATGATATTCCTGCAACGTTGGCACGTAATAATGCTGTAGTTACCGCACCACCCGCAGCTGCAGTAGGAACCGTCTGTCCTGTTAACCTATCTTCTGAGGTGGCTCCAACCGTACTAAGTAAAGCACTTGCTCCTGATGCAATTACAGAACCCAATCCAGTATCAGTATTCACCGCAGTACCAGCACAAGCCAAAGAAAGACTTTGATAGAATATATCTTCTATATGTGCTCCGGCAGGAAAAGCGGCGACTATATTACCGACAGCCAGGGCTGCAGCGGCTCCTGCTAATGCTCCTACAATAAAGTTAGTAAGAGTAAGTACGGTTGTCATATCAATCCCATCACCATATTCTGTAATTGAAACAGTCCCAACAGGTGTGGTAACAAGAGGTGTCCGTACTTTAGTTCGTAATATTATATTATATCCATTTTCATCAATGAGATATACTTTTGTACCTTCAACTTCGAGAAATTGTTTTTGGTCCGCTCCTTCAATTCCCCATCTTACCTTACCTTTTGTAGTCTCAAAATCAATAAATGATTGAGTTTTGTTTGAACCTAATACTGGATCTTTCATATTTTTAGTTTTAAAAATTCCATGAACCCCCTAGAAGCAGAAATGCTTTCTTTCCAGTAAGATTATATCCTCCACCGATATTGACAAAGTTGAGGGCATTAAATGTACCTGCAACTCCAAATCCGGCTTCAGTATTATCAGCACCATCAAGCATAATAAGTAGGTTGAATCCGAAGTTATTTACTGCGGTACCGTTATTATCGACATAATGTTGATAACCAAGTCCAACACCAGCTGAAGTAAAGGCAGAAGAAATAAATGTCTTTAGATCTTTATCATATGTAAACTGGATTGCAGTTAATGCTGCCGAAGGACGGAATAACCATACGGATTCCTTACCAGTGACTTCAGTTACTTTAACAAGATCACTTGCATTGGATTTTAACATAGTCTGAACTTTGGTATTCATTTTTGCTGGACGGAAAAATCCATTCCAGGGACCTTGTGAATATGCTCCGATTGACAATGCTGAAAATATCATAAGAAATGCAATTACTTTTGCTCCATGAACTGCCTTTAGTTGTGTTTCTGACATAAACTTTGCCTTTTTAGTTTCAACAATAGGTGTCTGCTTACGTATGAATTTACCTATCCAATTTAGAATAAGAGCAAATACAGATCCTTCTTTTATCTTTCCTGTCTGACCAAGCCATTCAGATACGAGTGAGAATACGATAAAGATCAGGGCCCACATATTCGTTTTAAGAAAATCAAGTATTGCCTGACCAGTAGTTAATGTTATAACAACATTTGTAGTGTCTTTAACTTCCTGAGCAATCATAGAGGTGACTGCAACAAGAATCAACGCGAATAAGAAAATCATTTTTTTCATTGTACTGTGAATTAGTTATTAATAAAAGTGAATTAAAAAAAATTATTCTGTAAGATATACAACCCAAAAGTCAAATGCAAGTTTCGGATCAAGAACATATTTCCATGGGATCTTACATATTCCATTTATACCCCAATCTGCACCCCAGCTGTTAAGTTCCCATAATCCTTCATTATCATAATCAAATATATCCATGCAATGACCACCGATTTCATTATCACAACATTTTCTTGGCAAAGGTACTATTCCTGTCCTGGATACCTCTTCCGTCATAAAACTTTCATAAAGTATCTTTCCGTATACAATTGGATATCCTTGTACTAAGGCATCCTTTATGGCATCCTTTGTAACTGGATAGATCCTGTCATACTGGAGAGCCTGATGATCTAATCCTTCGTTAAACGCTTCCGGAGGCGGCTTCTCAGCAAAACGTGCAACAATATAAGGCCACATCGCTTCACTGCATAATCCATATTTATTCAATGCTTTTATCCCATCACGAATAGATGCTCCGGAATCTGACGGTTTATCTTCATCTGACCGAGCATTATAATATGCAAATAATCTTGATCCATCGAAATCTGGTTGTTTGTTTACCTGTAATGTTCTTCTAAATGCTGCAAGAACTCCATTGCCTACACAAGAACCAAGATTTTGCTGATCGTATCTGATATGAAAAGCATTTATATTTTTCATATGAGTACTATCTGGAAGTTCCTTTAATGGTCTTCGGGACTTATAAATATGATCACGATCATCTTTTATATCACGTTTTAGTCCAAAGAATTTTTTCTCAGGAAGTTTTTTCCTTAGAATATATTTTTTGATAAATCTAATTATAGGAACAAAATTGATTTTAATAATTGGCAGTTTCATAGTTTCACGGATTAAAAATATATACTTTTCCTTTATCTGATCTCCTGGTATCAAGATGTACCCATTTAACGTC
>Ga0208980_10000122_pt1 | contig 38184 bp, 35 predicted proteins | sample WetSurMetagenome_3_FD_187993 | JGI IMG/M metagenome (GOLD analysis project Ga0208980, IMG submission 187993) | Wetland microbial communities from Twitchell Island in the Sacramento Delta, sample from surface sediment Aug2011 Site A1 Bulk (version 2) | ecosystem: Environmental > Aquatic > Marine...
TTGCTCTCCTATTAAAGCACAGAAAAATACTAAAAAAGGAAGGTAATAACAACGAATTAAGCGCACCGAAGTGCGCTTAAATAAAAGAAAAGAATATCAGTTAGAACTGTTTTATTTAAACTTAGTTTTACGGATTTATGGGGTTTCTTTCTTCCCAGTTTACGTCTATAGAACTGGTAACACTAGCATATATGGTATATGATCCCTCAGATATTGCGCTTGTATAAACAACTAAAATTTTAGCACCAGCTATTAACTCAAATGTACCGGACATATCTCCTTCAGCAGCGGCACTTGTCGCTCCAGCAGGAATACTATAAATGGTCTCGTATTCAAACTCTCCTTTGTCAACATTTGTTAATTGTACTACCTGCCCGCTAGGAACCGCTATACTTTCTCCACGAAAATTCACCATAACATCTCCTGCAGCATTATTCTGAAAAGTGATACTATTAACATCACCATTGGAACAGCTAACTAATGTTAACAAAAGTATTATTAACGAAATTGAGATAAAAATATGTTTCATATCGCTTCTTCCTATTTTTATTTTGTTTTTTAGAATATACTCTGAACAAAAAATAGACCAAAAAACGCATTAAATCAATGAGTAATTTGTTGTTACTTGAAGTCTATACCAAGAAATAAACATACCCATTAATAATTTTAAGTATATTTTTACTTAATAATAGTAATTATTACCGTGTTAGTATGTTAATTGTATCAGAAACACTTGTTGTTAAAACACTTACAACAAAATTTAAAATGTTATGTTGTTTATTATTTCTTAATAAACAGATATTAAAAATTCGTTGGTTGAAAACTTAGAATTATAAACAAATAGGTGTGAGCATAATAACAGTTTATTAACAACAGAACTCATAAAGCGGGAGAAATTTCTTAAGAAGACAGTTCTACTTTTGTTCGTATTTCATCAAGGATTTTACAGAAAGATAAGTCCTGCATTTTATATTCCTCAATAGTGTTGCAAGCATGAATTACGGTTGAATGATCTCTACCTCCGAATTGAAGCCCAATTGTTTTTAAAGAAGACAGAGTAAGATTCTTTGCCAAATACATTGCTATTTGTCTTGCAAGAACAATTTCCTTTTTACGCGTTTTATCTCGTATTTTATTTTCTGCAACACCAAGATGTTCACAAACTACTTTAGTAATGGTTTCTATTGTAAGCGGACTTGTTTTTTTGTCGGTTGCTATTTCTTTTACCGTTTTTTTGGCTAACTCATAGGTTATTTCTTTAGAGCTTAAAGAAACACTGGCAAGAAGTTTAATAAGACAACCCTCAAGTTCACGAATATTTGAAGTTATGTTAGTTGCTATATATTCTAATATCTCATTAGATACCAGCATACCATACGTATCAGCCTTCCTCTTTAAAATGGCAATCCTGGTCTCAAGCTCGGGTGGCTGAATATCGGCAGTTAATCCCCATTGAAATCTTGATATCAATCTTTCGTCTAATCCTTTCAAATCTTTCGGGGGTTTATCGCTGGTTAAAATAATTTGTTTTCTTGATTGATGAAGTGTGTTAAATATATGGAAAAAAAGATCCTGTGTTTTTTCTTTTCCAATTAAAAATTGGATATCATCAATAATAAGTACATCCATGCTTCTGTAAAAATTGGAAAACTCATTTACCCTGTTTGTCTGAATCGACTCAACGAATTCTACAGTGAATATATCGGAAGACAAATAAATAACTTTTTTGTCAGGGAAGTTTTTAGCTATCTGGTTTCCTATTGCCTGAATAAGGTGTGTTTTACCCAAGCCAACACCGCCGTAAAGGAAGAGAGGATTAAATGATGTTCCTCCAGGATTATCACTGATCGCACCAGCCGCAGCTCTAGCTAATTGGTTCCCTTCTCCTTTTATAAAGTTATCAAACAGGTATCGTGGATTAAGGTTTGATTCAAAGGAAGGCTTGGGTTTCGATTTATCAATAGGTGTTGCCGGTGATACGGAATTTTCAGAAACAGTGTTCCCACTTTCTATGAAAGACATATCCTCTGCTATAATATAGGTTAGCCTTGCCTCTTTCCCCAGCACATCCGTAATTGATCTTGTAATTAACCCATTAAAATGCTCGTCGATCCACTCCCAAAAAAACTGGCTTGGTATCTGCACCTTTAAAGTTGAATTTTGAAGCTCGATTGGTTTAATTGGTAAAAACCAAGTATTATAGGTCATCATGGAAACATTTTCCTTTATTTTTAAAAGGCATTCTTTCCATACATTTATGAGTTCGTTAGTAGAAATCTTTTCCGTAATCTCAAGCGATTCCATTATACTTATCCACAAGTTTAGATTTAAGCAAAGATAGTATTAAGAGTCCAAAGTAAAAAAATTGTTAAGTCCTTCAAGAACATTACACACAACTTATAAACATCAGGTGATGACAGATAAGGTCTGATAAATAAACGTTTTGTGGGGTTTAACAAAAATTTTGCACACATGTCCTAAGAAAACATTAAACAATTTTCTGAGAGCATCAATGTGGAACGTTTTCACACTGACGAACAACTCACAACTTATCAACATCTAAGGGCGCACGCCACTCAGGTAAAAAAATAATATATCACAGTATATAGAACAAATTAATTTTTATGGATTAATCATCATATATTTACTTAATAATAAATTAAAATAATAATCTTGATAATAACTGCATAAGAAGGTATTTTTGTGCTCTTTTTTAATGAATTTGGAGAAATAAAATGAAAAGAACATATCAGCCGAGTAAAACGAAAAGAAAAAATAAGCATGGCTTTAGAGAAAGAATGAAAACGAAGAATGGTAGAATTGTACTTTCTCGTAGACGTTCCAAGGGTAGAAAAAAACTAACTGTTAGTGACGAATAAATATAAAACAGAGAAGTTGACGAAGGAATCAAAAAGTTTTGACAGGCTAAAAAGTGAAAAAGATATTGCGGCGGTGTATAAAAAAGGCAAAGTAATTATTTCTTTAGATAAAAAATTAAAAGCCAGCCACACTTCTTCTGAAAGAAAAGCACATCGAATAAGAGTTGCGGTCACCATCTCCTCAAAAGCGGGCAACAGTGTTTGGCGAAACAGACTTAAGAGAATTATAAGAGAAGCCATAAGGCAAGAGAATGTTTTATTGAAGGAAGTAGTAACTAATAATGAATCGGAAACATCAATAATATTTTCTCCTTATAGAATCAATCAAGTCAGCCTAAAGCGCATTTTTCTAAAAGATATTAAGCCCGCTGTTTCAGATATTTTATACAAGTTATGTAAAAAAACAACTAAAAATTAAAAAAATAAAATACGGTGGATAGAAATACAATCATAGCGTTCGTTCTTATTGGTGCCATTCTGGTAATTTGGCTATTTATTAATACGCCCGAGAAGTCAGAACAGACCAGAAAAGAACAAGACACCACAACCGTGGTTGAGAAGAAAGAAGAAGAATTACCAAAATCTATAGTTGAAGAAGAAATCACCACTTCTAATAATGAAATCGAAGAAGAAAACACACAAGGAATATTTTCAACGGCGGCGATATACGAAGGAAGAATAATTACAGTTGAAACGGACCTTGCTATTTATGAGCTATCAACAAAGGGAGGAAACTTTCATAAGGTTTTCTTAAAAAACTTCAACAATTGGTATTCTGCTGATGTTAATGGAGAAGAGAATTTTTATAAATCGTCGGTTCAGCTAGTTAATAACTCGATTGGCAATGCTTACAACATCTCCTTTATAAGCAACGAGGGGAAGGCTATAAATACCGGGCTTCTTAATTTTGAAACATCGGCCCAAAGCAAATATCACCTAGCTGCCGAAGACACATTATTAATTAGATTCCGAATGGAGTTGAGTCCAAACAGAGCAATCGAAAAAATATATTTATTCAGAGCGAGCACGTATCTGATTAAAAGCGATATTGATTTTATAGGATTCAATGGGTTGATAACTGACAATACTTACGACATTTCATGGGAATCTGGGATTCGGTTTGTAGAAAGGAATAGTGTAAATGAGGCCGGCTTTTCCAGCGCAGATATTTATTACGGTGATGAGAAGGTAGTTATAGATGCGCCCGGTGATGGCGAAAAAATCAGCAGAGATTTTAATGGAAAAGTAGACTGGCTAGCGATCAGAAATAAATATTTTGCTGTAATAATGATTCCTTCCGACCCGACACAAGTTGAGGGGGCATATGTTGAGGGTCAAACAACCCCTACTTCGAATCTTGGGCTTAAAGAAGTTTACAATGTTCGGCTGGTGGTTCCGTTTAAAGGTTCCGATATCGAGAGAAGGTCCATTGACTTGTATATGGGGCCGGTTGATTATGATCTGTTAAAAGAAATTAATTTAAATCTAACAAAACTTGTAGACTTTGGGTCCTTTTTCGGGTTAAAGTTTGTCGTTAGGCCCATTGCAGAATATTTACTATTGCCCCTGCTCAAATTCTTAAACAACTTCATTCCGAACTATGGTTTCGTAATCATTATCTTCTCACTAATAATTAAAATAGTTGTCTTTCCATTGACACGAAAGAGTTTCCAGTCAATGAAAAAGATGCAGCTCCTTCAACCCAAAATAACAGAGCTAAAGGAGAAATTTAAAGACGATCCGCAAAAGATGAACAAAGAAACGATGAAGCTATATCAAACGTATGGAGTAAACCCTGCCGGAGGCTGCTTACCCATACTTTTACAGATGCCTATTTTTATTGCCTTGTGGGGACTTTTTCAGGCGGCAACCGAGCTTCGTCAACAACCATTTATTTTTTGGATCAATGACCTTTCTTCTCCCGATGTAATATATGACCTCGGTTTTAAACTTCCTTTGTTTGGTATTCGGGAAATTAGCGGTCTGGCAATTCTTATGGGAATTACAACTTTCTTCCAGCAGAAGATGTCGATTAAAGATCCAAAGCAGCAAGCTCTTGTTTATATGATGCCAATAATGCTGACAATTCTTTTTATGACGTTTCCTTCCGGCCTGAATTTATATTACTTCATGTTTAACGTTCTCTCAATTGCACAACAATATTATATTAATCATAAGCAAAGTGATGTTGAACTGGTACCAGTGGATCCATCAAAGAGAAAAAAAGGATTTATGCAGCGTCTTATGGATGCCGCAGAACAGCAGTCCAAGCAGAAGGGAAAAAAGTAACGTAAAAGCATAAGTATACTGCAAAGGTCACCTCTTCTTTAAAATCCTTTTCATAATTTTGAATAGTGAACTTTTTTAAGCAAATATTAATTATAATTTTTCTCTTGCATTTTCCCTTCCTATCTGCGCAAGAAATAAAAACAATCTCGTTAAAAACAAAAACAATTAATCTTCCATATGGACTTACTCAGAGTATTCCAGCTAACGAACTAACTGTTGGCCTTGCTTTAAGCGGGGGCGGAGCCCGGGGAATTGCACAAATAGGTGTGATAAATGCACTGGAGGAAGCCGGAATCAATATCGGGGTAATAGCAGGAACAAGTATGGGCAGTATTATCGGAGGCGTATATTCTTCTGGATACACCGTGGAGGAAATGGATTCGATGGTTATGAATACAGATTGGGACAAGTTACTTTCCCTAGGCAACATCTCTGAAAGAAGCGAACTTTTTATTGATCAAAAAATAAGTGAAGACCGATCACTATTTACGCTCAGACTAAACGGCCTTAGTCCTGTATTGCCAACATCATTTAATGAAGGAATAAGGCTTTCAAACTACTTAACGTTATTATGTTTGGCTTCACCGGTTATATCTGAAGATAGTTTTGATGATCTATTTATTAGGTATAGATCTGTTTGTACAAATTTGATTGACGGCAACCTTGTGGTTCTTTCGAGTGGGTCGCTGGCACGGGCGATGAGAGCCAGCTCAAGTGTTTCGTTTCTTCTTGCCCCGGTAGTTATAGACTCATTAACCCTTGTTGATGGTGGACTTGTCTCTAACATTCCTGTTAGTGTGGTTTTGGATATGGGTGCGGATTATGTAATAGCCGTTAATACAACAAGCGATTTGCGAAACCTTGAAGAGCTGGAACTTCCCTGGAACGTTGCCGATCAAACAGTCAGTATTCCTATGAAAAGACTTGAGAAGGCTGAATTATTAAAAGCAAACTTTCATCTGCAGCCCAATATTGATGATTGGTCATCAACTGACTTTACAAATTTAGACTCATTGATGTTGACCGGCTACAATTACACCAAAATGGTGCTCCCAATAATTCAAGCACAAATTGATTCTTTAGCCAGAGCAAAATCTGAAGTAAAGCTCTATTGGATAAAAAATATTAAGTCGATGACAAATCAAAGTGATTTTGAAAAACCGTACCTGCAAAAATATTCTTTAATGGATTCTGTCTCGAGTATAGAGATTTTTGACGACATGTCTGAACTTTATTCAACCGGACGTTTCGATTCATTATCCGCAACCATTGAGCAGGACGGCGATTCAATAAAGGTAATTTTTAAATACACGCTTAATCCAATAATCAAAGATCTTGAAATAATTTCTAATGGAACAATAGATACTGCAGAAACAGGTTTTTTAGTTAGGTCACTTAAGGACAAACCTTTTTATGGAAGAACAATTTTTGACGCAGTTAGAAGTATAATAGCAAACCATAAGAAACGTGGATACGTTTTATTCGAGCTTAATGATTATAGTTTCGATGCGAAATCTGGATTATTAAGCTTGAATTTTAATGCGGGCACAATAGCAAAAATTAATATCAACAGCGCGACGAGTAAAACCGTTATCAATAGAGAACTTAAAATAAAACCGGGAGACAGACTATTATATTCAGATCTTGAAGATGGATTGATGAGGCTAAAAGCAACTGGGTTGTTCGAGGACATTAATTTATCGGTTGAGAATGATGCGGGCGGAGCCACAATCAATTTAGATGTGAAAGAAAAAATATCAAGCCTGATGAAAATAGGTTTTTGGGTTAACGAAGCTTACAACGCACAGCTTGCTGTAGATTTTCGGGACGTTAATCTTTTCTATTCTGGTACTGAGCTGGGGCTATTTCTTTTTGGCGGCGCTAGTAATAGAGCCTATATTCTCGAACACATATCATACAGAATTCTTGATACCTACTTAACGTATAAATTAAGCGTGTTCTATAAATTCAATGACATAGATGTTTATACTCAAACAAACTCTGAAACCGGAAATACCTTTAGCAGTAATTATATCGGAAAGTACAGACAAAATTTTTATGGTGGTGCACTTTCAGTTGGAACCCAACTTGAAAAATTTGGGAAACTGATTTTTACGGGCAAGTATCAATATGATGAAATAAAAAACAAAGAAGGATTGGTTGTAAGCCCTTATGATACTAAAATAGTAAGTTTAAAAATTGGCGGAATTGTTGATAACCAAAACAAATATCCCTACCCGGAGAACGGCGTATACTTCAACGGGTTTTACGAAACTGCACAAAGCTTTTTAGGTGGCGATGAAAGCTATCTGTTATTTAGTGTCGACCTGAGATATTATTTTAAGCTGGCACCCCAACACGTTTTTTCACCCAAATTACAAATAGGGTTTGGAGATAAAACCCTTCCACTAAGTGAGCAATTTACTTTAGGCGGATTATATTCTTTCTTCGGTGCACATGAGAATGAGTTTAGAGGAAGACAGATCTTTCTTGCTTCACTTATGTATCAATACAAGTTTCCATTCAAAATATTTTTCGATACATATGCATGGTTCAGATACGATATTGGCTCAACCTGGGAAGAGCAGGAACAAATCAGACTTAAAGATTTGACACATGGAATTGGCGGAGTAATTTCTTTCGACACACCGATTGGTCCCGCAGATTTTTCTATCGGAAGAAGCTTTATAATCAGCCAGGGATTAACCGAAAATTCATTCGTTTGGGGGGACGTTCTGTTTTATTTTTCAATCGGACACGCGATTAGTTTTTAGTCCCGCAGCTGCTTTGCCAGCTTATAAAGCTCAAGATATTTCTCAGCAGATCGTGTCCAGCTATAATCTAATTTCATACCATTTGTCTGAATTTTTTTCCAGACATCTTTGTGCTTAAAAGCATTAACGGCTCGCTCCACGGATTTGTATAGGGCAAATCCGGAGTAATCATAAAATGAAAAACCGTTGCCGTCACCGAATCCATAATGATTCTGTTCATCCCAGTCTTTCACGGTATCAGCAAGTCCCCCGGTTTTTCTGACAATAGGTACGGTTCCATATTTTAAACTGTAAATCTGATTTAAACCACAGGGCTCATATCTTGACGGCATCAAAAACATATCTGAACCAGCCTCAATCAGATGTGAGAGCTCATTATTATATCCAATGTAGGTCCCGACTTTGCTAGGAAGCTCATTTGAAAGTCGGCGAAATAATTCCTCAAATCTTTCTTCACCACTACCGAGAATTATCCATTGTGCATCAAGGCTCATCAGATCATTTAAAGTATCGGCAAAAATATCAAAGCCCTTCTGCAGCACCATCCTCGAAACAATTCCTATTAATGGAATGTTCTCATTGGGCTGAATACCAAAATGATTAAGAAGATATTTTTTGTTAAGGTATTTCCCACCAAGATCATTAATAGAATAGTGATAAGGAAGATGTTTGTCTGTTTCAGGATTCCAGATGTTGTAATCTACGCCGTTGAGTATTCCAAATAAATCTTCTTCTCTCTTTTTCAAGACGGCTTCCAGTCCTGCACCATATTCGGGTGTTAATATTTCATGTGCATACGTATTACTGACCGTATTTATTATATCTGCAAATGATATTCCTGTCTTCATAAACGAAACACCGCCATCCTGCTCAATTGGTCCGCTAGGGTAAAACAAACTTCCCCGGAGCTCAGCACCGAACAAAACCGATTTGGTGAACAAGCCCTGGTATCCAATATTGTGAATTGTAAATAGGGTTGCTGTATTATTAAAAAGCTTGTCCCAGTTGTAATTGTCTTTAATAAAGAGAGGGAGTAATCCTGTTTGCCAGTCATTGCAATGAATTACATTAGGAGCCCATTGCAGCCGTTGGAGAGTTTCAATAACTGCTTTTGAGAAGAGAATAAATCTTTCGTCTTCGTCAATGTCGTTTGTATAAATTCTGTGCCGATAAAAATAATGCGGACAATCTATAAAATAAACGTCTATATTTGTGTTAGGCAGTTTACTTTGATGAACGTGCACCGAACGAATAATACCATTAATCCTTATTGGCATTTCACCAATATCCCAGTTATACTTTAAGCCATGCTGACTTTCATCAATCAAAGAATATTTTGGGAGAAATATTTTAACGTCACAGCCCAGCTTTGCAAGCTCGGAAGGTAAAGAACCTGCTACGTCAGCCAGACCGCCCGTCTTTGCATATGGAACACACTCTGTGGAGACAAATGCTATATCCATTATTTAGCCCTCAATAAAAACTTTTATTTTGTTATGTGAATAATAAGACATAAAGAATTAAATTTCATTTAGTTATAACGAAATTTTTAGAGATGATAATGAGAACAACAATTAATGATCTTGCGGTTTTTTTGTCCGGGAATAAGGCATCTAAACCAATTCTTTTTGTTCACGGTTTTCCATTTGACCACACAATGTGGCAAGCCCAGGTTGATGAATTTAGCAGAGACTATTTTTGTATTTCTTATGATATTCGTGGACTTGGTGAATTGCCCGCTGGTGATGGACAATTTACTATGGAGTCTTTCGTCGACGATCTTGAAGCAATAATTAAAGAGCTAAAACTCAATAATCCCGTCCTGTGTGGATTGTCAATGGGGGGATATATTTCTCTTCGGGCTTTGGAGAGAATAGAGAACAGATTTTCTATGGCAATTTTATGTGATACAAGATCAGAAGCCGATAATAACGAAGGAAGGTTCAAACGTGCTGCGGGAATAAAACGAATTAATAAAGAAGGTCTTGCACTTTTTACGAAAGACTTTATTACTAATTGCTTTGGCGATGTCTTTAAGCAAATGAGAGGAGATGACCTTAAAAAGATTATAGAAAAATCATCGCAATTCGATCCAGTTGGAGTAAAGGGTTCTCTGCTTGCAATGTTAAGCCGATCAGATACAACGGTGAGCCTGGGGAAGATTAATATTCCGACTCTGATCATTTGCGGTGAGCAGGACGCATTAACGCCGCCAAGCATCATGAAAGACATGTTTCATAAAATTAATAATGCGGAATTTGTTGAGATACCTAAAGCCGGACACATGACTCCAATTGAAAACCCCTTACTAGTTAATAAATCAATCAGAGACTTTCTAACAAGAAACAAACTTTGATTTTGTAAGAAAACACCTTTCTTAGATACTTATTAGAATATGCACCAACATCAACACTCCGGAATTATTGAAATACTTTTAGGATCGCTTGCAGACACCTACTTAATGATTCCAGTTCTTTTTGCCCTATATTTTATTCTGGAATACTTCTCTCACACAAAGCAGCTTGATCTCATTTCGAAGTTAAAAATTTCTGGCCCACTTGGTCCTCTTGCAGGAACACTTCTCGGAATAATTCCTCAATGCGGAATGTCCGTCTTTGTTACAACCATGTTTCTTTCAAGAAGAGTAACGCTGGGAACCCTTGTTGCAACTTACCTTGCAACTTCTGACGAAGCGTTACCGGTTTTAATTGCACACCGTGGAGAGGAAATGATGATTATCTATATCATTGGATTGAAAATATTAATTGGAGTAATATCCGGATATTTGATTGATTTTTTGTTTGGTAATAGATTATATGAAGGACCATTACCAGAAGTTAAATCATCGCACGCAGTTGAAATAAGTCACGAGCTTGAGAAAACCAGATATGGGGAAATAGCTTTTCATACGCTCAAACGCACGCTAAGAATCTACTTTTGGGTTTTAATAATTACGATTGGAATATCGGCTGTTTTGTTTTTTTCAGATTCAGGACAACTTAAACAATTAATCCATACGCATCCAAACATTCAAATTATTGCAGCAGCACTTTTTGGCTTAATTCCAAACTGTGCCGCATCAATTGCAATTGCCGAGGCTTTTTTACATACTGGATTATCTATTGGCGCAACCATTGCTGGCCTAAGCACTGGTGCTGGTTTTGGTCCGATAGTTTTATTTAAAGATGGAAGACTTAAGACAGCTCTTCAGGTGCTTTTAATTTGCCTGACAGTTGCCATTATTTGGGGCTACTTGGTAAATTATTTGATAAAATTTATTTCCTGACTTTCTCACAAGATATAATAGCAATAGGAACAGTCAAGTTTAAATATCCGGTTCTTTGCGAAAGCTGATTTAATCTATCAAGCAGCTCTGCAAAAAATTCTTGCTGCTTTTCCTCGGGAACAATTTCTTTCCAGCTATCAATAAAAGCAAGCTTTATAAGAAAATGATTAAACATTGCAGTTCCGTCAACGAAACGGTAGTCAAACTTGTCATGCGAGATTTCATTTATACTATATCCGCTTTCGTTTAATAACTGAACAAACTCTTCAACAGGTCTGCGCTTTTTGTAAATGTGTTCTTTCATCAAGGCAATTTGAGCAGTCATTTTTTTATCATGAAGTAAATTTTCAAACTCAGTATAAAACTGCCGCATCGTTTTATCAGTATTGTAAGTAAAAACCAGCTGCGCACCAACTTTTGAAATCCTTTGGCATTCTTTTAAAACTGTGTTAATATCATTTACATTATTTAATCCATTGTTGCTGAAAATAAGATCAACCGAATTGTCCGGAAGCGGAATGTTTTCAGCTGCACATGTAAACATTTCTACGTTTGTAATTCCATAGAGTTTAATTTTTATTTTTATTCTTTCAACCGCGGCTGCCCAGGGATCTATTCCATATAAGTTGCACGTGTTTCCGAGTCTCATTGCAGCTTCGAGCAATGGGAATCCTAAACCTGAACCAATATCGAGTGCAGTAATATTTTTTCTGTATTTAATTTTATCAAGCAGCTTTAATCCAAACGGAGCCGACCAGAGAGGAAGTTCATCTATTACAGAAACAGTTTCTTTGTCGTTTAGATCGTATTTTGTTTTTAAGTAATTATCCATATGAATACTCCATCAATCCAAATCTGTTTCGTATGGGTTTATCACCCCAACACCGGAACTTTTTATGTGTGGTGTTTTGAGATTACAAAAGTATTTAATTGCTTTTGTTGAAAAAGACATAGAAAAAGTTTGCCACGAATGCACAAATTTTAATATTCGTGAATTAGAGGCGATACATTCTTAATAAAATACGACAGAGTAATCTATAAATACCCCGTCTTGGTAATTAAACTTTGCACTAAAAAATTTATCTTCAAACAACCATGGAATGAAAATTTTATCACCGTCCCACAAACCAATTTCTGTTAGATTTTCATTCGGGACCCATTCAAGCTGTCCTTCAGGCGAATCTATCAATTTGCCTGAGAAGTCATCTGCAGTAAAAAGAAAAACATACCAGTCGTCTTTTCCATCAAACAAGGGAAAGGTAATAAAACCCCTCATCTTTACAGACTTAACTTTCAATCCGCTTTCTTCTTCAATTTCTCTAATTGCACACTCTTCCGGAGATTCGCCGGATTCGAATTTACCTCCAAGCCCATTCCACTTTCCTTCGTGATAGTCATTTTGCTTTTTGTTGCGGTAGATCATTAGTGTGGAGCCGCGCTTTTTATCTAAAACATAACAGAGGGTTGCAAGTTTCATTATTGCCCATAAAATAATTATTTGACTGTCCCAAAATAATGCTTTGAGCGAAATATGTATTTGTAGATTAATTAAGAAATTTTATTTTAAGACGTAGTAAAAAATTGATTTGTTTATAAAAACATTATTACAAATATTAAATCGTATTTTTGGAAATAACTTGGAGAAACAAACCTAAATGTGGGAGAAATGCTCGATGGAATTAAACGAGAAAGAATTATTAGAAACGTTATCTGATAATCAATTTATTAATATGAATCCAAACCTGGACGAAGAACAATATTCTCTTTTTGCCGCAAAACGTAAAAAGAAAGATGAAGAAGATGATGATATAGATGATGAAGAAGACGACTTTTATGAAGAAGAAGAAGAGGAAGAAGAAAATCCATTTGAAGTAGAACCCTCAGAAGAGGATTTAATTGAAGATGAAATACCTGATGACGAAGATGATTTATTCGAAGAAGATGAAGATTCCTTTCGGTAGATATTAAGCGCCAAGAAACAACTTCCCAAGCAGATAGTTTTTAACATAGTCGGAAACACCGTCTTCCAAACTTGAAATTGGAAGATTGTAACCGGCTTTTTTTATTTTATTCATATTTGCTTCGGTGAAATACTGATACTTCTCACGCAAATGTTCTGGCAGATCGATGTATTCGATATTTACGGGTTTGTTTAGTGCTTTGAAAATCGAAGTTACAAGATCATTCCATGTTCTTGATTTTCCTGTTCCCAGATTGAATAATCCGTTAATATTTGGTTTGTCAAGGAAGAACAAAGTCATATCCACAGCATCGCTGACATAAATAAAATCACGCAACTGCTCACCATCTTTATATTTAGGATTTAGCGATTTGAACAGTTTCACTTTTCCAGTATCACGAATCTGTTCAAAAGCTTTGTGAACAACAGATCGCATATCTCCTTTATGATATTCATTTGGACCATAAACATTGAAATATTTTAAACCAACGATTTTATCAAATACACCACTTCGTTTTGCCCAGAGATCAAACATTTGTTTTGAGTAACCATACATATTTAACGGGCGAAGTGTTTCGAGTTTATTTTCATCATCATCAAAACCAAGCGATCCATCACCATAAGTAGCCGCCGAAGAAGCATAAATGAACCTGATATTTTTTTCGAGACAATATTTTGCAAGTTCTTGTGTATAGAGATAGTTGTTTGAGAAAAGATGATCAGCGTCCTTTTCTGTAGTTGAGGAATTCGCCCCCATATGAATAATCGCAGTTATTTCAAATGGAAGTTCTCGTTCAATTATCATCGAAATGAAATCATCTTTATGAATAAAGTCTTCATACTTTAGCGGGACAAGATTCTTCCACTTATCATCTGTTCCAAGTTCATCAACAATGATAATCTTATTTTGACCAAGCTTATTCAGCCTCCAGACAATCGCACTACCGATGAATCCGGCACCGCCGGTTACCACTATCATATCTTAAAATCCTTTGATTTTTGACGAACGAATTTAGCTATAATTGCCCGTGATTGAAAGGACTTGAGACAATACCAAAGTCATTCCTGATGTATATCCTATTGATATAGAATCAATAATTCATATATTTGAAGCAGATTTTATTAGTTCTTTATAAAAATAATTCTTATCAAGAACGGCGTAGGGAACAGGCCCGTTGATGCCGTAGCAGCCGGTTTCGATTTTACTTCTCTCAAGAAAGTTTTATCGGGATGTCGGGTGCTAAATCCTGCCTCGGTTTTTACCGGGGAAAGATGAGATGAAGAATAGATTTATACCTCTTCATGTCATCCGAAGAGGTTTTTTCATTTTAAAGAAAGCAGTATGAAACTAACAGTTGAAACGCTTAAAAAATTATTAGAAGATAGAATTCTGGTTATCGATGGCGCAATGGGCACGATGATCCAGCGCCACAATTTGACCGATGCCGATTTCCGTGGCGAACGATTTAAAGATCATCCTCATGATTTAAAGGGAAATAACGATCTTCTCTCAATCACTCAGCCGGAAGTAATAAAAGATATTCACCGCGCATATTTTGAAGCAGGCGCCGACATCATTGAGACAAATACATTTAACGCAAATGGATTTTCCCAGGCAGATTATCATACAGAGGAATTTGTATACGGAATTAATTTTGAAGCAGCAAAGATCGCCAAAGAAGTTGCTGAAGAATTTAACAAGAAAGAATCATACAAACCGCGATTTGTTGCCGGTGCTTTGGGACCAACAAACAAATCGCTCTCACTTTCTCCAAATGTAAACGATCCCGGATATCGTGCAGTTACTTTTGATGAAACCGTCAAAGCCTACTATGAACAGACACGAGGGTTGGTTGATGGCGGCGTTGATATCATATTGATTGAAACAATTTTCGACACACTGAATTCAAAAGCGGCTATAATTGCTGTTCAAAAGTATCTTGATGAAAAAGGGATTCAACTTCCCGTTATGATTTCGGGAACAATTGTAGATCAAAGCGGAAGAACATTGTCGGGACAGACAATTGAAGCCTTCTACATTTCTGTTTCACACGCTAAAAATCTGGTTAGTATTGGATTAAACTGTGCACTTGGCGCAAAGCAGATGCGTCCGTTTGTTGAAGATTTATCAAGAGTATCAGATAAATTCTTATCGGTTTATCCAAACGCCGGACTTCCAAACGAAATGGGTGGATATGACGAAACACCACAAACCATGGCAATGGTTCTTGAAGATTTTCTAGCAAGCGGATTTGTAAATATTGTCGGTGGCTGCTGCGGGACAACTCCCGACCACATAAAAGAGATTACAGGTTTAGTAAAAAATTACAAACCAAGAATTCCCAAAAGCCAGGACCCATATTTAAGATTAAGCGGACTAGAACCAGTCATTCTTCGTCCCGATTCAAACTTTATGAACATCGGAGAAAGAACGAATGTAACCGGCTCAAAAAAGTTCGCACGCCTTATTAAAGAAAACAATTTTGATGATGCTCTTTCTGTTGCACGCGACCAGGTTGAAGGTGGGGCACAGGTTCTTGATATCAATATGGATGAAGGAATGCTTGATTCCGAAGCGGCAATGACAAAATTTCTAAATCTTCTTGAAGCAGAACCCGATATTGCTAAACTTCCGATAATGATTGATTCGTCAAAATGGAGCGTGATAGAAGCAGGATTAAAATGTTTGCAGGGAAAAGGAATAGTAAATTCTATTTCAATGAAAGAAGGCGAAGATGTTTTTAAAGATCACGCAAGAAAAGTATTGAGTTATGGTGCTGCTGTAATTGTAATGGCTTTTGATGAAAAAGGTCAGGCAGATACTTTTGACAGAAGAATTGAAATCTGCAAGCGAGCGTACAATATTCTAACAAAAGAAATAGGCTTTCCTCCGCAGGACATTATTTTTGATCCAAATATTCTTGCAATTGCAACAGGAATTGAAGAACACAATAATTATGCAGTTGATTACATAGAAGCAACAAGATGGATAAAACAAAATCTTCCACTTGCAAAAGTAAGCGGAGGCGTAAGCAATCTTTCTTTTTCTTTCCGGGGTAATGATGTTGTCCGTGAAGCAATGCATTCGGCATTTTTGTTTCATACAATAAAAGCCGGAATGGATATGGGAATCGTTAATGCCGGACAGCTTGAGGTTTATGAAGAAATTCCGAAAGAGCTTCTTGAAAAAGTTGAGGACGTAATCCTGAACAGACGACCAGACGCAACCGAAAGACTAATTGAATTTGCCGAGACGATCAAGAAAAAGGATAAGACGGAGGAGAAGAAGGAAGACTGGCGAAATCTTTCAGTTGAGGAAAGATTAAAGCATGCATTAATTAAAGGCATTGTTGATTATATCGATGTTGATGTTGAGGAAGCGAGAAAAAAATATTCACAGCCTCTTGAAATTATTGAAGGCCCATTGATGGCAGGAATGAATGTTGTCGGAGATTTGTTTGGCGCCGGAAAAATGTTTTTGCCGCAGGTAGTAAAAAGTGCAAGGGTTATGAAAAAGGCTGTTGCGATATTAATTCCGTACATCGAAGCTGAAAAAGAAAAAAACAAAAACACACGTGATCGAGGAAAAGTTTTAATGGCCACGGTAAAAGGCGACGTTCACGATATTGGTAAAAACATTGTAGGAGTTGTCCTTGGGTGTAACAATTATAATGTTTTAGATCTTGGTGTTATGGTTCACACAGAAAAAATTCTTCAAACAGCAATTGACGAAAAGGTTGATGTTATTGGGCTAAGCGGGCTCATTACTCCATCACTTGATGAAATGGTGCACGTGGCAAAAGAAATGGAAAGACGAGGAATGAATCTTCCGCTGCTTATCGGCGGCGCAACAACATCACGTGTTCATACAGCAGTTAAGATTGCACCAAATTACAGCGGTGCGGTTATTCACGTTCTTGATGCTTCGCGCAGCGTTCCGGTTGTTTCAAATCTGCTTAATGAAAATGAAGAAGAAAGAAAAAAGTTTGTTCAGTCATTTAAGCAGGAATATTTACATTTAAAAGAAGACTATGAAAAGAGGAAATCTGATAAAAGTCATATTACATTGGAAGAAGCAAGAAAAAATCATTTAAAGATTGATTGGCAGAAAACGAGGGTTAAAAAACCAAACAAACCGGGAAAAACAGTTCTGAAGAATTATCCGCTTTCAACTTTGAAAAAATATATCGACTGGACGCCCTTCTTTATGACCTGGGAACTAAAAGGAAAATATCCATCTATCTTTGAGGATAAGGGTGTGGGAGAAGAAGCCAAAAAACTTTTTGATGAGGCAAATAAGTTGCTTGATAAAGTCATAAATGAAAAACTTCTTGCTGCAAATGGAGTTGTTGGTTTGTTTCCGGCAAATACGGTTGTTATTGATGATATTGAAGTTTATTCTGATGATTCAAGAAGCGGAGCAAAAAGAGTTCTTCACACTATAAGACAGCAAGTGCAGAAATCTCCCGGCGAACCAAACATTGCTCTTGCAGATTTCATTGCACCAAAAGAAAGTGGTGTTAAAGATTATATCGGAATGTTCGCCGTTACCGCTGGGATTGGAATTGAAAAGCTCATCGAAAGATTTGAAAAAGATCACGACGATTACAACAGCATAATGATTAAAGCCATTGCCGACAGACTAGCTGAAGCTTTTGCCGAGCATCTTCACGAACTAGTAAGAAGAGAATATTGGGGATATGCTTCTGATGAAAAATTTTCTAATGAAGAATTAATAAAAGAAAAATATATCGGAATTCGTCCCGCACCCGGTTATCCTGCTCAGCCTGATCATACTGAAAAACCAATTATTTTTTCTTTACTTGATGTTGAAAAGAATATAGGGATAAAACTCACCGAAAGTTTAGCAATGTACCCAGCGGCAAGTATTAGCGGATTGTATTTCTCTCATCCCGAAGCAAAATATTTTACTGTTGGAAAAATTAGCAAAGATCAGGTTCTGGATTACCATCGCCGTAAAGGAATGAGTGTTGAAGAAATTGAAAGATGGCTGAGTTCAATACTGAACTACTAAATGAGCTATTAAAGATGAATAATATTTGGTGAAATCGGCACCAGCCTCTATCTTGCTTTCCAAAAAATTCTTTCTATAAAATAATCGGATCTCTTTTATGGCAGACAACACTCCCGAAAAAAAGCCAGGTATATCATCCTTCTCTAAAAATTACTGGATAGTAATCTTAATGGAATTCTTTGAGCGCGGTTCTTACTATGGAATGATGAGCATTCTCTCAGTTTATATGACTGACCAGCTTAGCTTTTCAAAAGAGAGTGTTGGAGTAATTAAAAGCACAATTCAGCCGCTGTTGTATATTCTTCCGATTTTGTCTGGTGCGATTGGTGAAAGGTTTGGTTACAGAAAAACATTGATTTTTGCTTTCATCTTTTTGGGGATAGGTTATTTTCTTACAAGTCAGACAACAGAATATGCAATGGTATTTGCTAGCTTGATAATTATGGCTTTTGGTGCCGGAGCTTTCAAACCAATGATATCGGGAACAATCGCAAGAGAAACCAATGAGAGCAATAGTACGCTCGGTTTCGGAATTTACTACTGGTCAATAAATTTAGGTGCATTTTTATTTCCGCTGATTCTTGTTCCATACATTAAAAACACATTCGGCTGGCAGTATGTTATGTTGGCTTCTGCTGTTGCTACAATCGTAATGCTGATACCAACCCTACTTGTTTACAAAGAACCTAAAAAACCAGAAAACACAAAAACTATTTATGAGGTTCTCAAGGGTGCAGCGTTGGTATTAACCGATGTTCGTTTCATCGGGCTGATCGTCATTTACTCAGGTTTTTGGATACTATATTTCCAGCAATTTGACTCGGTCCTCTGGTATGTTCAAAAATATGTTGATGCAACCACATTGAACAATTTTGTCAACGGAATTTTTTCTTCAGTAGGAATTAATCTCAACTGGAAATTTGATGTTGAGCATGTAACGGTAATAAATGCAGGAACGATAATCTTGCTTCAAATTATAGTGTCAAATATTGTAAAGAACACCAAAGCCCTACCAACAATGATTACAGGCATTGCAATGGGAACGGTTGGAATGGCAATTCTCGCAATCGATACGAGCATCTGGGTTTTTATGCTTGGGATAATCATCTTCTCAATTGGTGAAATGACAGCTCATCCGAAATACATCAGCTATGTCGGATTAATTGCACCGGAAGATAAAAAAGCGCTTTATCTTGGCTATGCATTTCTTTACGGTGTATTGGGAAGTTTCATCGGTGGAATTCTTGGTGCCAATCTTTACGTTCACTTTGTTGATAATCTGAATGAGCCGAGAACGCTGTGGATTATTTTTTCTATGATAGGTTTTGTTACAATTATAGGATTGCTTTTATATAATAAATTTTTTGCACCGAAGAAATACTGACTTGTTTTATGAGTTCATCATCAAAGGGTTGTTCATCATTTAAATTTTTCAGGAGGTTATTTATGAATTATCCGCAACAGAAAGATCATTTTCGTGTTGAATGGGGCGGAAATAATGTCGGGTTTATGGAGGTCAGCGGACTTTCAATTGAACTTGATGTCGTTGACTATCGCGAAGGTTCGTCCCCGGAAAACTCGGTTAGAAAAATGCCGGGCATGAAAAAGTTTTCAGACGTTATTTTGAAAAGGGGAATTGTTAAAAATGATGATGATTTTTACAAATGGATCAGCACAGCAACTTTTAACCAGGTAGAGAGACGCGATGTTGTAATTTCTCTTTTGAACGAACAACACGAGCCCGTTGTCGTTTGGAAACTTCGAAATGCCTTTCCTTTAAAACTTGAATACTCTACAATGGATGCACATTCAAGCGAGGTAATTATTGAATCTCTAACTTTAGCCCACGAGGGATTAATAGTAGAGTATCTCTAGATAAAACAAAGAGCAGAAAGGTTATTTGGTTCTTGTATTGGCCAGCTCTAAAAGCTTTTTATTTCCAAATGGATCTTCTCTGTCTTCATCAAAATTTGGACGGTAGAAGTCATGGCTTTCCATTTCCTGAATCCAGCCGTTTTCTAATCCGTATTTATCGAGCAGTCCGGTTACCCGATCAAACTCGGAATGCCTGATAGCCCTGTTTAGAAGTATATTTTTTTCGGCACGATTAGTTGGATAATATTGTGCCATTAGCGAGATGTGAATTTTAGGATCCAATTTCGAAATGAATCTAAATACTTCTTCTGATTCGGCAAAGTCATTTGGTAAAACGAGATGACGAATAATTAATCCTCTTGCTACAACACCGTTATCGTAAACAAGCTCGCTTCCAACCTGATCGTACATTTCTTTGATTGCGAGTTTTACCTTGTCAAAGTAGTCGGGCACTTTTGAGTAACGTCTTCCGTATTCATTGTTGCCATATTTGAAATCAGGAAGATAAATATCAATCACATCCTTGTACAGTTTTAACATTTCAATCGAATCATATCCGTTTGTGTTGTAAATGATGGAAAGATTCACACCTTTTTCAATCGCCAGCTTAATTGATTTTAGAATGGGAACAGCGAAATGAGTTGGCGAGACCAACCCAATATTATGGCAATTCATATTCTGAAGTTCAAGCATAATATTGGCTAAACGCACATGAGTAACTTCGTTTCTTATTTCTGCTTTTGGATTCTGGCTGATAACAAAATTCTGACAGTAGTCGCATCGCAAATTACAGTTGCCAAAGAAAATATTTCCCGCACCATTTGTTCCGGAAAGAACGGGTTCTTCACCAAAATGCGGAGTGTATGAAGAAACAATCGGCAAATCCCTGCTCTGACAAATTCCGAACTCTCCATTTGTTCTGTCTGCAAGACAATTACGAGGACAGCTTGTACATTTTTTTATGATTTCGTCTGCGCGGGATAAACGATTTGCAAAATCTTCTTCTGATATTTTTTTATAAGATGCAATGAAAGACATTTGTCAACGCATTAATGATTTAAATCATTTTCATATTTTACTTGCAAATCGGAATAAAACCTTGCTTGTATATTAAAATAAATTTTAAAATATGGTTTAATATTCTAAAATAAAAAAGCCGCAGCATTTCTACCTCGGCATAAAAAATTAGAAAAATTAAAACTATTTTACTCCTTTCCGAACAATTTGCCAAGCAAATCCACACCCTTGCTAATTAAATCCTCAGAAATCTTTACTTCGTGGATTAGTTTCTCTACGACACGACGAAATAGATTTATTAATTTCTCCCAATGCGGCAGATATAATTTTATTTCGATTTTTCTTTCTTAAATAATGAAATAAAAATTGATGCGCCGATTATGGTGATTATTATTATTAATGACCAGCTAATGGGGAATTTTCCGCCAAACGCATCGTTTAACCAGGCCATCTTTAATCCCACAAAGACAAGGACGATTCCCAAACCATACTTCAGATATCGGAACCTGTGTATTATCCCCGCCAGCATAAAGTAGAGCGCTCTTAAACCAAGTATTGCAAATACATTTGACGTGAATACAATTAGTGGTTCCTTTGTAATCGCAAAAATTGCGGGGACAGAGTCGACGGCAAAAATGATGTCTGATACTTCGATGAAAAGAAGCGCGACCATCAACGGAGTTGCATACAAAACTCCCTCTTTACGGATAAAGAATTTTTGTCCTTCAATTGTTGGCGTAACAGGAAAGAATTTTCTAAACAATTTTATAACAGGATTTTTCTCGGGATCAATAGGTTTTTCAGGCGCGAATATAATTTTTAATCCTGTAATGATTAGAAAAATTCCGAACAGAATAACTGTCCAGCCATACTGAAGAAGTATTGATCCAAGTGCGATAAAAATAATTCGGAATATTAATGCACCGATAATTCCAAAGAATAAAACCCTATGCTGGTATTTTAGAGGAATGGCAAAAAAAGTAAACACGACAACAAATACAAAAATGTTGTCAACCGCCAAGGATTTTTCAACAATAAATCCTGTTAGAAACTCTAAACCTACCTGTTTGGCAGCGGCTTCTCCATCGAAACCGGGAATTGCGAGAAGTCTTGGGTCGGTCTCAAACTTCCAGGCAGCATATTTGTAAAATAAAAAGTTGAAGATCAATGCCAGCGAAATCCAAACAATACTCCAGATTAAGGATTCTTTAAAAGTTACTTCGTGTGCTTCGCGGTGAAAAACACCAAGGTCCAGTGCGAGCATTAACAACACAAAGGTTGTAAAACCGACGTAAAACAGCCAGTATTCAGCAAAAGGGAATAAGATTATATTTTCCATAAATTTTAAAACAATTTTGAGATCTGTTTAGTTCTAAACGGCATATATTTTTGTATAACAAAATTATTAAAACCGGGCAACTTATTTTTTGAGGAGCTTCTCTTCCATATTTAATATCTGCTCTTTTAACAATCTAATATCCTGTCTTAATTCTTCGTTTTCGTCTATGATGAAATTCTCAATTTTCTCAACGCTATCGTTTGAAGTTTTTTGCTGGACTTCACTCATTGTATTGACAACAATTGCTATGAATATATTTAACGTTGTATAAGAAGCAAGCAGTATAAATAAAATGAAGTAAATATTCGAGAAAGGATATATATTCATAACCGATCTGGAAATTTCAGCCCATCCTTCCAAAGTCATTGTTTGAAATAATGAAAACAAAGAAGCTCCGATATTTCCAAACCACTCCGGAAATGCAGTACCGAAAAGTTTTGTTCCGATGACAGCAAATACATAGAAAACCAAAGCAAGGAGTACAAATATCCATAGCAAACTTGGTAGCGAATGAAAGAGCGATTCAACAATGAACCTGAGACGGGGAACGTTTTTTATGAGTCGCAGTGAACGGAAAATTCTAAGTGCCCGCAAAATTGCCAGCGAACCCGAAGCCGGCAAAAGAGCAATTGCCACAATTGAAAAATCAAATATATTCCAACCGCTTTTAAAGAAGCTGAATCCATATGCATAAAGCTTTAATAAAATTTCAATCACAAAAATTGCAAGTATAATTTTATCGATAAGCAGAAGCGTTCTACCAAACGAGTGTATAATTGCATCAGAAGTTTCCATTCCTATTGTAATGGAATTAAAAATTATTAGAGCAATTATGAAATTTTGTACTGATTTCTTTTCTACAAATTGTTTTACTTTTTCTCTATTCATAAAATTTAAATTGTTAATAGTGGCGGCAAAATTATATGATTTTTGATGTTCAGACAATAAAGATTTACAGAATCTTCTTGGCTAATTCTTCAATTATTAAGGTCGTTTAAGTATTTTTAATGATTGAGGTAATATATTTTTCTAATTAAATAGTGGACGCAAAATGAGTTTTAAAATCAACTGGACAAAAATTGATGAAGCCCCGTTACTAGCAAGTTATTGTTTGCTACCAATTTTAAAATGTTATACTAAAGGAACCGGCATTGAGTTTGTCGAAAAAGATATTTCACTAGCCGGAAGAATCCTCGCCAACTTCCCTGAAAACCTTACTGAAGAGCAAAAAGTTCCCGATTACTTGTCCGAGCTTGGCGAATTGACTCAGGATCCGAATGCTAATATTATAAAGCTTCCAAACATCAGTGCTTCAATTCCACAGCTTAAAGCCGCTATCAAAGAATTACAAGATAAAGGATATAAAATTCCAAATTATCCCGAAGAGCCAAAAAGTGAAGAAGAGAAAAAATTAAAAGAAAGATTCGCAAAGGTACTTGGCTCCGCCGTTAATCCTGTTTTAAGAGAAGGAAACTCCGACAGACGCGCAGCAGCCTCAGTAAAAAAGTTTGCACAAAAACATCCTCACAAAATGATGAAACCCTGGCCCGAGTCAGGGTCCAAGTGCCGTGTTGCCCATATGAATCAAAAAGATTTTTACGGCTCGGAGAAATCGATGACTCTCGATAAAGATGATGTTGTGAAAATTGAATTCGTTGATGGAAAGGGGAATACCACAACATTAAAAGAAAATCTTAAGCTGCTTAAAGATGAAGTCATTGACGCAGCAGTAATGAATGTTAAAGAGTTGAGAAAGTTTTATGCAGAGCAAATTGAAGAAGCAAAGAAAGATAACGTGCTTCTTTCACTTCATCTTAAAGCAACAATGATGAAAATTTCTGATCCGATAATGTTTGGTCACGCAGTCTCTCTTTATTACAAAGAGCCTCTTGAAAAACACGCACAGACTCTTAAAGAAATTGGCGCAAATGTTAATAATGGCCTGATGGATGTTCTTGAAAGGCTGAAAAAGCTTCCTGACGTAAAGAGGAAAGAAATCGAAGATGATATAAATAGAGTTTATGAGTACCTGCCTGAACTCGCTATGATAGATTCAAGAATCAACAAGACAAATCTTCATGTTCCAAATGATGTAATAGTTGATGCATCAATGCCGAACATAGTCCGTGATGGTGGGAAAATGTGGAATAAAAAAGACGAACTTCAGGATTGCATTGCAATGATTCCTGACCGCAGTTATGCAACTATGTATAAAACTATTATCGAAGACGTAAAGACAAAAGGTCAGTTTGATCCTTCAACAATGGGTGCAGTTTCCAACGTTGGATTGATGGCAAAGAAAGCAGAAGAGTACGGATCACACGACAAAACATTTGAAGCCAAGGGCGATGGTGTCATCCGTGTGGTTAACTCAGCAGGAAAAACTTTGCTCGAACAGCAAGTTGAAAACGGCGACATTTTCAGAATGTGCCAGACAAAAGATGAAGCAATTAAAGATTGGGTTAAACTTGCTGTAAACAGAGCCAAAGCATCTTCATTACCGGCAATTTTTTGGCTGGATGAAAACAGAGGTCACGATAGAGAAATTATCGCAAAGGTTAAAAATTATCTCCCCGAACACGATACTACTGGATTGGAAATAAAAATCCTTAAACCTGTTGATGCAATGAAATACACTCTTGAAAGAACAAGAAAAGGACTGGACACAATTTCAGTAACTGGAAATGTTCTCAGGGATTATTTGACCGATCTGTTTCCAATTCTTGAATTAGGCACAAGTGCTAGAATGCTTTCTATCGTTCCACTGTTAAAAGGCGGCGGATTATTTGAAACAGGTGCCGGCGGTTCTGCACCAAAGCACGTAGATCAGTTATTAAAAGAAAATCATTTGAGATGGGATTCCTTAGGAGAATATTGTGCCCTCGTTCCTTCGCTGGAAATGATTTATGATAAAACAAAAAATCCCAAAACAAAGGTTTTAGCTGAAACGCTTGACAAAGCCATTCTTAAATATTTGGAAAACGGCAGAATGCCTTCACGCAAAGCTGGTGAGATTGATAACCGTGGGAGTTCATTTTATCTTGCACTTTACTGGGCAGAAGCATTGGCAAATCAGAATGACGATGCCGAAATAAAAAATCGTTTTGGAAAAATTTATAAAGAGCTATCTGTAAACGAAGAAAAAATAGTAAGCGATTTAATTTCCGTGCAAAAAAAACCAGTTGATCTTGGTGGGTACTTTATGCCTGATGATAAAAAAGCTTTTGCAGTTATGCGACCCAGCGCAGTCTTTAATAAGATAATCGATGAGATGTAATTGCCAAACCCGTGTTAGCGGAAGGTTTTTTGTCTGTCGATGAAGTTGTGCAGTCATTTGATTAAATAGCGTTACGTTAATAGCGATTTCCAATTGTCACCGATGGGATAGACTGTTGAATAACAGCCAAGTCGGCTTTAGTTAATTCCACCATAAATGCACCTAAATTCTCTTCGAGACGATGAACTTTTCGAGTGCCTGGAATAGTTATGATTTCATCGTTTTGACTCAGCACCCATGCAAGGGCAACTTGTGCGTTAGTGGCTTTTTTGTCTTGTGCAATTTTCTCTACAACTTCTACAAATTTTAAATTTTCCTTTATCGCATTATCTGTAAATCGAGGAATAGTAAGACGCCAATCAGTTATTTCTAAATCTGCCCGACTTTTAATCGCTCCCGTCAAGAACCCCCTTCCCAAAGAACTGTATGCCACAAAGGTGATTCCGAGTTCTTTACAAACATCAAACATCTCTTGTTCTGGTTCACGACTATATAAGGAATATTCGGATTGAAGCGCTGAAAGAGGGTGAACTGCATGTGCTCTGCGCAGCGTTTCTGCATTAACTTCAGAAAGACCTATGTGTTTTACCTTTCCTTGTTTAACTAAATCACTCATTGCACCAACAATTTCTTCAATTTCCACTTTAGGATCTTGACGATGCATGTAATACAAATCAATTGCCTCAACACCCAAATTTTGAAGACTTTTATCGCAAGCTTGCCTAATGTATTCTGGCTTGCAGTTAAGTCCAAGAAATTCACCATTGGGTCCTCGCATCACAGCAAATTTTGTAGCTAAAATCACTTCATGCCATCGACCCTTAAATGCTTTTCCCAATAGTCGTTCATTCGCTCCCCAACCATACATATCGGCTGTGTCGAAAAAATTGACTTCTAAGTCGATGGCTTTCTGTAATGTATTTATGGATTCATTTTCATCAAATGAACCATAAAACTCTGACATGCCCATACAGCCAAGACCAATTCGGTTAACGTTGAGTGTACTGTGTCCTAATTTTGTTGTTTGTTTCATTGCCTCTATATTTTAAAAATTATTAATAAAAAGTTTTTGTTGTCGTTTTTCTAACCATATACAAATTAGCTATCATAAATAGGTTCTTCTATTTCTTTGTCTGGGGGAAGCCAACCAACACATATTTTTTTAATCAGTTCAACCAAATGACGCTTTACACCTTTAGTTGTAAAATCCAAGCAGACAACAGTGTTGATTTCTTTATATCCATCAAAAGCTAATGTTGTCGCAAACCAAAAGCCCTCACTAAAATTTTGATGCATCGTTGTTACTGGTGAGGTTTCGTAGTCGTGTGGTTTTCCTGTCTTATCTTCTTCTGCAATTGCTCTATTCACAATTTCAATATCAAATAAATCCTCCCCAACTCCTGCAAGTTGTCCAGCACTGCAAGTATAAGTTACTCGCTTATCAAGACATTTAGGAACTGCGTCAATAAGAAGCGCTTCGTCTTGCTCGTCTGCAATTGTAAAAACAACCCAGTTATCAAATGGCAATTTGCCATGCCAATTTGGATCAGACCTTACATTTATATAAAGAATTTGTCGAATGTTTAGTTGACCTAAATTTTCCACAATCAGCCAAGGTTATTGTTTTATATAAGGATGCCACAACGTATAATTTACCGTAATAATAAAAAAGAGATATATTTTATTTGACTTGATGCACAACCAGATTTCTTGCCATTCCGTCAAAAACAAAATAGTGAAACGGCAGAACAGAGTACCAGTACACTCTACCCAGCAAACCCTTAGGACGAAAGGTTGCGGTTTGATGTAAAAAACTTTTGCCATTCTTTTCAGCAATCTTAAACTCAAGCCAGGCCTCACCGGGCAATTTCATTTCAGCATAAAGCAGCAATCTTTTATTTTGTTTATCTACCGTAAGCACACGCCAGAAGTCAAGAGTATCTCCCGAATAAATTTCTTTTTTGTTTGTTCTTCCTCTTCGCAGCCCAACTCCACCCACAAGTTTATCCAGAAAACCGCGGATGTGCCATAGCCAGTCAGCATAATACCAGCCGCGCTCACCACCTATTGACCAGATATTATCCAAAACCTGATCAACACTTGTTGTAATTTCTTTTTCTCTTTTATCAACAAAGCATCCGTTTGTTGGAATATTTATGTGCTCAAGCAATGAATTATCCGAATAGCTTGATACAAGCGAATCTTTCCAGCTCGACAGCACATTGTTTTGTTCAATCTTTTGAAACGCGACCTGCACAGCTTCTTTGTATGATATAGGTTTTATGCTGAGCCTTTTTTCGAGTTCGTTATCTTTTGCGACAACTTCAATCTTCATACTGTTAACAAGGTTTATAGCAAGCATATACGATGTTGATGTAACAAAGTAAAGCCAGTAAGATGAAAGTCGCGGCGTCATAACCGGGACTGTAAAAATGAATCTTTTAAGTCCACGCACTTCTGCTAATTGCAAAAGCATTTTCTTGTACGATAATACATCCGGTCCGCCGACATCAAATGATCTGTTAAATGTTTCGGGCTTAAGTAAAACGCCAGTCAAATATTCCAGAATATTTCTGATCGCAATTGGTTGATGCTTTGTGTTTAGCCATTTAGGGGTAATCATAACGGGAAGTTTTTCAACCAGATCACGAATGATTTCAAAAGATGCGCTGCCTGAACCAACAATTATTCCTGCCTTAATTGATGTTAGCGGAATGCCGCATGTCGCAAGAATCTCTTCGACTCTTTTTCTGGAAGCAAGATGTTTGGAAAGTTTATCTTCGTTTGTGATTCCACCAAGATAAATGATCTGTTTAACAGAGCTTTGTTTGATAAGCCTGATAAAATTATTTGTGGAGGTCTCTTCGAGCAAACCAAAATCTTTTACATCAGAACTCATTGAGTGAATGAGATAATATGCTGCATCGATATCTTTTATGGAATCTGAAATTGAAATCTCTTTTAGAAAATCAACTTCGAATACAGAAACATTTGGATGCTTATAAATTCCTTCAGTGGGGAACCTGTTTTTATCACGCACACAACAGATAACTTCATGTCCCTGTTCGACTAAAACCGGAAGAAGTCTTTTGCCAATGTATCCGGTCGCGCCGGTTAATAGTATTTTCATAAATCCTTAATAATTACCTTCCATAACAGTAAATCATTGTAAATAATTCAAAAATCAGCAAAAATCGTAATAATTCGATATCAAGATACCATTATTAATAAATCATTTGATTATTTGCTATTATTATGATATCATTACAATAGCATTTTCAAAAAGGAGTACTGAAATGGAAAAAATAGCCGAAAGACCCGCAAATAAACTGAATGGGTTTTTAATGTTGTTTTTATCAATCGCTCTACTGGTAATAGCGATATATTTATTAATTACAGGAATCAGAACCGATGAGCCGCAGATCTTATGGGTTTTTATTCCAATACTCATTGTTTTCTTTCTGATGACGTCCGGATTTATGGTTGTTCAGCCAAATGATTCACGAGTGCTTGTACTTTTCGGTAGATATTCGGGCACTGTAAGAGACTCGGGGTTCTGGTGGGTAAATCCTTTCACAGTTCGTAAAAAAGTTTCACTCAGAATCAGGAACTTTAATAGTCAGAAAATTAAAGTGAACGATCTTCACGGAAACCCAATTGAAATTGGTGCTGTTGTTGTCTGGAGAGTTGTAGATTCCGCAAAAGCAGTTTTTGATGTTGAGAACTATGAACAGTTTGTTGACATTCAAAGTGAAACTGCAATAAGAACTCTTGCCTCGGAATTTCCTTATGATGTTAATGAAGAAGACAAACCTTCTCTTCGTGGAACCCCGCAGGTGATTGCTGAAAGTTTGAAAAATACTTTGCAAAACAGATTAGAAGTTGCCGGCGTTGATATTCTTGAATCAAGGATCAGTCATCTTGCATACGCACAGGAAATTGCGCAAGCAATGCTGCGCAGACAACAAGCACAAGCAATCATTGCGGCAAGACAAAAAATTGTTGAAGGCGCCGTAGGTATGGTTGAGATGGCTCTCAATATGCTGAGTGAACAAAAGATTGTTACTCTTGACGAAGAGAAAAAAGCAACTATGGTGAACAATCTAATGGTTGCTTTGGTTTCAGAAACAGAGGTTCAGCCGATTATTAATACAGGAACTCTCTATCAATAAAAAGTGATGAAAACTCTTTCAGATTATATTGATCATGAACTTCTGATATTTCAAAAAAATATCTGGAAAAGAGAATTTGAACTTCGATCTGTAGATGAGTTGATAGCAAAATTATTTTATCCAAAATTCTTCAGCCATCTTGCAGAATTGGCATTACAGGGGGAAACGTATGAGTTTTACAGACCAAAAATTTTTAGTCGTGATGTAGACATTAGAAAAAAAGGATATCAAAATCCAATTGCACAATTCAAGAATAATTTTTGGGGAAGCAAAGGAACGTTGGAGCTTCCCCGCGGAATCAGAGTAAATATGAAGTTTGGTGTTTTCAAAAAACAAGCCGAAATATATCTTGGCGAAAATGATTTGGTCGTTACGATACTAAACCGATTTTCTTTTAAAGAAAGAAGTGAAATAATAATTGAAAAACGTTCTGATGTACTTGATGAATATCCCTGGGTTATTATGTTTGCTTTCTATCTGTCTCAATTAAGAAAAAGAAATTCTGCGGCTAGAGGTTAATTAATTTATTTGAACAAAGACGATGGCTGAAAAGAAAAAATTTCTGTTAAGAATTGATGAAAGCGTTCACGCCGCTCTCGAAAAATGGGCAGATGATGATTTAAGAAGTATCAATGCACAGATTGAATACTTGCTTACTCAAATGCTCAGAAATTCGGGCAGGCTAATACGCACCGAAAACAATCAGCCAGCAGATCCACCACAAAATCAACCCGGAGAAAATTAGAAATCATCTTTTTCTCTTGCAAACGACTTCATCATCCACACAATAAACCCAGATACTAACAATGCAAATCGAATAATAGATAATTGCGTAAATTTCTTGAATAAAAAATTGTTAATTGAATGAACTGGTATATTGAATTAGTTATCACCCATCCAATAATAACTGCAATGATACAATTTGCCGTGCTCGGCACCCTCGGAGATGCGGTTTCTCACTGGATTGTTAAAAGAAAAATATTTTCTCCCTATGATTTTAAAACTCTGCTTCTGAAACTTGTTGAATGGTCCATTCTTGCAGTTATGATTAAATATGCATTCATTGGTTTCCAGGGTTTTGTTGATTCACTGATAGGTCAAAATTATCTTCCGCATCTCAGCGGAATCGGCAGATCATTTGCCGTATCAACATTGATGAATTTACAGTTTGGTCCGTTCCTGGTAATAATGCACAGACTCTTAGATAACCTTATTGCTGGAAGTCCAAACTGGAAAAATCTTGACAAAGGATTTTATTCTTTATTATGGTTCTGGATTCCCGCACACACGATTACTTTTATTCTTCCGAAGGAATTTCAAATTGGATTAGCCGCGCTTTGGTCGCTTGCTTTAGGGATTATCTTAGGCTTTTATAATAGGAAAACAACTTAGACGAAAAAATTTAAAGGTAAAGAATGAAAAACATTAAACGCTGTCCCTGGCCTTCCGATGATAAATTGATGATCAAGTATCATGATAAAGAATGGGGCGTTCCGCTGCACAACGACAGGAAACTTTTTGAGTTTCTAATTCTTGAGGGATTTCAGGCAGGATTAAGCTGGAGAACGATTCTTTACAAACGAGAAAACTTCCGGAAAGCATTTGATAGCTTTGATTTTAATAAAGTTGCAAAGTACGACAAGAGAAAAATAAATTCGCTTTTAAAGGACGCAGGAATAGTCAGAAACAAATTGAAAGTTGAAGGTGCGGTTGCAAATGCAAAAGCATTTCTACAAGTAAGAAAAGAATTCAAAACGTTCGATAAGTATATCTGGAGTTTCGTGAATGGCAAGCCGATTCAAAATAAATTTAAATCACTAAAAGAAATTCCTGCAAGAACCGAACTATCCGATAAAATAAGCGACGATTTGAAGAATCGCGGATTTAAGTTTGTCGGCTCAACAATTATTTACGCACATATGCAGGCAACGGGAATGGTCAATGACCACCCCGCAATGTGTTACAGACACAAAGAGTTGTTTTGCAATAAAGATTAGAACAAATTCTTCACCAGCCACTTATGCAGTGGAAGCATATCTTTAAATATTTTGTAAATAATATCCACAGCTTTACCACCGCTGATTATTTTTAAATTAGAGCTTTCGAACCAGGCATAAATTCCTTCATACAAAAGATATCCAGGGTAAAGAGTGTTTGGATCATATCCTTTGGGAGTTTTCTTATACTTCTTTCCGCCGATTGTATAGCCCTTCTTTTCGAGTGAACGGACAACTTGGTGGAGTTCTTTTACCGATGAAGAATTGGAAACAACATCACGATATTTTTTCAGAAGATGAGAGGGGAACATATAAATACCGAGTCCGACTCCAAAATGTTTTGGTTCAAGATGAAAATAAAAACCGCTGGCATCCATCTTTTTCATTTTTCCGTTCCAGAAATAAAGACCGGCATTTGTTTTATATGGTGTTTTATCTTTGCTGAAACGAACGTCTCTGTGCAAACGGAAAATAGATTTATCGACTTTTGGAATTGCTACAATGTCTGGATCGATATCCTGAAGTTTATCTCCCATTTCGACAACAAATTGTATACAAGGCTCAAGAAAATCCGAATTATATAAATCACGGTTAGCCTCAAACCATTCACGGCTATTATTTTTTGACAATTTGCCAAGAAAAGAAGTGGTTTTTTTAGGAAAATCTTTTAACTGGTTTTTCATTTTAATCTCCTTAGTAAGAATCCACATAAAAATATAAATGACTTATAAATTTAAGTGGCATATGATGACAATTACAATTTTTAACAAGCGGCCACAAACAACACTCTAACATAAATAGTTTATAATTTAACTTTGAATAAAGATTGGGCTGGTATTGACAAACATTGAGAATAGGAAACGCTCACTATTTATTTCTTTCTGAAACATCTTTTGATTTTTAAAATTTCTTGCTAATTTAAAACCAGCCTAACTAAATAACTCCTTATAAGTTTCTTTCCAGAAGATTAGTTAGATTTTATATGGTTATCAGGTGCCGCCTTAGAAATCAATCCCCCTTCATCTGATAAATATCCCACCGGACAAACTCTCCGGCACAATTACAGACGGAACGCAAATACTCTTTCGAAACTTTAAAATAAATTCTCGATAAAATAACATAAATAAGGAGGACAAATGTCAAAATCCGTTTACTGTTTTCTAATTATAGGATTTATTGCAGCACAGGAAATACTTTCACAGAGTTGGGTACAAACATCAACCACACCAGTTGGTGGAGGAGTTACTGATTTACTCGTTCGTAGTAATGGTGATATTCTTGCGACTGTGGGTTCGTTTAACTGGCCAAGTGTTGCAGGGGGAGTGAGAAAGTCCACCGATGGTGGACAAATATGGCAGAATGTTGCAAGCGCATTTAATGGAAGAACAATCGAAGAAGCATTCGATGGAAATCTGTATGCAAGTATCTGGTTCTATCCGCAGAACGAAGGTCTTTATCGTTCAACAGATGGAGGCAATGCCTGGGGAAGTCCAATTTATTCTGTTCCCTCTGGCAACAATATTTTTTCTATTGCCATTAAACAAGGGAGCCCTAACTATTCAATATTTGCAGGGACAAGAAATGGAGTAATGAGATCTACAGATTCCGGTATATCTTTTCAAAGTGCAAACAACGGAATTCCTTCTAACAGCTGGGTGAGAGATTTGGAAATAGATTCTTCAGGAATAATTGCAGCCGCTACTACAAACGGTTTGTTTACTTCTACAAACAACGGAGATTTATGGGAACAAGCAACCGGAATCCCGGCTTCAGATACAACAGTCACACTATTATTTGATTATCCTCTGTCAAATCAAGATGGCAACGACTCACGGTTGTATACAGGAAGCCAGAACGGATATATTTATCAGTCATTTTTTGAGAGCAGATACTTATCGGCGGTTATATTAACAGTATTTGGTGATGGTGAGGTTGCTTCAATCTTTGGCACTTATCTTTTGACAGAGAGCAAGAAGATTAACGCAGTAGTAGTATATCCAACAGGTGGAGACGTAGGCGGTGTTTACGTTACTAATGATACAAGAGCAGGATTTTTAAAAGAGAACGATGGACTTCCAGCAAATCCAAAAGTTTCAGCATTATCCGGAAGAGTAGTTCAAACCCGGAGTGGCGAAGAAGTTGAAATGTTTGCCGGTCTGTATGAAAACACCAGTACCGGAGCTAAAATTTACAAGCGAACTTTTGTTGTTGGTGTAGAAAATATAAGTTCTGATATTCCAGATGAGTATAACCTTGAGCAAAATTATCCCAACCCATTCAACCCAGCTACAACAATTCAGTTCTCAATTCCCGAACAATCGTTTGTAAAACTGGAAGTGTTTAACACACTTGGAGAAAAAATAACAACGCTGGTTTCAGAAGAATTGAATGCGGGAAATTATAAATATGAATGGAAAGCAGAAAATCTTTCTAGCGGTATTTATTGTTATACATTAACGGCAAATAACTTTTCACAATCGAAAAAATTAGTTTTTTTGAAGTAAGAAATTTTTAAGGAGGCTCAATCCTCGTGTTCTATACTAGCGAATGCGGGGATTTTTTATTTTAAATAGATCATCTTTTTTGTTTGAATAAAATCTCCGGCCCGAAGTTGATAGAAATATATTCCTGGGGCGAGATTGAAAGGATAAAAATCAACCTCATATTCTCCCGCGAGCTTATATTCATTCAAAAGAGTATTAATCTTGTTTCCAAGAACATCGTAAATAGTTAAACTCACAAATCCAAAATCCGAGATTTGATATATAATTTTTGTTGAAGGATTAAATGGATTCGGATAGTTCTGGTACAAAATAAAATCCGCTGGTGGAGGAAGTTCTTTTTCTACACCAACAAGTGTTGGATCAAGTTTCAATATCACTCCGTTTTCTCCAACTGCGTAGCCGGTTAATGCATCTGTAAACTGAACATCATAGACCGTACTGCTGTCCGGCGTTTCAAATTCGTCCCACGTTTCTCCTCTATTGGTAGTAAGTAAAAATTTATAACCTGAAGCTGACCAGCCTTCGTTATAAGTTCTGAAATCGATTGCAAAACAAAGTCCAAAATATGGCAGGTTTTCATGATTCCAGGTTTCACCTGAATTTGTTGTTGAAATTTCTGCAATTGGATATAAGCCTTCCGGATCACCGGAGAGAGCCATAGAGTTTAACGAATCGAAAATAAAAATATCAAAAACCTCATCTGCACTAATTCCCTGCGCTGACCAATTCAAACCATAGTTAGTAGTACGCCAGACAACACCGGCAATGTCTATTCGTCCGCCGCAAGCATATCCTAATTGAGAATTGAAAAAAATAAATTTATATACAGGGAAATTCGAAACCATATTTGAATCTATATCGGCGCCAATCCAATTACTACCGCCATCAGAGGTGCGGGCGATGTATGAACCACCTACAAATCCATTTAATGAATCAAAAAAGAAAATTGTTCTGATCAGTTTAGAAGGATCGGGAAAATCTTCGGCAATCCAATTGTCTCCTCCATTTGTAGTTTTTAATAGCACAGAGTTGAAAGGGAAGGCATCTTTAAGTGTTATTGCCCAGCCGAGATTTTTATTAACAAAAAATAAATCCATTATGAAAGTTTGAACCGTGCTGTTTTGAATATCCCAGCTATCACCGCCATCAGTTGTGCGAATTATTGTTCCAGCCTCACCGGCAGCCCAGCCAGTAAGACTGTCTACAAAGCATAGGTTTCTTAGTGTTACATTAACAGGTGATTGCAGTTTTTTCCATGGCTGTATTTGTGCTGATGATGGATAAGTGAAACTCAGCAGAATTAAAAAAGTTAATATGTCACGAATAGTTTTTATCATCCCTCAGCAAATATTCAAGCTTAATTTATTAATACTAAACTTAGCCAGAATATCTGAAATATGATAGATTAATCAGACTGCAGTGATATTACTAACCTTTAGTTAACAGCGACATTAACTATGTTCTCTGTGCCTTCTTGAATATATGCTTTATAAAAAATTTCACAAATCCGCTGGACTCTTCTGCTTTCATCAAACTTTATTGCCTGTTTAATAGCAAAAATTCCCCGTGAATCTCCGATTTTATACAGCGATAATGCCGCAAGAATCCTTAACTCTTCTGAAGAACTATTATGGAGAATTTTTAACAGACAAATAACACTTTTGGGGCAGTTAACCTCGCCGACCATATACGCACAGCCAGCTTGTAAACCGAGATTGTCAGAATTTAGTCCACGCTTTAATGTCTCGAAGCACGCCTCCATTTGCTTGGAATTTTGATCTGCCGTTTCCTGTGGGAGAATCTGGAATGAGAATAGCAGGATTAAGGAAACCGCGAAAAGTAAAATTGATCTTTTCATGGTGTTCTCCTTGTTTTGGATTATTTTCTATTCTCAATATATATCTTAAAGCAACGTAGAGAAATCAAGTTTATATGAAAGGGCAATATTTACTTTAAGCAAACAGTTTTCACTGTTAAAAGTAATGTTGGGAGAGCACATTTATTACTTAATGATTTTGTAAATCCTATTACTTTTATGATTTTCATAAGTCTAAATTTTTAACATTTACTATTATTGAGGGCGTAATGAAAAAAATATTAATTATTCTTCCAATGCTGTTTATTGGTGCCGGTTTTTACGCGGGCAAAATAATTGACGATAAAGCAAAGAATCTGCTGCAAACTATGAAACTTTCAGAAGATAATGCCAAGAACACTATCTTCTCTGATATTTCCTCCTCATCTTTTTATCTCCCTGGAATCAAGGAACTAAAAAGTATTGCAGAAAATGATCGTGCCACACAGGTTGAGGTAATTGGCAAATATGTAAAAGACTTTACATCAACCGAGGATTTTAAAAAGCGATATAATGAATACAGAGAATCAAGAAAACCATCTCCACCCGAAAAACCAAAAACTATGGAGGAACTAAAAAAAGAAAATAAAGAAAGCCTGAAAAAAAGCCTGGAAGAAATGAAAACGACGAAGGCATCAGTGCCTGCCGATCAACAGGCAATGTTTGATGAAAGCATAAAATATCTTGAGGAGCAGCTTAAGGCAATAGATGATCCAAACAATACAATGTACAGTCCCGAAATGGATAAATATTCACAAATGGGCTACGAGCAGCAGATGGAACAACACAAAAAAGATATTGAAGAATGGGAGTCGAAGTATCCGGCTAACAACCCAAAGTCGCTTATCAAAATCTGGCTTCAATCATTTCTGGAACAAACGAAAGATGTTGATTTCAGTGCACAAACTGCAATAGATAAAAATAGAACTCTTTTTGTTAAGCAGGAATATGAAAGAAAAAATAATTTATGGAAGCTCTGCTACCGTGGCGGGAAAGAAACAACAGAAGCTGCACATAAATTTGCAAACTCGTGGCTGAATGAGTTGAAGTAGTTTTAATTTCTTTATCAATGTAGAGTAGAAATGAAAATCCCCTCATACGAGGGGATTTTTTTTGCAATATGTTCTATCTTATAAAATCATTAAGATCAAGTTTATCAGAAATGGAAAGTGAACCATCTCTTGATTTAAATGCGAATGCCAAATTATCAGTTTTTTCACGCAGGTATTTTTTCATACTTCTGAACATACCGCCAGGAAAAATCTTATAGGTAGCGAACAATGCAGTTTTGATTCCGATTAGTGTTGGAAGTCGTTTTACAAAACTTACCCAATCATTATCTGTTCGGGAAAATAAAATGCCGTTATTCCAGCCACTTAGCAGAAGGTAATCTGCGCCTTCAAGCTTTTTAGGTTCAAAGCTGTTAATCGGGATAAGTTCTGTAGAAAGTCCTCTGTTGAGTAAAAACTTAGCGATCTCTTCGCCAAATTTTTTATTTGTGCTGTTCTTATTTTCTACGATTATTAAAGCCTTTTTCATGATATATCTCCTTTTATTTTCTATCGGAAAACTATATAAGCACAGAACGCTATCCCATTTATATGTTATATGCGGATAATTTCAAGGATAGGATATTATTTTCTCTTATAGTTTGTACAGTCCCGACCGGAAATCTTTTTACTTGTTATTCCGACAAAGGCAGGAATTTGTATGGGTGGATAACTATTTCCTTAAGGTTGCAGAAGAAAAAATTATTTGTTCACTCGCCCTCTTCATCAAGATTATCATTCCATAAATACTTTTTAGTTTCATTGACTATAACGCTACTCAGAAAGATTAATGAAACAAGATTTGGCAACGCCATTAGTGCATTTGTGATATCTGCAAATGTCCAGACAGCATTTAATGAAAGAACCGAGCCAATC
>Ga0208980_10000123_pt1 | contig 38109 bp, 49 predicted proteins | sample WetSurMetagenome_3_FD_187993 | JGI IMG/M metagenome (GOLD analysis project Ga0208980, IMG submission 187993) | Wetland microbial communities from Twitchell Island in the Sacramento Delta, sample from surface sediment Aug2011 Site A1 Bulk (version 2) | ecosystem: Environmental > Aquatic > Marine...
TGACATTCTTTAATCCTCCACCAGAAGGGTTCTATATATATATTTGTTCTGGTTTTGTTCCTGCAAAAAGTTTAAAATTTTGTAGTAGAAGTTTAAACACCAGGTGGTGGTTCTACTTCAATAACATAATCTGATATTCCAAATTGTGCTGATATAGAATTAGCTGTATTACTAGAAGCAGCTACATTTGTATATCTATGAATAGGTTTATATCTTAAAGTAGTAGAATTTATTTTTTTTAATCCAATTGTATATATATCAGCTTGTGTTGAAGAAACAGATGCTAATATACCAGGACTGAAAAATCCAAAATAGTTGTTTGTATTTAATACTATTAGATCGTAATAAGATGAAAAATCTCCAAAGTTGGATAAAGAATATATTCCAATAACTTTTATATATCCTGTTTCTCCACTAGAAAATACAGGACTACCCAAAGAATTATAAACTACAACTCCATAATCAGGAAGAGCATGTATTAATTCTGATCTCCAACACATCCAAGGAACTGTTAGTCCAGCTGTATCTGATATTATCTTTGCTGCAGTTATATCTGAACCACTTTTATCATAAGATGGAATAGCAACATATCCTCCAGTAACTGGTTGAAATAAAACTATAGGAATAGCATCTGTATCTGTAATATTAATTGTATACAAAGTGTCTGCGTTAACTATATTAATAGTTCCTTTTTCAGCGTAATTTAAGAAAGGAGATTTACTATCAATAACAATTCTATTGTTTAAATTTTTTATTAAAAGTCCATATTCTGCCATAGTTAGTATCCAAATAAAATAAGAAGAGTATCACCATAAACAATGGTTGAAAATAAAGTTGAAAACATTCTTCTTGTTGTAACTATAACATCATAACCCGAAATACTTATTCCTGTTGCACAATACGCCATTTTGTTTGTTTCTAAAGAAATAGCAAGACAATAGAAATCTGATCCATCATTTGAGTTAGCTTCTGGAAGAACATTTGAAAATGTTGTAGTTCCAGCTGAAGATATAACCGTGGATGCAACTGCTCTTAACCATCTATCTGCTACTTGTAAAATAGTAGATCCATCTTCATTGTAAATTTCTATTCCATAGTTCCCGGTTTCTGTAGAATACTTAACTCCAATTTCAATAAAGTAAATAGAAGCTTGATATGCTGTCGTAGTATTTGCATTCTTTGCATACATACTAATATCTAGATTTCTAACATCATTCCATGTCCATGTTGCAGGAGCATTTGTTGCTTTTGTTATGTCCCAAGTTCTAGTTGTTTTACCAGATGAAGAATAAACCATAGAATTATCTAATCCATCAACACCATTGTATATAGGCAACATATATAAAGTTAGATTAGAACTAGCTAATTGATAAGTAATTCTTATATATACATTTGAAATTGGATTATCTGCATCATCTAAAGCAGGAACATTATTACCAGTTCCTTTTATCCATTTTGTAGTTTCTTTTGCAACATTCTTTGGAACAATTCTATATGCATAAGTAGTATTATCATTATCAAAAGCGTTAGTATCATTTGTCCAGTTCGTACCTGCTTCACTACCAGAATTAAAATAAAACCAGTTTTGAACTGAAACTACTGACATATATTATACCTCAATTGCTTGAACCCATCCACTAGCTATAGTTCGTATTGAACAATAAATGTAAATAGAAACTTCTTTAATCTTTATTACGCCAACAGAATTAGTTCCGTAAACAAGAAATTCAATTTTCTTCAAATCCTTCCATAACCATGGACAATATTGAGTATCAAATGGATTGTTATAACCAACTATATCAATATAATCTGTATACGTTCCATTACCAATAGTTATATAAATCCCAACATCTTCTCCACTTATTGTAGCAATAAAAGTAGTAGAAGCATTAGTATTCTCTCCATACAAATAACCTCTAACTCCAATGATTGGCCCATATAAGTTTTCATCCACTAATGGAATAGTAAAGTACAAGATTGGAGTTGTAGAATCTGATTCTTCAGAATATTCTCCATAAGTATCAATAGATCCATCATTAATATTATCTATATTAATCCATGCTGTTGCATCATCAATTACAGTTTCTGGATACACTTTTATTCTGTTACAATATACTTCAATATATATCCAAAAGAAAAGATAAACATCTAAAGTTTTTGAAGAAACAACACTTGTGTTTTCTCCATATACTTTATATCCAAAAGAAAGATTCTTAACATCAGTCCATGAAACCAAAGATGTTGAATCAGAAATAAGATCATCTGTAATATCAGTAGTATGAAACATATAACCTGTAACTAATTGTTCTGAACCTTCAACTCCATTTAATAATGGAACTATATATGTTTTAACATTTGCATCTTGATTAATACTCACTGTATATATAGAAACAGACTTTATTGGAAAGTCATAATCATTGAATTCTGAGGTTATAGAAAAAGGATTTGTATAACCATAACTTATCCATTTAGTAGTTTCTTTACCAGAAGAAGCAGGAATAGTTCTTTGATAATGTTCATCAACTAGAGACCAATCAGCAGGATTAGCAAATGAAAGTTCATCATAAGAGGTTGAATCATAAGATGGAATTAAATAAGTTGTATAAGTTTCATAATTCATTATGTTAGTTTTCCAATCTTAACTCTTACTACTGCTGCATTATCAGTTACAATTATTGTATCACCAGACATTACAGTATTACCATCATCTGAAGATATAGTAACTAATCCAGCATCAAGAGTTCCTGTTTGAATATTACTTGCAGTTAACAATCCAGTTATGATCTTACCACCATCAATAATAGTATTGTCACAATCCGCAGCACCAACTGTATCTAATGCAGCTAGATCACCAAGTGTTGGTTTATCTCCTATATTAGCATAACCAGTTGTTCCACTTCTAAAAGTTACAGCTGCATTAATATCTACTTTATAAGTTCCATCGTTATAGAATTTGAATACTGGTGTTCCTGATCCTCCTAGATTAATAGTTTTAGCATCTAAATCAATTTGCATTCCTGCTGCTGCACCGTAATCTGAAGATTGAAGTGTTCCTGCTACTATGGTTCCTATATCAGCACTAATAGCAGATAGACTTTCTATAGCAGCTAGTTCAGAAATTAATAATCTAGAAGGAATGAACTCATAAACTATAGTAGTATAGGTTCCAGTAAAGTATAGTCTAACATACTTAGCAGTTATGTTATTTGGCCAACCAGCATAGTTAAATCCAGCAGCTAGTTGAAAGTAATTAGTTATAGCTGCTGCTTGATTAGCTGCAGTAACTAAATTTGAATTTGCATCTAAAGTATGATCTGCTTCTCCAGATAACCATGACCAACTAGATCCATCTACAGAATATCCAACATAGATTCTACCTGAAGCATTATTAGTCCAGATTGCAAGTCTATCAAAATAGTTTTCAATGTTATAAGCATATTGAATATACTTATCTACACCAGCTAGAACATAAGTAACTCCATCACTAGCATAGTTTCTATCATACAACTTAGCTAAAGTAACTGCAGTATTAGAATCACTATCTGTCATTGTTATTGAGTCTTCTAATTCAACATCTACGTTTATATCTGGAATGATTAATGGACTTGCTCCAGCAGGAATTTGACTAGCTGTTCCAATACCAAACTTATCATAAGGAACTATTCGAACATAGTAAGTAGTTCCATATGTTAATCCAAAATAGTTAAAAGTATTTACTGGATAGTTAACATAACCAATTACATCAGTTGGAGGATTTGCTGTTCCACCTTTTATAGCATAGTAATACATATCATTATCTGCACTATTAGCCCAATCTATTTGTAGATATCCAATCTTTGCAGTAACTGTTGGTAGTGTTCCAGACATATCAGGAGCTGGATTATCAGCTACTAATATAGCAGCATTAGGAGAAACTTGACCATAGACATCTATAACATATACTTTGAACTTAATTTGTCTTATTGGAGTTCCTGCATTATCTTCATTATTCTTTTCAAAAGTATAGTTGTAGTAAGGGAATTGACTTGACTCTTGTCTTAATAGTAAATCAGCTACTGTATAAACTACTATCCTATATTCTCCAAAGGTAGTAGATGTTGCATCATCCCATTCTATTTCACAATCTTGACCATCAAATTCATCACCACCACCTTTAACTTGAAGTCCAGTAACATCTTCAACTACAGCAGGTGTAGTATCAAATGCTTGAGGACCACTATATGCCCATGCAGAGAATCCAATAATACCAGATGTTCTTACTCTAAAGTTATATGTTTCTGTATATAGATTAGTTGGTCTCCAATCTAAAGAGTTGGTTGCTGTAGTTCCAATATCATAATAAGCACTATCTGGTTCTTTTACTTGAACTTGATAGTAGTTCTTTCTTGGATCTGTAGAATGAACCCAGCTAATTAATACTCCCCACTTATGAACTTGATTAGGACCTTCTACATAGTCATATAGTTCAGCTACTACTGTAGTTGGTGGTTCTAATACTCCATCTGGTAATCTTGAAGTAGGAGCTTCATCAAAGATAATACCTTCTTCAACTCTAGCATACTTATTTGGATCATATAGTAAAGCTACTATTTCATACTTACCAGGTTCTACTTCTCTATTAGTTACGATTCTAAATTGTCTTGTTTCTAGATTACTAGCAGATATTACCCAGACTGCAAATGCTTCTGCTACGTCACCAGCATCTATAGCAGCAAATGTTAGTGTCACTCCAGTATAAGGTTTAGCATTAGTAACAGTTACTTCTTTTAAAGTTCCTGCTGGAGTCTGAAATGATAAAGTATATGTTTCACCAGCAGATAAAGTAATAGCATTATCTATAACTAATTGTGTAGTTGTACATGATACTGTTCTTCCACCAAATCTAGTAGCTGCATAGTGATTATCTGCTACTTGAATTACTTCACCAGGAATTGCATCTATATGATCCCAACCTGCTGTATATCGAACTGTTTCTGTAGCATTTAGTTGTGTATCTAATAACCACTTGCCAATTCTTTTTGCTTGACCTCTAGATGTGCATCCAAATGCAGTTATGTCTACTGGTTTATATCCATAAGTAACTATACTATCTGCATCGTAATATGTTTCAATTGCAACTCTACCAAAGTCATCTAAGTCATTCCATGCTACATTTACTACTGTATTTCTTGTCTTTAATGAACTACCTTCGTAAGTAAATAGTCCATCAATAACATTAGAATTAGTTACTACTCTTGTAGCACTAGTTGGAATGTCTTGAATAGCTGATATATATGCATTTGAAAAGATAGGAAAGGATCTAAAAGTAGATGCCATATAAGATATAACTTTATAAGCTTCTTCTCTAGTTTGAATAACACCATTGAATGAGAATCGAACTTCTTTACCACCAAATCCATCATCAACTCCAACGAAGTCACCATTGTTATCTACAGCATCACAGTATCTAGCTATAGTGTATAAGGCATACTTATCTATATAGCTTTCATCAATACCAGCTCCATATCTAGTATTAGTTAATAGATCGTAGTAGACCCAAGCTGGATTATTACAATAACCAGTAGTAAAAGTTCCATTCCAAACACCAACATAATGATGAGTGCTTGGTGTATAGTTAGCTGGATACTTAATTTTCAATCCTTGTATTCTATATGCTCTATTTGGAACTGTATCGCCAAATTGTTCAGAATCTATTTCACATCCAACCAAAGCTGTATCTGGATATATTAATTTCTCATTAATAACAGTTGTATAAGTTAACCACCAAGTAGCATTTTGAAGCTTAGCTGAATCTGAATCTGCTGTTAATCTTTCTAATTTAATGAACCAAGGACCAGCTCCATAAGTAGCAGTCAAATCAGTAACTAGATAGCTTCTTTGATACTCTGATGTACACTTACCTGATATAGTTAAAGTTGTATTCTCAACATATACTCCAGTAGATTGAGGAGCTATTGAAATCTTTATTTCAACACTTGTTGCTCTAAGGTCTCCATTATCTGCTTGAGTTAATAAGGTAGGAACTTGAACTGTTACACGAACATCATCTATATCTGCATCATTAATATTTCTTATAGTTGGTGCTCCGTATTTCATTTCTACGTTAACACCGATTTCACTTTCTACTTTTGAGAATCTAGGAATATAGTCTTGAGTTGGGGTTCCATTTCTAGTCCATACAGTTACACCAGTAAAGTTAGCAGTAGCTCCAGTATATAAAGGAACTTCATTTAGATATATAGATTCATTCCCATCTACTAGACCTTCAATTTCACCTTCGCATAGTAAGTCTATAACTCTAGCTGTAGCTTTAGATCGTAGAGTATTTGGATCTTCTACAGGGATATATGCAGAACCTCCACCTCCACCACCTTTAGAACCTTCTATATCTTCTAGATTAATTTTGATTTCATCCATTATGCTGTCTCCACGACCTCTATAGCTGCTGAGATAATAGTTGATCCAATAATAAACTCCCCATAGCATATTGGAATTGGACCACCTTGTTCAGAAGTATTTACTGGACCTGTAAAAACAAAGGATGGTCTTTCATCTGGATTATTTCTTTCTGGAGGAGGTCCTGGAACTGGAGTAAGTAATTGAACTATTCCAGAAATCATTAATCCAATACCAAGTTGAATTAATGGAGTTCCAGCTCCACCACTATAAGCACTAACTATAACTCCAACAATAATCAGAATAACTCCAAGTATAACATTTAACCATCCAGATTTACTACCTTCTATAACTGGACACAAATGAAAGTCATCCTTACCAAAATTCATTTTCAATTCTTCAACTGGTAGATCTCTTCCTGATTCTAAAGTTTCTCCTTTTACAAATACGTAATAACCTTTCTTTAACTTCTGTAAGAACTTTGGATAGTTTGCTGCTAGTGCTCTAATAGTTTCTGCTGGACTAGATACATCGAATTGATGATCTCTACCAAACTCTTCTTCCAGATGCCCGTAAAGTTTAACGTTCCTTAGCATTTATTTACTCCTACATATCTCAAGTATTTCTCCATGAATCTTTCGTATATATACATTGGATCTTGTCTTGAGAATCTTCCGTATAGATGATGAAGTATTAGATTACCACCAACATAGATTCCACAATGGTTTAAAACTGTAGCTTGAACCTTAGCGAAAAAGAAATCACCTGGTTGTAGTTCTTCTTTACTAATGTAGATAAAACCTGCTTCTTCCATACCGTCTTCAAGCATCTTTTCTGGAATCTTTACTTCTCCAGTTCGTCTATCTTTTGACTCCCAAAAGAAGTTTTCTCTAGGATATTGAGGAATTAATATATCTTTTTGTCTCAAATAGTCTCGAACTAGACCAAAACAGTCATACGCCGAAAAAATAAACTGTCTACCTAATAATGTTTGAACTGGAAGTTGATCTCCAAAGAACCAAAATTGTTCAACTGCTAGATTCTTATTTAGAGAGCAAATACCCCAAGGAATGTTTGAATTTATTTGGCCAATCATATCTTTCTTGGATCCATGAGGATAACTATCATGACTATGAACTATACACTTTATTCTATCTACATATTTCAGATAAACTTCTGGACTAATTTTAAAGTCATTTAACTTGTCTTCTGCAATATTTTCACAAGGAACAAACTCATCTTCAAGAAAAAATCCACAAGCTTCATTGGGATACAAACTTCTTGCATAATCAATAAAACTATTCTTTAACTCTTGAGAAAAATACTCAAGTTGTGGACCATTAAAATAATCTCTCATTTATCCTCCGTTTTCTATATATCTATGACAAACTTTACAATATGTATTCCACGCTCTTGCTTCCATACATTTATAATCTTTTGGATCCAAAGTATTATGCATTTCTAATCTATAACCATCGTATTTTTCTCTGTGTTCTTCAAGTGTCATTCCACATCTTTCACATTTAGATTTACCAAACTTATCCCAAGCAATTCGGTGCCAATAAATAGAATCTCCTCCTTTCCAACTTGCACTTTTTTCTTTAACATACTTTCCTTTTAAAGATTTTGATATTTTTTCTTTAGTCTCGTTTGTAATTATATTTCCTATATTAATTAGTCTTAACTTTTCTTTTGTTTCTTCAGTAAGATGTCTTCCAGTCATAAACTTACTAATTTTTTTTCTTACTTCATCTCGTTTAGATATATTATTTTCACCAATCATATCTATTCTTTTTTTTCCAGTAATAGAGTTTCTAATTTTTTCTTTTGTTTCTTCAGTAAGATGTCTTCCTTTTAATTTAGATTGTTTTCCTTTTAGTGCTTCTCTTATTTTTTGTTTATGCTCTTCTGTTTGTTTATATCCCTTTTTAAACATTTCCAGATCCTCCATATATAAATTTATATTTTGTTCTGGAAATTATTAATTAAACTACGACTCACCGTCTCCAGGGTCGGCCCGCTCTGGCCACCCCTGGAAAAGCTCTTGTTGGTAATTCGTCTGTATCTAAAGGATAACGTAATTGACAATCACTAATTCTTCTACCACACTTATCATCTTCTGGATCAACAACTATTTCACCATCTTCATCAAAATAGTCAGTTCCAGTATATGGACAAGTAACTCCTGTATATACAAATGATCCACCACTATATATTCTGTATCTATGGGTACAAGTATCCCTTAGTATTTGTCTTCTAGGAATATATTGTCCAGTAAGATCTAGAAATGAAGTTAACTCCCATTGAATCATATACTTATTGTGACCAACCTTTCTATCTACTATATAGATATCAACTGGGAATTGAGCTGTTGGATCTGCTTCTGGTTCTCCATCTAAATATTTCTTGAATGTTCTTCTTCTAGTTAACTTTGCTCCAACTAGGTCATTCAATGAAGTTACTAAAGAAGCAAATGTTAAGTTCACATTAGCTACACTTATCTTTGGTCTTGGTTGTGTTCCTTCACTAGTTACTTCAAATCCTTCTAGCTTAACATCTAGTGGTTGATATTCTACACCATTGAAGAATACACTTGTAGATACCTCACTGGTAGCATCCGTTATAGTATTAGGAGTAAAGTAATATGTTATACCACCTATATCCGTGCAATCCAAATCAAATAAAACTACATACTCTCCAGGTTCAGAAGATTGAACATCCGAAGCTAATGCTGCATCTAGAGTCATAGATCATACTCCCTTTGAAAGCTTGCATTTAAACTATCTACACCACTACCTGTTTTAGTTCTACCCCATTCTGCACAACTCCACTTTTTACTTACTGCTTCACCAGGAGGAGTCCAATCGAAAGATTCCCAACCACCTCTAGCAACCAAGAAATCATCTATATCATCTATAGTTGTATCTTCATTTACAAATTCTAAGTCCCAGGTTTCATCTATGTTATTGATACCGTCTGCTGCTCTTTGTCTATATCCATCTCCAAACCCGCTTATTAAAACTTTGGGTGTAGCCTTTCTTGCTGCTCCGTATTTGGGTGTCCACGTAAAAGTTGCCATCTATATTACTCCTTATGCATAACCTTTATTAAGCATGCCCATTGGACGTTGTTCTTCCATTAATACTTCTTTGACTGCATCCTTCAACATCTTCTTATATATTCTACCTGTTCTTTCAACATCTTTAGGATCAGTCTTTCCTGAACCACCACTATTATTAACATTTACTGTATTATTAATAACTATATCTCTTCCACCACCCTTACCAAGTTGGTCATTAGGAATAATACTTCCTGATGTTCTAGGCATGAATAGTTCTGGTCCAGCTTCTCCAACCATATAAGGTTTGTATGCGGATACTGGTCCACCGTGTTGTGCTGTTGCTATACTAAAAGCACCACTTGCTACACCAGCTGCTTGACCTGCAGTCATTCCACTAGCTGCTGCTCCACCCCCGCCACTATAAGCACTAGATAATAAACTAAATATAGTTCCTAACCAACCACCACTTCCTGTTGCAGACTGACCCATAATCTGATCTATTATTTTCTTCAATCCTGCTTTTAGAAATTCATTAGCTAGATATGTTAACAAATCTTTAAACGCTTCTTTTATAGATTTAGTTCCCATAATTATTTCTGCCATTGCATCTGTAAGTCTATCTTTGGTCATATCTGAAAGATCTCGTAACACTTTTAAATTCTCATCTTCTAGTTCTCGTTTCTTAGCTTGATATATTTCATCTATTTTTTTCTTAGCTTCTGCATTATTTTTATGTAATTCTAATTGATCTTCATACCATTGTTGCAATGCTTTTAAATCTGCTTCTCTATCTTTACCAACTGCTCTAAGATATTCTATATCAAGTTCTCTTAAAGTTTTAATTGTTTCTCTTGTTTCATCTCTCATATTTCTATTTCTATCTTGATCCATTCTAATTAATTCTGCATCTATAACTAATAACTTTTCTTCCAGAGGAGTTAATTGTTTTAAACTATCTTGTGCTTCCTTAGTGTATTTTTTTAGTAAATCTAAATCTTCTTCACTCATTAATGAAAAATTTTTAGTTCCTTCTCCAGAAGGAGTAGTTGGTGTTGTTTCTTTTTTTGTAGGATTAACAGATTCTTCTGCAATATCTCCTATTTCATCCCACATTTTTTTAGTTTCTGCTATTTTTTTATTTAATTCTTCTTGTTTTATTTTTAATTTATCTTGTTGTCCAGCTAATTTTTCTGGAGCAGATAAGTTAAATTCTCCCATTCCAAGAAACGATTTAACCCAATTAGGAACTCCATCCCACATTGATCTTAAACCACTCCAGAATGCTTCTTTTATTTTGAATATAACATCATTCCAAGCATCTTCGAGTTTTACAAATAATATTTCTACTTGTCCAACCAACCAAACAAAACCAACGTGAATTGATCCTATAACATCAGATACTCCTTTTTGAAATCCTTTTATAGAATTTAACCACTGTCCAATTTCATATCCTATAGCACCAGCTGCTATAGCTCCAAAAGCCCATCTAAGAGCATTTCCAAACTTAATCCATCTTGAAGTATCTGTATATTTTTCTATAACAGGAATACCTTTAGTAAATTTTCCAGTAGCTTCATCTATATATGGTAAATAATGTTTCATTTCTCTAGTAGCATTTGCAGTAAGACCAGCCATAGATGATAAACTACCTAATATTTTTCCACCAAGAATACTTGCTCCTATAGCACCCAAAACAACAAAATTTTCAATTAGTAATCCAAAATTTCTATTAGCAACTTTTAATCCTTCATTTAAACCAGATAATCCAGAATCTTTTATAGTATTCCATAAACTCTTTAATCTATTATCAAACTCTTCTACATTTCTTGACAATTCTTCTGAAACAGCAGATTTAGTTTCATTAAATCTATCTCTTAATCCTGGAAGTATTCTTAATAATTCTGTACTTCTTATACTTAATAATTCCTGAGCAAGATATAACTTTGTGGTTGGATCAGAAACTTTATTTATTGCCCCAGCAATTTCAATAAATTGATCACTAACATTCATTTTAGATAATTTACTAACACTTAATCCAAGAGCTTCAAATAAATAAGATGCTTTTCCAACTCCTCTGCTTGCATCTTGAACATTCTTATTAACAATTTGAAATGATCTTACAAGAGTATTTAAATCAATATCTGCACCTTCTAATACTTTTCTCCATCTATCCAATTCAGAAGATGATACTCCTAATTGTGCAGAAAAGTTATTAAGTTGATCAACATATTTAAATAAATCCGTAAAAAATGATCCAATTTTTTGTGCACTAAACACTCCAGCAACAACTCCAGCTAACTTACTCCACGATGCACTCATTGCACTTGTAGAACTTTTTGTTTGAGATTCTATACCTTGTATCTCTTTCTTAGCTGTATTAGAGAAACTCTTTACAGTAGCTGTACCTTTATCATCTACCTGTAGTTCAATTTTTAGTGCCATCTTTTAAGTCCTCATTCCTTTTAGCTAAAGCTGCTGATAGATAAATCAGAATCTTTCTAAGAATTATATCCTCATCTTCTACACCAACTAAATCTATAACATACTTGATATTACCTATATTAATTCCTCCCATTCCATCTATAAAAGTATTCTGGAATTGAAATAATATATCTACTACTTCCCAGTTTTCTGGAATAACTTCTATAAAACCACATGCTACACAATCAGGAATAGTTCCTGACATCATCTCTTTTGTAGTTCTACATTCCTCACAACTTATCTTTCGCTCACTAGAGTTTCTCCAGCGGGCAACTTCGATAAGTTTTTTATTTCTTCCTCCGGTATAACTCCACTTCTTAATTCTGTAATCTTACCTGTAATAAAAGCAACTACTTCTTTATCGTATTCAAATACTATCTTCTTATTATCTTCATTACATTTAAGAGCTTTATCATCATCACCTACTATACCCTTCCAATCTAATAACGAGTAGTTGAAAATATTCCAGAAGTCTTCTGGTGAGAGGGTCTGTTCGGAAGGAAGTTTAGTAAGAGTAAATACGGTGAAAGGTCTTAGATTGAATTTAACATCGCTATCTTTATCATAGTCGAACCATTGTCCTTTAGTCTTTGATACGTTGATCTTTTTCATTGGGTTTTCCTCCACTAAAATACTTTGTTATTTGTGTAGATATTGGTAAACATAAACTACAGTCTGGTTTAATCTTGCTCATAGCTGCTCTGGTTTTGACACATTCGATGCAAGAAATTTTCTTTTCTGCCAACCATCTCAACCACAACAGCAATTCATAATCGTCTTTTTCTAGTAGTTGATTTACAAGTGAAATTGTTTTCATCGGGTTTTCCCCCTAGATATTATTTGTTAGTTATAACTTAGAGCTCCAGAACCAACTACATTCATTGTGAAAGTAACTAATCCCTTTGCTTCTGCATTAATAACAAATGAACTAATATAGCAGTTACCAGTGTAGTAATGAGTTCCATCAATATAGAATCTTAATGCTGTTTGTTCTGTACCAGCTAATACTGCTGCTCTTAATGCATTTTGTGAAGCGTCTAGGATATCTAGCATACCTTCCATAGAAGCACTCCAACTATTAATTACTGGTCTTTGCATTAACCAGTCATCACCAAACTCTGTAATATCTACAACTTCTCCATTGATAGTCAATGAAAAAGTTCTCATGCGAGCTACAGTAGTATTAGTAATCTTGATTGCCGCATCTTTACCCAAAAGTTCGCTCACGTGTTTTTCCTCCATTTGTTTCTAAAATAGAATGACAAGCCAAACAAACTGTCATCCATACTTTTGCATCCATCTGTTTATAGTTCTTTGGATTTAAACAGTTATGCATTTCTAATTTTTTATTATTAACTTTTAAACTTAAATAGTTAGAAATACCACAAACTTCACAGTATTTCTTTCCAAATAACTTTCTTGCTTTATCATGCCAATATTGTATATTCCCACCAACCCAAGCAGGATTTCTTTCGTCAAAATATTTTCCTTCTCTCCTTGATACCGACATTTTCTGTTTAGTTTCAATTCTTTTGGATTTCCTCATTTTTTCTATAGTATCTTTTTTATGTTTCTTCCCAAACATTCCATTCTTTTCACCCAAACAACTTCCAATTTTTCCTTTATTCCAAGGAATATTTCCAGTTCTAAACATCTCTTTATCCTCCAATCAGGACTAGTTTGAGAGTAAGACTATAGATTGGTATAGTCAAGAACCTGGCCAGTTCCTGTCCTCTCAACTCTAGTTCGTAAACTTTAAATTACCTGTTCCAGTTACGGTCATAGTGAAGTTAACTACATTCTTGTTTTCTGCATTTACAACATAGCTTGATATATATGCACCTGCTTCTGGTTCTGTAATTAGATCAACTTCATAACAACTAGTAGAATCCAAATAGAAATCTATAGCTGTAAGTTTAGTTCCATCTACATTAGCATCTCGCAATGTTGTTTGCTCTGTAGAATCCAAGTCTGTCATACCTTCTACTGTAGCAGTCCACCCGTTGATAACCTGAAGATTCTTAATCCAACTAGCTCCAAAAGCGGTGGCATCTACTACTTCACCATTTATTGTTAACGAGAAGGTTCTCATTCTAGCAACAAGAACTCCATCTACGTTTATAAATGCCCCTTTTCCTAAAATTTCTGACATATCTTTATCTCCTATATATTCTGGTGATAGAACACCCTAAGATTAAAAACGAACATGCTTTTCAAGTTATCTGGTGAAAAAGTAAACTCTGCTGTTCCAAATAAACTGTTGTTATAGTATGTGAAATCTGAAGAGTCTAAGAATTTCTCTAAGTCCTCAAGTAAGTCAAATAAATTTGAATAGTTACCAAGTCCCACATCTGCATAACCATATACAATAATATTCAATATCCTTAGTCTTTCTGAAGTTCCTAATTCTTCATCTTGAACTTCATCACTAGCTGCAAAGAAAGCAATAACTGGTTTCATTAATATATCATCGAAGTTAACTATACCATGGATAACTTGAGCTGGTTGTGTATTGTATCCATTTGAAGGATTGATCTTTGTTTCTATATCCGTCTTGATCTGCTCTAGTATTTCTTGTCTATCGCTCACTTTGGTACCTCTTTTTCAATAGCTAATTGTATAATATCCTTTATCTTTTCTTGATTTTTTGTAATGGCTGGAGTTAGAAAAGGGCGAGCAGGAATTGTAACTTTATCAGTTCTAACCCACTGGCCATTAACTTTAAACTGCAGCCACTTTGCTGTTCTAGGCACAATAGTCCCGCCATATTCATGAATTCTAGCATAAACAACATCGCTGCCTATAGTTCCAGTAACACTACTACCTTCTGGTTTAACAGTTGTATGAATAGATCTTCGTAACAAACCAGTTCCTACTTTTAGATTACCAGCTATTCCAAACGAAGACTTTGCTTCTTTCTCCACATAGAACATAGCATTTCTCATACCTTGAACCAAACCTTTATAGAAATCTTTTGGAAGTTCTGTAAGATACTTTATGCTTTCTGGACTTAACTTAAACTTTATATCTATCATGCTTCTACCCTTAACTTTTTGTATCTATCTAATGTAATCTTTGTAGAAGGTAACAAATCTTTTACTATATAGTTTGTAGTTCCATCTTGTGCACTCTTTGAAGAAACATCTAAATCCTTTCTGTGTTTATACTTTCTAACTACTTCTTCAATACATGCTTGTTTCAAATCTAAGGGTATAGTATCATAACCAGCACTGTATTCAATTTTGATACTTTGTTCAGCTATAGCGAATAATCCATCATAAACTATATATCTTTTATCTACTATTCTATAGTCATCTTCTCCAATAGTAGTATCGCTTCCCCATACCCAATCAATATCTTCATTAATTTCATCAACTGAATTAATTGGATAGTTTCTTGGGAATATATATCTACTTCCATGTCCATCGTGATATTCTATATAGTTCTTTGTTTTAAACTGTTCTACTCCACAGTAATTTGCAAAGAGAACACTAACATTATTGATTAGAGATTCAAATAAGCTTTCATCAGGTTCAGCAGTAGCACCCAATCCTAGAAAATCTTTAACATCCGCTACTGTTGATAGAGCATAAGTTTCTAGACTCATTCTTATCTCTCCTTACTTTCTGTATGATACTTGGTAGATTTGTTTCTTTTACTTCTTTACTTGAACACTTTGGGCACGAATCCAACTTGCTGAGCATTAATTGTCCACAACTATTACAAATCCAAACTGGTTTCTTTTCTAGCATGTTAACCTTTTGGAGGTAGAACCATTTCTAGTCCTACCTCCATAGTTATTCAGTAACTATTATAATGTACCCATTCTCACGAAGGCACTTGTAAATTTTGGTTTTCCATCCCATCTTTGAGCAAATCTAAATCTAACTTGATAGGTTGTGAATAAACCATAAGGATCCATTGCTAATGTCATGTCACCAAGTCTACGACCAATAATATAGTTCTTTAGATTTCCAAATGAAATGAAATCTGCACTTGTTGAGTCTGTAGAAGGTGCTGCATCACTTAGGATATATGGATATTCGTAAATAGTTCCAGGAACACCACCACCTGGATTTGCAAAGATTGGTTGACCTAAACTATCTTTGATAGTTCTAACATAGTGGAATACCTTTCTGTGCATAACAAATTTTGCACCAGCTGTTTTGTTATTTGCCATCATGCTGATTGCTTCTGAAAAGTCTTCTGCAATCATATCTGCATAGCTAGTTCCTGCACCTGCATTGAAAGTAACGTCATTAGCTGTACACACATCAAAGATACCATCAAATACATTACCATTTAATACTTCACTATCTAGTCTTTGACCAATAGCTTCTGCAAATAGACCTGTTAACCAAGATACAACGTCAATTTGAGCGTCGTCTAACATTTCTTTTGATGCAATTGAATATGCACCAAATCTAGTTGGTTGTAACACAACTTCAGTAACTGTTGGTTCGCTTTCTGAGTTTGCAACTGTTTCTGCAGCTGTATCAACTGTAACTGTAGTAGATTCTGCAGGTAGTCTTAGGGTATCTGTTCCCATATCCATAACATCGCATTCTGTTAAGCAGAATGAATTTAGTCTTGCTAGTGCTAGAATACCACCAGCATATTCTTCTGGTACTAAATAACCACCCTGACCAGCTGTAGTTTCTTCCATAGCTGCTTTTTGAATAACATCAATAACGAATTTTGCATATCTTTCTTTTAACTCTTCGTCTGCAAATTTAACTTGCATTCCTTGTTTTGCTAAATTGTAACCTTTGTAGATACTAATTCCTTTGCCTGCACCGGTTGGTAGAACCAACTTTTGAGCTGGCATTGATTCTAGCTTCTCTACTTTTTCTTTTAAACCTTTGTTGTCTTCTAGAGCTTTAGCAATTTGCTCTTTAGTAATTTCTTTTTGTTCCTTGATTTCGTTTCTAAGTGGTTCAATTATTTCTGTAATCAAACCCTTTAGTTGTTCCACATAGCTTTTATCAGCCATTGTTTTAGTCTCCTTTTATAGTTATTTTACTAGTCCTTTGATAACATCTTTACAATACTCTTCAAAAGAAGACTCTTGGGAATGATCCTGGGTCTCGTTCGACCGATCTTCCTGAATTTCCATGAAGATTTTATCTATATAACTCTCTATATTATTTTGTTCTTGTTTTTCTGGAGTTTTTGACTCCATCTTTTGTTCGACAACTTCCTTTCTATTAGTGTTCTCCAAACTTTTTACTAAGTCATCTATCTTGTCATTCAATATAGATAACTCTATTAGTATACTCTCTTGAATATCAACTTCTCTTCCTTCCATTTCTTGTTCTGTATCTTCAATCTCTTTTTGAAGTAACTCTTCTTGAACTTTCTTTAAAGATTCATTAATAGAATCAAACTCTGTTTTATCAATAGCTTTATCTTCAAATGCTTTCTCAATACCTTTTACGGTTACTGCAACTGCTGATGTATTAGATGGTAAAGGAACTGCAGAAATTTCTATTAGTTCAGACTTATTGAAAACATATCCTCCATTCTTTTCATCAAACATAGCTTCTTTCACATCTGGTCTGAAACCCATGCTGAATGAATTAATATATCCTCCAGCAAACAATTTGTATATAGTTTCTGCGAAAGGATATGTTTCAGCTTCTACAAACTTCATTTTGAATTTAAGATCCTTATCTTCCTTCCATATCTTTGTAGCTTTCCCAATAGGAGGTGAAGAATAGTCATGTGCCCAAAGAATTAGAGGATTCTTCTTGAAGTTTTTTAAATCAATACCATCAACCATAACTACGTCACCATCTCTATCAACTATCTGACTAGTAGCTATTCCTTCTAGAGTTCGTTCCTCTTTATCTGAAGATTTAACTTCTAGACTGAAATATTTAGTTTCCATGTTTATTTCTCCTACAGCCTTATCTTTATTATCATACAAAGAACTACAGACAGCAACAGCTTGATCTTGTTCTTTACCTTCATCTATTAGTTGAGGAATACATCTACCCATGAACTCTTCTTTTGACTCACCATCATGTGGTTTTGGCATTAGTGTTTACCTCTCTTCTTTTTTGAGTTCTTACTTGAACCTTGAGAAGTTTTCTTTTTCTTATTCTTACGTTGCTGTTCCTCTCTATCTAAATACCCATCATTCTTTTTCTTTTTGGCCATTGCTTTGTGCTCCTAATCTCTCTTGTCTCTCTTTATCTAATACTGCTGCTAGTGTTGATAAATTTACAAACTCTTTTATAGCTTTAGGTGACCTGAAGTTTCTTTCTAGTATCTCATATACTTCATCATCAATAATAACTTTACTTGGCATATTAGTCTCCTAAATAAATTTTTTTGCAGCAGTATAATAACCAATCCAATACTGCTTATTCCTAGTTGTTTTTGAATGACAACCATGACATAATGGAATTGTATTTTCTTTTCTATTGTCGTTGTGTTTATAGTTAATATGGTGAACATCTAATATGCATCCAAAAAGATGTAAACACAACATATTTGTTATACCACATTGAAAACAAGCATTATTATATAAATTTCTAATTCTTCTATTAAAAGCAGTTACAGTATTTATATTTTTTTCAATTAAAGAGTCTTTAACTTTCTTACTAGTTTCAGGATTCTTCATTGGATTTTGTTCACCCATCATTCTATCTCTATTAATTTGTTTCTGAATATTCCACTTCTCAGGACTAGTTTTAGATTGATGTCTATCTTTTAGCTTCTGTATATATTCTGGATTCTTATTCCTTTCAATAGCTGATAATCTCATCTTTTCTTTTGTTGCTTCACTTCTTTTTTGTCCAATTCTAGGACTAATTGCTTTTTTTCTAAAATCTGGATCTTTCCATCTTTCTTTTATTTGTTGACTCAATAAAATATTCATTTTTAGAACTCCTTTTATTTTTTGTTCTAAAAATAAATAAAGTGTAGATGCTATTCATTTGTAATGGGGATCAAGCAACAATGACAGTTGATTACTTGATCCGCACTTCCGCTTCCAGGTTCCATTTGTCCATTTTGGAATGGTTCATCTATTGGTATTGAGCCCTGTGCTGCATTTTGGAAGTGTTCTTCCCGTTCAACTGCTCCTATCCATGCTTTCTTTGGAACACCACCTTCTTTGTATTCTTTAAAAGTTGCTGTATTCATCAAACATCCAACTTCTGTTTTAGCAATTGTATTTGCTCTAGCAGTTGCGAAGTTATAAACTTCCTTTATACTTTCTGCTATACTAGATATAGAGTCTCCTGCTTTCATTCCTTTATGAACCCTATTCTTAATTTGAGCAAAGATAGTATCTTCTATTCCAGCTAACAAATTAGCTCTTGAATTAATAACTACAGTATCTAGAATAAAGTCTCTTGAATGACCTAGTAACTCTATGGCCATTTTACCAGATGTTTCCATAATATCTGCCATTAATGGAACAGTCATTTTAATCAACTTCTTTTTTTCATCACCAAATATATTTAAAGCTTCTATTAGCATTTGTTCTTCAACTATATCTTTTGTATGGTTATCTAAAATAGATAATATCTTTCTTCTTTGGTCAAAGATGTGTCTTTTAACCTTAGAATGAAACTGTCTTTCAAAGTTATTTCTTATTCTATTGAAGTTTCTATGATAACTTTTTGCCATTTCTGGAACTTCTAATTTAACTTCTTTTACTTCTATACTTTCAATATCCGAAATATATTCCTTCTGCGGAGTTACTTCTGTAGTTGAGTCTTCACCAACTTCAACTAAATTAATAGGTAGTCTTCTAACATCGCCATCTGGTTCTGTTTCTTCAGGCATACCTAGTTGTAATCTTTCATTAATCTCGTCCCTTGTATAACCTAGACTCAATAATCCAGCTGCACCAGTAATCTTTGTATTAATATCTTCTTGTAGTTCACCAATACTAGCAAAGTCAAATTGACATTCTAAACCTGGGAACTTCAACATGAAAAAGTCTGAATTTAGTTTCTCTTGGATACGAATTAATAATGGTTTAACGGTATTCTTCCAAAATACTTGACTTTGTGCTTGAGCTGTAGCGAAATTAATATCTTCAGTATAACCAGCAACTGTCTTAGGAACACCAAAGATAGATAGAACTTGATCCCTTGTAAACTTTCTACCTTCCAAGAATTCCATTTCTCTTTGTGTAAACTGAACTCTATTATAAGTCATTCCACCTTTCAGGAACGCTGTCTTGTGAGCATTCTCTGCACCTTGCATGCCTTGGTTCCATTGTTTCTTCAATGCTTGTAGTTCAGCATCCGTAATAGGTTTATCTTTATCAATAGTAATAACTCCATCTGGACTTGCACTATTAGCAAAGAACTTTCTATTATACAAAGCTGCTAAGTGATCTCCTTCCAGTTCCAACTTCACTGGATCTAATGGAGACAGTCCTCTATAACCTGCTGTAGTAAAGAAAGTGAAATGAGTTATATCTGATTCAGGAATCTCTTGTTTACCATTCCATATCCATGAGGTCACAACGCCATCCTTATCTACAACGTGTTTCATGAATTTTGGATTGAGAGAATAGATTTCTGCTGGATATGTAGATGTTCCTGCTTGCATTCCTACACTTGGAGAAAAGTAAAGAAAAGCTTCACCGGTTATATATAAAAAGGATATTAATGATTCCCATAACTCAAATCTAGATTGATATGGATTGGGAATGTTGAATAATCTTACTAGCTTATCAGTATCAGGAAGTGGTTCTTCACCTCTATAGATTAATAATGGACATTGAGCAGATGTTACAGCTAACATAGATACACACTTATGGACTAGATAGTTTTGACTATATGGGGATGTTAACTTATTTGGTTGCTCTAGATAGTTCAACTCTCGTATACGTAGAAAGTCTTCTGACCAACCTTTCTTTACTAGATTTTGATATATCTGCTTAATCTTTTCAAGCATTGATTAATTTCTCCTGTAGTAGGATACACGTAGTATACTATAGTTATTTGTTCTTGACCCAGAACTATTCTAGAATACAATCTCCAGTTTATCCTCTCCTTTACCCCAGTTAGTAAATAAAGCATACCTCATTGGGTCAAGTAAGTGATCAGCAAACTTTACGGGTTCTTCTATAACATTACCATTTTTATCTTTTTTATATGAATATGTTTGAAGTTCTTTAATTAAATTAATAGAACTTTCATGAATATAAAGTTTATGTCTCTTACAAAAATCAATTCCCAAATTAACATCTTTATTACTAGATCTAGCAAAGAATCCAGCTCTTTGAATTTCTTCAATTCTTTGTGGTTCTGCTGAATCACAAAATATACAATCCCTATCTCTTTTGCTTTCAGGAATTATATCTTCTAACTTTCCAATTAAATCTTGATTTGTTAATTTCTTTTCATAAAGAATTTCTTTTATATAAAATTCATTATCTTTAATTGAAACTTCAACAACTCCAGTTGGTGCTACAAATCCGAAGTCAATTCCATAACATGTTTCTTTAAATTTAGTTGGCCAATTCTTATCTTCAACTATAGTCCAATTCTGATAAATAAGATCAAGTAGTTGCCCCCACATTCCTTTTGCATAGATAGAATATAAATTCTCATCCTGTTCTTTTAATCCTTCAAGAACTTTTTTATATACATTATCTAAAAATCTATTATCATTATATGTTGATAAATGAATGTTGCAACTCTCTTTTTGTTTTTGAAAGAATGTTTCATAAACCCAAGATAGTTTTGAAATTGGATTACAACTAAGACAAATCTGTTTATAACTTGGAGTTTGTCCTCTTATACGCAAATCTAATTGAATAAAATCACCAACATTAAACTCTGTACTTTCTTCTAACCATGCAGATGTAAGTCCTGCAATACTTTTAATTTTAGCTTCATCATCCATTCCACCACACATTATTTCTGAATCATTAATAAATTTAAATGTAAGATCAGAATGGTTAATATCAACTATATCTTTAATATTCCATTGATAAATTAGATCTTTAAATAAAGTAAATACCGACTTCTTACAAGCAGGTGAAGTTTTACGTAAAGCTAATATTCTGTGTTTAATTCCTTTTCTCATCCCAAGTAATATTCTTAATAGAAATTTTTGAGCTATAAACCAAGACTTTCCAGATCCAGCCCCTCCAAGAAAAACTTCATATCTACTTTTATCTACAAGTAATGGATAGAAAGAATCATTAATAATATTATGTAGTTGTGATAAATCCAAATTTAGTTGCATTTATTTTACTTCCACAAATTATAAAATTATATAAATTTTGCCAATATTCTCTATTAAAATTTGCTGTACAGTTACAAGATACACATATAGTAATTAAATTATCAAGATGACAATCTTTTTTATTATAATTTATATGATGAATTGTTAGACCTTGATTATATACTTTAAAACTTAACATCTCTGTTATACCACATCTTTGACAAGTATGATGATCTCTATCTTTAATTATTTCTTTAAAATATTTGTCTCCCCATATATTACAATACGGTTCAAAAGCAATTCCTCCTTTCCAATGACAACTATTTGGTCCTGATATTCTTGCTAAATATTCTGGTGTATTAAAAACTTTTTTTAATTTAATAGATAATTTTTCTCTAGATCCTGATTTATACATTGGATTTTTATTATCTGATATATCAGAATGATTTTGCGACATTTTTTTCCTAACTTCTAATCTTTTTGCTGGATTTTTTTCTCCTAAAATTCTTTCTCTTTTTTCTTTCTTTACTTCTTCTTTACTACAATATTCTTTATATTTTATAGACATTTCTTTAACAACAATATTTGTTTCTTTTGTAAGTCCTTTATTCCATGGTAATTTTCCTATTCTAGCTGTTCTTAATCTTTCTTTCTCACATTCTGTTCTTATATATTTACCAACTTTCATTATTCTATATCCTCAACATCTATATCTTTAATTTCCCCAGTAAAATTCACTTGTAATACTTTTTGCTCAACTTCAGCCTCAATTCTCTGAACTGGTTTTCCTGCTCCATATGAAATTAATAATTCTAGTGCTTTAATCTTATCAGAGTTTCTCCATTTTGGAAATCTATCTTTAGATTTCTGTTGGTCATAATAAGCAATTTCTACAAGTGAATTAAATAAATCCCCACAATCTTCACCGCATAGTTTCTTAAAATATTCCTTAACTGGATCTTTCTTTCTATATCTTCCTGTAGTATTTGGATTAACACCTTTTAACCACCTACCTTTCTCGTCGCGTAATACTTCCGTATTTTTTGGGGAACTTTGTTCTATTACTTCAGGAACAAGAACTTCGTCCTTATCCTTATCTTCCTCTGCCATATCTACTTCTCCAATTCACTTATCAAATCTATGTTCTCAACTTTTGGTTCTTCTTTGATAAAGTATCTTTCTAGTAACTTTAGATATTCTGGTCCAATTCCTTTTATCTTCTTTACTTCTTCTTCATTATCAAGCAGATCTGTTGTTCTTATAAATGAATTATTCTCCAACAACTTGACTAATTTTTTTGGTAGATTCAAAGAATTTATTTTTATTGAATCTTCAAATTCATTTGCTCGATCCAATAGTTTTAGTAATTCTTTACCGTCGTTTGCATTAGTATCTATTATTAATTCTTCAACTATAGGTTCACCTTCTTCAATCTTCTTTTGCTTATCCCTCTCAAGTTGATATTTCAACTTTCTCATATAGTATTCATCATCCCTGATCTTTTCACCAAGGTTATCCATTATTTCTAGATACTTTTCTCTTGTAATTCTCCTAACTGTATCTCTACCACATTTGGCACATATAGGAACACCTGCTCTTCTTGAATGGTATCCTATTCTACCACAATCACACCTACCTAAAATTGGTTCATTTGGATAATCTTTTCTAATAATTTTATCAATTGAACCACAGTTTTCGCAAAAATTTGTCTTTTTTTTGTCAGTAAAACCACAAATTGAGCATCTAAATAATGTATACATTTTCTATCTCCTTTTCCTGAGAATGTGTATATTTGTTCTCGTTTTTTTTCTAGAACAAAATTATACAAATGGAGGTATATATAGAATGATTTGTCAGTATCAACATAAAGCAGATGGTTCAGAAACTGAATGCGATCCGAAGTATTGTCAGACTTGGAACGACGAAAAACAAGAATGTAAAGAAAAGGAACCTTATAAGTATCCAGAAAGGAAAAAGAATGATAGCGAAAGATGTGATATTCAGTAACACTGGATTTAGAGACGACATAACTCATGAACAAATATTTTGTCATTATTGCAAAAAACTAATAGCGAAATTTAAAATTGGAAGAACTTTTTGCTGTTCCGAATCAAAAATTAAATGTAGTTACTTTCAGAATCTAGTAGAGAAAGCAGAGCAAAGAAAAGAAAAGAATCTATTTACTACAAAAGGACTAGAAGATAGTGGTGTTCCAAAGAACTATTTGAAGATTTGGGGAATACTTGGACACCCCAACTGTGAGATTTGTAACAAGAACTCTATCCTACAAGTTGAGGTTGAAGGCACACTACCTCATTTACTATGTATTAATAATCCTAAGAATATCAGCATCTTCAATAAGGATAACTGGTTGGTTGTGTGTTCGTTGTGTTATTTGAAAATAAAGTATGAAGGTATAGAACTAGAGAAGTTCTCAAAAGACGAACTTCGAAAACTACTTAAAGAAGTAAAGAAAGAAAATCTGGAGTTGATATCCAAAAACTTTTAGAACAAAAATATATAAAATGTTACTTCCTATCTTACTTATTTTCTAACCTCCTTTCTTGGCGAATGATGAAAGTCATTCATTTACTTGAGGGGACAGGAACTGGCCAGGTTCTTGATTAAAACCTTAGATTTAATCTCACCCTCAAGTTTAACTAAATGTCGCTAAGGAGACAACAAATGTATACAAGAACAGAAGAATTCAAAAGAAAAATATCAGAAATAAGAAAAGGAAAACATCATTCTGAAGAAACTAAAAAGAAACAATCATTATCTAATAAAGGGCAAATTCCTTGGAATAAAGGAAAAAAGAATTGTTATTCCAAAGAAACTCTAGAAAATATGTCTAATACTCATAAAAAAATGATTTGTAATAACAATTCTAATCGGAAAGGTGGAAGTAATACTTTCCTACATGATAAAGCTAGAAAATACTTCTTTACTGGTTATTGTGAAATATGTGGAAAAACAAATGAACAAGAGAAAAAATATATTGGTCATGGACTATCTATGCACAATACTCTAATTCCAAAAGATTATACAGTAATGAATATTAATGCTTGGATGTGTGTTTGTCAAAGTTGTCATCAAAAAATAGAAAACCCAAAAGGTAAACAATGAAGAAAAAGAACATAGCAAATACAGATAATGTTTTAAGAATAGTTGAAAAACTTACGCCATTTCTATCTATTAAGAAAAGTGACTATATCAAGAAAGCTATTATTGATTGCTTGAAGAAAGATATTGTATTGTTTGAAGAGTTACTACCAAATGAAGTTAAAGTTATTTCAAAAGAACTAGCAGAAATGGAAGCAGCAAATAACAAACTTATTGAAAGTAAAAGAAAGAAATCTTTACGAATAAACAACATAGAGGATATATCTTATTAAGGAGACTCGAAGTATTTTCAGAAACGGCTTGATGTGCCATTACATCCAAAGATACTTCTAATACTCCTTTCAGTTCGTTTCTCAAAGTATCGAGAACAAAATACTAATGAAATACAAAATTGCGTTACTTGTATTTCTGGTTCATAATTCATTATTCACAACTTCTTCGGATAGTAGTGAAGGACAGGGCTTGATTCACCTTTTTCTTCCATACAAGAAATTACTTCACTACTATCACCTTTTAACCTGTATGGAGGTATCAAATGACTAAGCTCGAACTTTTCAATCTAGCAAAAAACCTACATAAAGAATGGAACAACATTAAAGAATCTTCAAACAAAGAACTAATAGAACTAAAGAAACAAGAAATCATTACGTTTATAAAAGAACACTTTGAAGGAAGTAATGAAAAATACAATCTATTTATTTTAAACTACGATAGAAGAATTCCGAAAAGAAACTATCTCGAAAAATCAATAAAGGATTTCAAAACAAACTATGTAGATTTGAAGATGAGTAATCTTGATGAAGAAGAATTTCAAGCAATGAAGTATTTTGAAACTTTACTATACAACAAAAAATATCATCGAGTTGGATTTACTCTTGAAAAGAAAAAGAAAGACGTTACAGAAAAGTATGATATAACTATACAAAGATTAGAATCTATATGGAAAACAAGGATCAGTTACTTTAACAATGCAACAAAAATAGTTGAAGAAATAAAGAAATCTTCAATGAGTTCAAAGGCGTAGCTAGATGAGATCAAATAAGTTCAACAATATCAAATGGTTACTTTTTCTAGTAGTTCTAAAATGTAGTCATCCCTTATTATAAGGACATATATAGGGGCTAATACCCCGAAAAAACAATAGAGTTAAAGAAAAAAAAAAGAAAAGACAAAACAAATGAACTACTAGAAATCTCAAATAAAAAATAAATTGGCTCAAGGCCATACTCCGCATACGCGTTAATCCCAAGCTAATAGTTCCTACTAGCAAAGCAAAATCCACTTCCAAATGGGATGAGCTAGCATTCCCAGCTAGCAACTTCCAACCTAAGGTGTTAACCACGCCACGTTCAAGAACACAATATAGATAGATAGTTGCTAACTCGAGTAAGGTTGCGGCGCGCGTAGTCAACTTTTTCTAAAACCAACCAAACTAAGCAATTTCAATACAAATTAATTCAATTAATTCAAGTAGTTACAAACCCCAAAAACCGGGTTCTGAGTAAATACAACGAGTAAAAAGTTGCTATTTATCTTCAATCGTTTCAATAACTTATGGAGGATAAAACTTTGAGTTTAAGATCCTTCTTTATCCACCTTCTTAATCCACTTCACATATACTGTAGACTAGTAGATTTGACCCACCAACGTAAGCTTTGTAAGCAGTTCTGTATCTTCTATGAAACCTTTATTTTCAAACCTCTGTTTTTTAAAAAATAACTATAGATACATTAAGTATACTAAAATTAATGGGTTATCGTTCGTACTGATATCTATAAATTTTGAGAACAAACACTTGAGGAAATGAAAATAAGATAGGAGGTTCTACTAATGAAAAAACAAGTATTAGTAAAAAACATAATCGTTATTGGAAAAGAAAGATTACCGTTTTACTTTCCAACCAAAGACAATAAACCCAAAATCGTTATCGTAAAATGAGGATACTAAAATGAATACTATTCAAGATAAATTCTGCGAGTGTGGACGACCAGCAGTTATATACTACAAAACTGCAAATAGATATGGATGCACAAAAAATCCACATCAATGCCCTGGTTACAAACTAAGACGTACATCCGAGAAAGCAATCCAAAGAATGGAGGATAGACAAATACTATTAGATCGGGTTAGTAGAGGTGAAGAAAAATGTATATATTGTGGTGGAGTTGCTAAAGGTATAATCGAATCTAAGTTATTACCTATATGCCAAGAAAAGAATCAACAATCCTGTCCAGAATACAAGAAAAGAGCTGGAGCAAAGATTTCTAAATCTTTAAAACAAGCTTACAAAGACAGACCAGAAATGATAGAGGCCCAACGAAAGATTGCTTTTGAAGTTCATAATCGTCCAGTTGTGGTGTTGAAAAAGATTAATACAATGAAGAAACTTCACAAAGATCCTGAATTTACAAATCACTATAGAAATGGAATCAAAAAGTATTTTGATGGAATAAATTCTAAACTTTATAATAAGCTTCATGCAGCAGCAAAGACCTTATTCAGTCATGGATGTTGCTCTATATGTGGAATTACAGAAGAAGAATGTATAAGCAAATACAAGAAAGGTTTACATATGCATTGCTTAACAGACATACACATAATGAAGAAGGAGAATTGGCAAGAGTTATGTGGTTCCTGCCATATGAAGATTCATGCAATTCTAAGAAAGCAAATCAAGGAGGGAAAGTAAGATGTCAAAACTCAACGATAAAATTACTTCTATTGAACAAGAGATGCATAATCTAAAAACAAATAAACAAGAAGATGTTGATACTTTAAAAGACTGCTTATCAGACTTGGATAGAATCAAACATCATCTAAAAGAACTTGAAGAATGGATTATTTCAGGAATCAAGTTTCTAGAATAAGGAGGTGTAAGATGGAAAGATCATTATGGATCTTGATAGAGGAATGTGAAGAATACTATTTCTTTCTTTACATTAATAAGCATTTTGAGTGTGGGGACTTTTAAAGTTCAGTCGTTAACAAAAAGAAATAGAACAAAATACTATAAAACTAAAAGGGAGGATTTTTTCATGAAGAAACTATTTGTAACTGTATTATTAATCGTTGGAGTATTAGCTTCTGGATTGAGTTTTGCTCAATCAACTGCTACTTCACAGGGGACTATTAATGGATTCTCATTTGGATCTAGTGCTACACTACCACAAGGAACATATGGAACTGTAACACAACCATATAGTGGAACCATTACAAGACCTGGTGTTACTGGAACTTATAGTGGTAGTTCTACAGTAATTCAAACACCGCACTCTTCATATTCATCTAGTTCTGGATCTGTATCTGTTAGAACCACTAGATAAGAAACAAACTACAAGGGCAAGATTTAGATATAGTCTTGCCCTTGAATCTTTTAAAAGGAGGATTAGAAAAGTTATTTCAAGGGAGAGAAAAGAAATGAATTTGATAAAATTTCTATTGATTTTAGTTGTATTTGTTCTAATTCAAGGGTGTGTATCTACGAATTCTAATTACAATACAACTAGAATACTAAATGATAAAGGTCAAGTTATAGGTTACGAAACACCTACAAAGGTTATGGATACTAAAGGTAGAGTTTTATTCTATAAAAGATAGTCTTAGTGTCTAAAGTAAGTAAATAAAAAAGTAAAAGCTGAAATGATGAAAGCTACTATACCACCAACTACACCACCAGTTTTTCTTACAGCATTAATCTCTTTATTACTAACATATCTTTCATCACATGCATTAATTCTACAAGCACATGTTTTCTTTATTTCAGCAATATCTTTTTTGATTTCTTTTAAGTCTTCTTTTGTTTCTACTTGAAACGATTGTAATGATGTATATAGATGAACAAGAAGATCTCTATCATTGTTGAAAGGGAAATCTGTCATATTATTAATCTCCATATTGTATTTTTCTTTCTATTATCATATGGCAACTCTGACAAACACACATCCATGCATTAATATTCATAACTGTATAATCTTTTGGAACTAGAGTATTATGCATGGATAGAGATTTTCCATTTTCTTTAATTTCATCTTTATTAGTTTTACCACATATTTCGCAATACCCAGTAAAAAAGTATTTTCTAGCTTTACTATGCCAATAGTCATAACAACCACCAGCAAATCTTGAAATCTTTTTTAAATTTTCTTCAGAATGTTTCTTTCCATAAAAAGGATTTTTTTCACCTTTCATTTTCTCTGAATGTTCTGGTCTTTTCTTTCCAAACATTGGATTTTGTTTGCCAACATTATATGATTTTTTCATTTTTTATTCCTATATAGATACAGCTCGAATTAGAGGGAAGTTGGCTTCTTTAACACTACCTGTATTCAATGTTACTACGAAGTTCAATCTATAACGTCCATCAGTTCCTGGATATTGTAAAGTTACTGTTACTATGTTATTCAATTCACTGGGAATACCATCTATCAAATCTCCAGTAACATCTTCATTCTTATCATTGTATCCAGTAACATCTACACTAGATATAGTTGTTCCGAAGGGCGTAAATCCATCATTAGCTTTAGCACTTGAACAAATCGTGAACTCAAAGTCGTAGGGAATAACATCATTTGGAAGTAATGTTATTTCTGAAGTTCCTTTGAAATTTGATAGTGACATTTCTTTTCTCCTATATTAATATGTTCCTTATTTGACCTTAGATAGAAACTGGTAAATTTCTTCTAGACTTACATAGTAATAGTTTGCTTTTATAGTATCTATAAAGTATACACCTGCTTCTGTAACTAGATAGTAACTTTTCGATATAGTATTGTAGTAGTAGGTTCCATTATTAGTTACAAATTGATATACACCTTCAATCCCGGATGGAATCCACTGGTTCAAATCAGTTTTAACCCACTGTAATAGATCTGAAGTTACCCATTGTTGTAGATCATACCCAGTTAGAATACCCATAGTTTACTCCTTACGAATTGAAATGGCATGGAAATGGACTACTAACTTCTCTAGTATAGTATACTACAAATAACTCAAATTGATTAACACTAATTGTTCCATTAGTATCATACCATCCAAAAGCACATCTTAAGTCTACATTATTTACAATAGTCCAACTAGTGAAATCATCAGCATTATAACCAGATGGAGTTGATGATCCATTATAATATTCTGTTATAGCATCTCCATAATCATCTTCTGTTGTAGATATAGATAAAATACCATCACCAGCAATACTACCAAAATAATCAACCCAGTTACTACCGTTATTAATACTTACTGAAATAACACTATAATAATATACTGCTGCACTAGCTTTTAACTTTACTTTAGTTCCAACAAATTTTATTTCTCCAGAAGTAATAACATTATCATGTCCAGTAGCTCTTAATAAATAAGAATAATTTGGACTTGTTAAAGCTACAGTAGCATAATTACCATCATTATCATCCCATGCATAAGCAGAATTTGTCCAGTCAGTATCATTCCATGGAGAAGTAGCACTAGATGTTGATCCTGCATTGTAATGTATAGTAGTAGTATTTCTAGTTACTGTTTGTGTTGTATATTCAACTTTAACATATAATTGATTACAATAAGCAGTATAAGAACCAGTAGATGAAACTGCTAAAATAATATATAAATCTTCAATATCAGACCATGTTATTTCACTATAGTCATATTTATAACATTCAATCCAAAAAGTTTCTTCTGTATTTATTTGTGAGTTTTTTATATTATCCCCAATTAATAAATTTGAACCAAAAGTTGGATTTGCAAAAGTTATATCATCAGTACCAATCATAAAATATGATAAATTCAAATTACTACTCTTAATTTTACAACCAAACCAAACTCTTGATATAGATCCAGAATAACCAGAAGTATTTATAGGATCTCCAAATAAATATTCACTAACTCCAAATCCAGTAAAAACAACACTAGCTAAATTTCCATCATTATTATCATAAGCATATTCTGGATGAGTCCAGTCAGTAGATCCTTCATCACCCATACTACCAGAAGTGCAACTAAAAGTATGAGTTAACCAATTTATTGCTGGCATTAAACTAGATCCTCATCAAGCGAAGTTTTCAAAATAGCAAAATTTTGTAAAGGTTTAACTTGAATGAAAGCATCTCCAATAGCTTGAATCTTTGAATACAAATTTGGTTTAAGTAATAATATATCATAAGGAAGATCTTTTATCTTTTGATAAATTTGTTCATGAACACTTCTATAAGATTCTAAATCTTCTTTTAATATATTTTGTAATAACCATTCTCTTTCAAATATTACTTTAACTATTTCAAATCCTCTTGGAAATCCTCTTCTAAATCTAATCATATTAATGTCCTCCATCATATTGAACATCAATACAACTTTTACAAATAGTTCCAGAAACATCTTTGGATAGATGTGCTCTTCGCAACTCTCTAAACTTTTCTGAATACCATATCTCATTTAAAGTTTGTGTTTTCATATCACCCATAATCCAATTTCCACTAGCATCATGACAGCAGCATGTGAAAGATCCATCTACCATTACATGACCACCAGTAAATAATGACCAACAAGGAAGTGGTTGAACTGGATTATCATACATACCAACATTACCAGGAGTCTTGATATTACCAAACTCAGGAACCTCATTCAATAAAGGTAACCAATAATGCTCATCTACGTAAGGTAGAATATGAACATTTAATAGTGGTTGCATCTTTTCTACCTGTTCATCATTGTATCTAATACTTGAAGCATACAATCTAGTTTGGTATCCATTCAGCTGTCTAGATTCATATGCTGCTTTTACATTATGTAGAACCAGTTCAAATACTCTTTGAGCATCATGTTTTGGGATGCAAGTCATGCTGGTGAATTGCTCTAAATCTGCAAAGTTAATAGACCACTTTAAACTATCTAATCCTCTTTTCATACATCTATTAACTTCATGACCAGCAGCAACAGAACCATTTGAAGTTAGAAACACATAAGGAATTTGAAGTTCATCTTTTAGATAACTAATTGCATTGTATAGAATATTAGCACACAAGAAAGGTTCTCCAATATAGAATAAACCAACTTCATTCACACCACATTGTTTTAGATCATTAGCTATCTTTTTGAATAAGTCGAAATCCATTTCTGGTTGAGGTGGAGTTGTTCTTGTAGTTAATGAACAATAGGAACATTTGAAGTTACAAACCGAACATAGTTCTATCTTCACACTCTTTGGATAAGGTGGATCTTCTCGTAAGTATTCAGCTGGTAGATTTGCTACATTGAAAAGTCTTGTTGTAATTTTTTCCATTATGCTTTGTCTCCTACTTTTGGAACCATTTTGATTATTATCCTTCTAATCTTTCTTGGTGGTAGTTTAGTATCTGCTTGAAATTCATTTACTTCTTCAACACCAGCAGAAAGTAGATCAAAGTATTTACTTAATCTTCCTAACCACCACTCCATACTTTGTTGAATTAGATGTGTGTTTCTTCCATCTGGTAAAGTTTTTCCACTCTTTCCAGTATTTAGAACTACAAAACACATTTTCTTTGTGCATCTTTTCAAGTCTTGTAATGTTTCTTCAAGAAATTCTGGTTCTATATGTTCTAATACATCTATACAAGTAACTAGATCTGCTGGTCTAGCACTTCTATCTTTACCTTCAATTGCTGGATCATATTCCCAAATTGGAAAATCCAACGCCATTCCAAGAGCACCTTTACCACATCCATAATCCAATAAAGTTCTTGCATCAATATCATGATACAAGTCTCTAACTCTACTAATATAGTTAGCACCACTCAATCCATAATCAGGATCCATAGAATGTAATAGTCTATTTTGATATATATAGTCTCTAGATATGGTGTTAGGTGGAGTTAGAAATGCAATACTTGAAGCTGGAACTTTAACATCCATTATTCTATCTCGCATCTTATTACACGCCATATGTTGTATCATTCCGGTTCCATGTAGAGTTATTGCTACATCTGGAAGTAAAGACCACTCATGAAAAAACTGTTGTGCACATAAGTAATATGCTGGAGTAGTGTAGTATGTTATTCCATCTATAACTGTAGTTATATATTCCTTTGGAGCATTTGGATGTTCAGCTGCGTGTCTCAATCCATCCTTCTCAAAGTTTCCATCCATTCCAAATAAGTGAATATTAGTGAATCCTAAGAATCTACAAATAACTAAAGCTCGTAGACCAACATTACTCCCACCAGTTATAACCCATTCTCCCTTTGGAATTACTTTTAAAACTTCATCAGCATCACTACCATCATATCCATGCCATAAAGTAATGTTAGCATTGTGACTTTCTAAATGGTCAAATAGTTTTGGATGACAAGTGCTACAGATTAAGAACTCTGTATCAGGACTAATATCATCCCCTATCAATGCTACCTTATGTGGTCTCGGATCTACATCTACATGATAAGTTGGAGTAAATCCTTTCTCTCTAATAAACTTATGTGAACCACTACAAGTCATTATGTATTTGAAGTTCTTTAGATCAGGCCAAGATTCTTTTAAACTAGGTCCAAAACAAACTAAAGCTATTGGATCTGGTTTAGTTACAATAACTGGTTTGATTCTTTTCTTTACTCTTTCTATTGATAATCTTATTTGCTCATCTTTCAACCAGTTAGGAATACAGTATTGAGCATCAATTACTTCATCACCTTTTATTTCTTGTCCAACTACAAAAGGTTTTCCATTAATAGTTGCAACGGGTTTTCCTTCTTGAAAAGGTTTTATATCTGACATTTTCTTTCTCCCAAAAATGTTTTAAGCTACTTTCCAGAACCTCATATTAGAACCAGCTTTCATTGTGCATGTTAAACTTGCTGTTTCAGATCTAAACATTATTTGAACAGAACCACCAGCATTTACTAAGCATGCTCCTCTCATGAATAATGCATAGTTAGTTCCTGCTGCTTGAACAGTTGCAAATTGAACACTTGTTGATCCACCAGCATATATACCAGTAGTCATTGCTGATACTGCTTGAGAAGCACCTGCTGCTCCTGCTGCTTCAATTGTAGCTGCAAAGTTTGTCCAAGATAAAGTAGATAGTGACATTGTTATACCAATACCACAAGCAGTAGATGCTGATTGATAAATGAAGAAAGCTTCAAAGTTATAATAACCTCCAGCCGCTAAGTTAAAACTAAATCCAGACATATTAGTCATTGCTGCTGTTCCAGTTACAACTTGATCTCCAGTAAGAGCATACTTTAAAACTGTTTCTCCACTAGAACCTGAACTTCCACTTGAACCCGATGAACCACTAGAACCTGATGTTCCACTAGACCCTGATGAACCAGAAGTTCCACTACTACCTGAACTACCTGAAGTTCCTGATGAACCATTAGATCCTGAAGTTCCTGATGTTCCACTTGAACCACTACTTCCACTACTACCTGAACTACCAGATGTTCCTGAACTACCACTTGATCCACTAGTTCCTGATGAACCAGAACTACCTGAAGTTCCGCTTGAACCAGAACTACCAGATGTTCCTCTAGTTCCTGAAGTTCCACTAGAACCACTTGAACCACTACTACCAGATGTTCCTGCTTGAACTAATAGTGTCCATCTACCAGCAGATAAGTCATCTGCAAATGTTCCAGAAGTATGATCTGTTTCGCAAACATAACCACTACCATCAGATTGAATACAATCATTCTCATGATATGCAGTAGATGTTGCCCATGTTCCTTCCCAAGGATAAGGAGTTCCACCTGCTGCTCCAGCTGTTCCTGCTGAACCAGCTGTTCCACTAGATCCTGAAGATCCACTTGTTCCTGAACTACCACTACTTCCACTAGTTCCAGATGATCCACTACTTCCACTTGATCCTGATGTTCCTCTTGTTCCTGATGTTCCACTACTTCCACTAGAACCAGATGTTCCACTACTTCCACTAGATCCGCTAGTTCCAGAACTTCCACTACTTCCTGATGTTCCTGATGATCCGCTACTACCAGATGTTCCTGAACTTCCTGATGAACCACTTGAACCGCTACTACCATTAGCACCAGAACTACCACTTGAACCGCTACTACCATTAGCACCAGATGATCCAGAAGAACCATCAGCACCACTACTTCCACTACTTCCACTTGAACCAGTTTCTCCAGATGAACCACTAGAACCACTACTTCCTGAACTTCCTGATGTTCCTGAACTACCACTTGATCCTGAAGTTCCTGATGAACCACTAGTTCCACTTGATCCTGATGAACCACTAGAACCGCTTGTTCCTCTTGTTCCACTTGTTCCTGAACTACCAGAAGAACCAGAAGTTCCACTAGAACCACTAGAACCTGATGTTCCTGATGACCCAGAAGAACCAGATGTCCCACTACTTCCACTTGAACCTGATGTTCCACTAGATCCACTACTACCTGGAGCTCCTGTAGCTCCTGAACTTCCACTTGAACCACTACTACCACTAGTTCCACTTGAACCACTAGATCCACTACTACCTGGAGCTCCTGAACTTCCACTTGATCCACTTGAACCACTACTACCACTAGTTCCACTTGAACCACTAGAACCTGATGTTCCTGATGATCCTGAACTTCCTGAAGTTCCAGATGAACCACTAGAACCAGATGTTCCAGATGAACCACTACTACCTGAAGTTCCACTACTACCTGATGATCCAGAAGTTCCACTAGAACCACTAGAACCTGATGTTCCTGATGATCCTGAACTTCCTGATGTTCCACTAGATCCTGATGATCCTGATGTTCCACTTGATCCAGATGATCCTGGTGCTCCAGTTTGTCCTGAACTACCACTTGAACCAGAACTACCAGATGAACCACTACTACCACTTGTTCCTGAACTTCCACTTGAACCAGAAGTTCCACTTGAACCACTAGAACCTGAACTACCTGCTGGTCCTGGTGCTCCTGCTAAAGATACATCCCAATCACTAAATGTTCCTACTCCAGTTGTAGTTGTAACGTCTACTATTAATTCTCCAGTTAATGGATTGTATGATGTTATAGTTCCTTCAAACTTATGAGAAGCATCATTAGCAACAACTATAGATTGTCCAACGGATAATTGCAATCCAGTTTCAACTGTTAATGTTTGAGGATCATCTCCTAAATCTAATTCAGTAGAAGATGTAGTTGTATATCTATCACCTGCTTGTCCTGCTGTTCCAGAACTACCAGCTGAACCAGATGAACCAGAACTTCCAGATGAACCTGATGTTCCTGAAGAACCACTTGAACCAGATGTTCCTGATGATCCAGAACTACCTGATGTTCCACTAGAACCTGAACTTCCACTAGATCCAGATGTTCCTCTAGTTCCAGAAGTTCCACTTGATCCAGCTGATCCGCTAGTTCCAGAACTACCACTTGAACCTGATGTTCCGCTTGATCCACTTGAACCTGAAGTTCCACTAGAACCGCTACTACCAGTTGAACCTGAACTACCAGAAGATCCAGAACTTCCAGATGAACCTGATGTTCCACTTGATCCTGCACTTCCACTAGATCCAGAACTACCTGATGATCCACTAGTTCCACTTGAACCACTAGAACCAGATGAACCTGAACTACCAGATGTTCCACTAGAACCACTACTTCCAGAACTACCTGATGTTCCAGAAGATCCAGAACTACCTGATGTTCCACTTGATCCAGATGAACCTTCAGCACCAGATGATCCTGATGAACCAGAACTTCCACTTGAACCAGATGATCCTGATGAACCAGAACTACCAGATGAACCACTTGTTCCTGAACTTCCTGAACTACCACTTGATCCACTAGAACCAGATATTCCACTAGAACCACTACTACCACTTGATCCAGCAGCACCAGCTATAGCAGTCCCACCCATACCTACAGCTATTGAATGGTCATGGTCAGGAAGACTTCCTCGTAAATTTGAACTAACTATACCAACTCTAACTGTTTCTAAATTTGAAGTAATATCTTGAGAAACAGTTGTAGTTTCTATTACACTAATATCTGCTGTAGAATCATAATATACTTTATATATATTCCCAATTTTAATACCATCAGATTTACAATCACAACGAACACCTCTTCCAGTATTGAATAGTAAAGATTGATCTCCTTCTACGTAAAATCTTTTACTATCTAAAAAGAAAGCAGTTATTCCGCTTGACATTTAGTTTCCCTCTCAAATAATACCAAGGAATAATAATCATTCCAAAAACTTCTATTAATATTAGCTTTAGAATTACAAGATGTACATGTTGTTATTAAATTAATTGGATCACAATCTTTCTTAATATAGTTTATATGATGTAAATAAAGAGGTTGATTATAAACTTTTAAACTTAGTTGTTCTGTAATACCACAATTTTGACAAGTATTTCCATCTCTTTTTTTTATATCTTTTTTGTATTGTTCATCACTCCAAACCTCACAATATGGTTCAAAGCTAATTCCGCCTTTCCAATTAGAAGATAATGGACCAACATACATAGATAATTTTCTTTTAGTTTCTTTTTTATGTTTAAATTTTCTACCTTTGCTTTTTTCTCCAATTTTTCTTTTTGTTTCTTCTGAATGTTTAAAACCCAAAGTATAAGTATTTCCTTTCATTCTTTTAGATAATTTGTTTTTATATTCATCAGAATGTGTTTTTTTAAACATTCCGTTATTTATACCAGTATTATCATAGTGATTTTTTTTCTGTTCTTCAGTCCATTTCCATGTCTTTCCATAAACAGGATTACCTTCTCCACATCTTTTTGCCTTTGCTTCTTCTGACCAACCTGATGACATTCTTTAATCCTCCACCAGAAGGGTTCTATATATATATTTGTTCTGGTTTTGTTCCTGCAAAAAGTTTAAAATTTTGTAGTAGAAGTTTAAACA